>UEXM01002502.1_pt1 | contig 12969 bp, 20 predicted proteins | sample 1796661 | NCBI WGS metagenome assembly UEXM01 (sample SAMEA4772469, study PRJEB27181) | metagenome | reverse complement strand
ATTTCATTAATTCAAACCATTTATAATCTGTGTAGTCTATTCTAAAATACTGCATTTTTTAACTCCTTGTTTTGTTTATTTTTATACTTACGTATTTTTAAAAAGTTCCAAATTAATTATCAAAAGGTGATTTTAAAAATTTCTGATAAAAATTTACCCTCTTAACTTGGTTGTTTTTTGGTTTATGAATCGCAAATGTTATTGTATATCTTTTGTTTTTTCTGTCGTTCTTATACCATACAATACGTATGCTACCTTTGATATCAATAGGTGTTGCTATCCAATCCGCTTCTGTTTTAGTTACCTTCACTTGCAGGGAAGTATCGGACATCATTACAGCGTGATATTTTACTTGTATCTTTGTAAAAACACTGTTTTGTTCTACTAATAAATCTATATGAAAGTCATCTACTACAGGTGCATACACCCTTAGTTTTTTCTTTAATAAAAATTTTATTACCAGAAGTTCTCCGATATATCCCTTGCGAGTAGTACTTAATTGTATCTTTTCTGACATTATGTATAATAGGATTAACGTCTTAGCGTGTTATTTAATTCTAAAGCGTGTTGCCTCCAAGTTGCTAGCCTATCTTCAGCAATATTTAACTTGCTTTTTAAGTTTGCAACCGCTATTACTAAACCGCACAATATTATACACGTTGTTATTTCTATCATTTTACACCCTTTCTTTTTGCTACTTTCATTATATATGCTTCCCATATTTGCATCATCATATCAAACTCGATATCGTTTTCTTCCCTATATGAGACTAAATCGACACTACCTTCTCCATCCATTGTACGCTCAAAATCATCATACAATTCATCAAATATTAAATCGTGTTCTGTTGTCATGTTATGCTTCCTTTATTGTTATTGTTGGATTAAGGTCATCATTCATATAATGAGCCTTATAGTAATCTACTTCCTTATAAGCTTTATCTTTATTCTTAGCCTGTATAAAGCCTGTAACTTCTATTGTAAAAATAAATTCTTTCATTTCTTATTCCTTTTCTTTTTAATTAGTAATAGTTCAGCAGTTAGGTAAACAATAGCATCTAGAAGTTCTTCTAATGCTTCTTCAAGCCAATCTCTGCCATCGTCTACCCTTAACTGCTCCCCATATTGACGCTTGCCTTTTTCCAAACGCTCCTCTATCATAGATAATATTTTCTTATTCATCTTCACACACTCCGCAATGTTGCATACATTCGCTACATATATCTGTGTATATTATTTTTGCATCGCAACATTCACTTACCTTCATTATTATGCTCCTTATTAAATAATATTGGATACACTTCTTCGACCTCAAAACAATTTTCTTTTTCAGGCTCATTACCATCTGCTACTCTTTTTTTGTTGTGTTCTTCTAGCCACTTCTCAAAGTTATCTGTTGTGGCTTCATACTCTTCTCTATATACTTTAATATAATATATGTTATATAGTTTCGTGAAATGTTTCATCATCTATCCCCTTAAGTTCTACGTTATAATCATTAGCTACCTTTTTAAGTAGTATTTCAGTATAATATTTTTTATCACTAGTCATTTCCAATGTATAACCCATAGTAAATAAATACTCTATGGCATCCATACATTCTTTTTTGCTTACTTTATTTAACATTATTTATTCCTTCCTAAAGCACACCACATTAATTCGGGTGTAAGTCTTTTTAAATTACCTTCGGCACATCTAATTGCCATCCTACGCACAAAGCATACTAATTCATAATCGATACTATCCATAGCACCTCCGCCAATTTGTACGCCTGCATTTTTAAATTCCTGTTTTATTTGCGTTTTTGTCATGTTATTTGTTCCTTTTTTTAAATCCTGTTGAGTAGTGGTTTTCTAACGATTCATATCAAAAGATAGCCTCTCAGCCTACCCAACAAGATTTATTTTTGTTTCTGTGTAAAGAGCGTGTCAGGTCTTTTATGGAATTAACGCATCCCTGCGGACTGCCGTTTTATCAAGTCAATCTTTAACGCTCTTTCTTTTTACTTGCTTATATTTCTTATACGCAGTTTCTTTAAAAAAGTTCCATAATAATATTTTATATATAAAAATATTCTTTTTATTTGGTAGCTTAAATAGCTTTCTTTATCTCTTAATAAATGATGCTTATCTGTCATAATAAACCAATCTATTTTTGACATATTATATACCCCTCCAAGTTGTTTTTTCTTCCCTATCTGCTAGTAATTCCTCGCCTCTAATATAAGCGAACATATTTGCCACAGATTCGGGGTTTGAGAGCGTTGTATTTACCTCTCCAAAGTTTTCTGTTTCATAGTCATGTATATATTCAATAACCTCAAATACTTTATCTCCTAGCCATTCTTTCGCTTTGTGCGTGCCTATGATATAGTAATCTTCATTGAATAAATGAAAATGTAAATCTTCTTTCCATTGGCTGTTCCACGTACCATTTTCTTTCCATTCTTTTATAGAGCTTTCAATATGCTCTTTTAATTCATCATCTTTAAATGTGGGCGAGTTTATACTAGTTGTTTTCATGTTATAATTTGTATTCATGTTATTTAGTTCCTTTTAACTTGTTATTATTTATGTGATTAAAAACGTCTTCAAAAGCCTCGTCAATATTATGAGATAAGCCAGACATTTTACTGTTATATACATTATACAGTAAGCAGGAGACTTCGCCCTCAGTATCATCTGATTCGTGGGTAATCCATTCGGCTATTTTTTCTATTTTATCATCTATATTCATTATTCGTTCCTTTGTTTTGTTGTTACTTTATATACGCAGAAAGCATAAAAAAGTTCCATAAAAAAGTAAATTAATTTAGCTGTCGGGGGAAAAGCTGTGGGAAAAGTAAAAAACATATATATAATTAAGTACACTTAGATGCGATTGCTTACGTTTACCTATAAGCTTAATTGCGTTTAAAAGCGTCCTATATTACCTGCTTGCATAGATTATATAGATATTGACCGCCTGCCTGCGTTATTACTTGCGTGCATGAATAATAATAATAAATTACTTACGTGCATACTTGCGTGCATAATATATACTTTACTTACCAGCGTTTACCAGCGTGCATACAACATATATATTATATCTATAGGTGATATATCCGTTATAATTATAACCAGCCTATGAGTTTTTTTTACAAGTTTAAAGTATTATGTATAATAGAAATTTCTGTATTATACATAACGCATAAAAGTTGTATTAAAATAGGCTTAAAATGCGGGTTTCCCAGTGATTTCTGGAGCGGCTGCTGGTAGCTGCGTACGACACTGCTGCACTATAATTTTAGATACAAAAAAAGGGAGAATCTATTGCTAGACTCTCCCTCTGTTGTTTATATCCTACTGCTTGTGTCTTGATACTCTTGTTGGCACGTGTAACAGTGTCCAACTTGACGCTCTGCAATTGTAAACAGGTTGGCTGAACAAGTTCGGCAGGAAGTCCTTTCGACTTTATTTCCCTTGTTAACCTTCTTTTTCTTTTTATTAGTGATATTTAATACATCATAGTCCTTGTACATATCATAGTATTTAGTGTTCCAATGATTAACCTGTATTTCACAGTATGAATTGTTAGAATACCATATATTACTATCATCAGACCAATGACCTTTATGTTCGTTGGCAATCCTAAACTCGCCTTTTCTGTTTAAGAATACTAGTTTAGAGTTACCAATTGATTCTTCAATTAATCTAATAATAATATCATTGTCGATAAAATTATCAGGTAATTGTTGAAGAATTTCACGCTTGAACATGATTGTATCACTTTTCTTTTTATGGTCACTAACGAAGTCAATTATACCATTATGAGCGAATCCAATTGAATCATCTATTAAAAACGGATGACAATTAGTTCTGTTCGTTAATCCATGCGTGGTAATTCTAAAATGAATTATCGTTATTGGATTGTTGAACTTTTTCATATCTCTTGAATAGTTATCATAAAATTCATCAAACTTAAAGAAACCTTTTTTAATTGTTAGGTTTCCATTGTTTGCGAACATATACCCACTACCATCAGGATTAGATATAAATGATTCTTTTAATTGCTCCTTAGGCACAATCGCCTCTTGTTTTTTCAATATAGCTATACACATTATACTAACACTCCTTTTGAATCTAAGTTAAACTGATTTGATACTCTGCCCTCTCTTAGTGGATGGTCGACTAATAAACGTCTTCCGAGCCTTGTTCTAGACTCTGTGAAGTATTTATTTTTCTTTTGAGTCGATAATTCCATCTCATTATTTAGAAATAAACATAAGTTCATATACTTTGATTGATTCCTAGATAGGAATTGCAAGTATTTATCAACCCTTGTTTTTTCATTGTCCTTGTTTACAATATCCGATATTGAAGCATCAGAGCAATATGACAGCAAGCTATGAATAAATTCAATTGCTTTTGACAATGTCATAATGTTTAATGTTCCTTTAAATATCCTAAACTCGACAGTTTGAGATGGTTCCATATTCAAAGCGGTGTATCGGTCGGCATTAGATGAAAACTTTCGTTTAGCGATTGCTGTCATCTTACTTAGTTTGTCCTTGAAGCTGTTAGGTGTGTAACCCATTAAAGAAGAATAGGTTGCCATTCCATAGTCAGAAGTCCTTTGAGCAATCAATTCAATAAAGTTCGGTGATTCATAAACGAACCAAAGCAACTTTAATAATTGACTTGTTCTAATTGCAGACTTGCTAATATGAATGTGCATTCCTGTTTCCGCTCCCTCGGCTGAATAATAACCTGAACTACGAATAGTAGAAAACAATGTATCATAAATAGTCTGACCATATGTTTTCCAAAAATTCCAAGAAAAAGGATGAGAAACAATCTCTATTCCATCATCACTAAGCGAACTATCTGTCTTGCAATAAAACAATTCAGTACTTGGAAAAGCAGAGCCTATAATACTAGTTAAAGAGGCGAAATTATTGCCCTCTAAAATAATATCATTGTCGTAATTATCTTGGTCATATTTAACATCAACCTCTATTTCGACACCAAAGTGTAAAATAGGATAACCATGTCTGCTAGTACTATTGTAAGATACAAGCGGTTTATTCTTCTTAGGATTAACTCGATGGAACCTACCATCAGGCTTATGCGAATAACTTCTAATAGTGCTCCTGTTCATACACTTTGAACATATGTTATGTTCTAGATGTAAGGAAGCCCTATTACAAACAGCACAGGTTGGTAATTCAGACAAACATTGTCGATGAATCCAAGCGTTTAGATTGTTTGAAAAAGTTATATCATCATCAGTATCATTATTAGTATTGATAGTTTTATTACAGGCTTTGCATTTATCTAGATACGTGACCTCTTTTAACTTCTCTATACTATCTGAACTAATGTTATTTATATGTTTTAGTATGTCCATGTTTTTTTGTTCCTTTAATTAATTAGAAATAAACAATCATTATAAATCTAGTCAGGATTGAATACCTTGCATCATGAGAGTGACTAACAAATATAATGATAGTACGTTCCTAACTTTCGTTCCATGTACTACTTTATATATGTGACATTGTTAATATGGTTCCATTTAAAATATAAGTACAGCAATATAAAGAGATACAGCTATAGTTTTTTACCTAGCTGTTGTGCTGTCCTGCATTATTTGACAGCCTGCGATGACTTATTCAACCTGCATGAAGTCGATTTGATTTTTTCAATTCAACTATTTCAACCAAAACGGACTTAGGGGGAGTACCCCATACAAATAAAAGAGAAACAGACATACAAATATAATTTTTTTAAATTTTCCTAGGTTTTCCTTGGTCGGGGTACTATACTATACTATATTACTATATTATACTATACTACTACTATACTATACTACTATACTAATATTATACTATACTACTATACTCACTATTGACAGATACTATACTACTATATTATACTATAAAGACTATACTAAGTATTGTGGATAACTATGTGTAAAACTTTAATACCTTTATTTTAACCAACCTTTACTTTAAATTACTCTATGAATAAAAAGATAACCACCGCAATTAACGATGCCCTACTCTAGAAAGATAAAAGGCGTTGAATATAAGCTCTATAAGGACGAAAAAGAGTTCAGGCTATATCATCCTAAGCAAAACATAAAAAACGACTGGAGAGAGGCAAATACGGGCGAATGGATACAAACTGATGATGGACAAGTAACGGTAGTTATTAAAAGAGGTGTTTTAAAAACAAAGAACGCAAGTGATGATTTTATTAGAACGTTGTTGGGAATGGCAAACTGCGAAAGGACAAAAGACCTTGTTGGTGAGCCAGTATCAGATATATGGAGATTTGGTAAGAAGAATTGGTATCAGAAAATAAAAGAAGGCAACTTATCCTCATCTAAACGTATATTTGCAAAGTATATAGCGAGTGGTATGAAGCCTATTGATGCTTTTATGAAGGCTCATGAAAATACCAAAAGTTTAGATTATGCTAAACAGAAAACAAAAGTTTTATTAAAAAGCAAAAAGGTTAGACAATTGATAGATAAAGAAATTGAATTACTGTTAAACGAGACTGGAATCACTAAATCATACTTATTAGGAAAGACAAAAGACATTGTTGAATCGGAGGAAGCAAAAGACTCTGATAAAATGAGAGCCATTGAAACTTTAATGAAAATCTCAGGAATGTTAAGTACGGAAAAGAAAGTAGACTCAGTAGCATTGATACAAGAATTTACAGGGTTTAGTCAGGAAAAGTTAAATGCTTTTAAAAATGGCGTTTTCCCAGAACCAAAACCAGCAAGATTAAATGGAAAAGAAGCATAGCATATATTTACCAGTTAGACTTGCAACTCGAAATGAAGTAAAAGAATTAATATATGGAGCATCGTATTGCCCCGCCTGTGATTGTGAGGTTATTGGTAATATGGTTATGAATAAACTACCTTATATAGACTCTAGTAATGAATTAGATGGTTGGATATGCGATATTTGTGAAAGCATATTTGATTTACAAGATAACTTGATACAGGTAGGTAGTTTTGATGCTAATGATATTTACGAAGCTTAATGATAGATAACTTCAATATAACCCCAAGTCCTTCTGAAATGAAAGACAGGGATGAAATCTTAAAAAACGCTTACAACAACCTTATTTATTTTGGTAGGGCGTTCTTACCTAACGACTTTTTAAAGAAATCAGAATCAGCACCGTTCCACTATGAAATAGCTAAACAAATGATTACAACTGAACCCGGTGCTAGGATATGTAATATTATACCTAGGGGACACGGTAAGTCTGTTATTTCTAAAGCTGCTATTATGCACAAGCTTTGTTTTTCTAAAACAGACCAACAGCATTTTGTAGCGTGGGTATCAGAAGAACAAGGTCAGGCAATAGACCATTTAAAATACATACGTAGTCATTTTGAGAACAATAAGATGATTAAATACTACTTTGGAACGATGGATGGTGGCTCTGTAGGTAAGAGATGGACAGAAAAAGATATTGTTACCGCAAAAGGTGATAGGGTAATAGCAAAAGGTACATCGCAAAGACTTAGGGGGCGTGCAGAAGTTGATGTACGTTATACTGGTATTGTTCTTGATGACTTTGAATCAGAACTAAACACTAAGACACCAGAACGTAGGTCTGAAATTAAAAAGTGGATTGTATCTACAGTTTACCCAGCATTAGAAGAAACACCCGGCAACGAGGGATGGATATGGTTATCAGGTACTATTGTACACTTTGATTCTTATTTACAAATGACATACGATGGGTATAGAAAAGCACAAGAAGATAAACGTGAATATCCTTGGATAGTAAACTTTTACAAGGCTATTGAAAACGATAAACCTTTGTGGGAAGCACAATTTTCAGAAAAGAAGTTGGAATCAAAGAAAAGAGAATTTATCGAAGCTGGTCTAGTTAATAAGTTTGCACAAGAGTATATGAATGATGCTCGTGATATTACTAACGCTGCTTTTAAAATAGATAGAATACAATACTACAATGGCGTATTTAGAAAAGAAAACAATATGCCTTACATTATTGAAGGTACTGACGCTATACCAATCAATGTTTATATTGGTGTTGACCTAGCGGCTACCGCATCCGAAACGTCAGACTTTCAAGTAATTATGGTTATGGGTATCGATGCACATAAAAACAGATATGTTCTAGACTACTTCAGGGAACGTATACCAACCTTTGATGTTCCTGCAAAAATTATTGAATATGCAAAAAAATACTCTCCTGTACGTCGAGTAACTATTGAAACAGTAGCGGCACAAGAAATGGTTAGAGATATGGTAACACGAATGTCTGCTACAGAAAAAAGATTGATGCCGGGATTGTTTAAAGGTGTTAAACCCCCTGCAAGAGTAAAAAAAGAAGATAGACTAGAAACAGCATTAGGACAAATTGTTAATTCTAAAAAACTGCACGTTTATAGGCATATGACAGAATTAATGGATGAGTTCTTTGAACACCCGAAACCAAGGAACGATGATTTAATGGATGGGTTATATTATGCCGATTACTTTGCTCGACCTCCAAGAACCGAAAAGATGGATAAAAACGAAATCACAACTAAGAAAGATGATTTTGATATGTACAAAATAAAGAAAGCATATAATTGGATAACAGGTTCAAAAATATAATTATATCTGTTAGTTTTATTGCTTATTTATTCGTATAATCTAATGAATGCCTAGATACTCTAAGAAATCAAAGGAACGACTTGCAAGTTGCGATAAGCGACTTCAAAGAGTTTTCAAAGAAGTAATTAAATACGTTGACTGTTCTATATTAGAGGGTTATCGTAATAAAGAAAGGCAGAATAAATTATATGATGAAGGTCGCACAAAAGTTAAGTATCCTAACGGTAGGCACAATATTAGTCCTTCTAAAGCCGTTGACGTTACCCCTTATCCTGTTGACTGGGAAGATAGAGAGCGGCAAACTCTCTTTGCTGGTTTTGTTATTGGTATTGCTAGGGGCATGGGCATTCGTTTAAGATGGGGCGGAGACTGGGATATGGATTTTCAAGTAATGGACAACCGCTTCGACGATTTTCCTCACTTTGAGGTAAGAGACTAATGCCGGGGACTACTACTGATACTGTACCAACAATGTTAACTCCGGGTGAGTTTGTAATTAAAAGGGAATCAGCTAAGATGTTAGGTAAACCATTTCTAGAAAAATTAAACGCTGTATCAGATAATTCAGCACATTCAAATATTGATACATTAATATCACAAGCTACATTAGCACAAATGAAACCTATGATGGGTGGCGGAGTTGTTAATGAATACATGGGTGGAGGAGATGTTAGTAACTACATGGGTGGTGGTGACATTGAAGGTTATATGTATGGTGGTGGTATTAAAAAGAAAATGGCTGGTTATCAAGAAGGTGGTGCAGTCGGTGATAACACTGCTACTTCCGCTATGGATGCACTTATAGCTCAAGCTAAAATAGCTGAACTCCAAAAAAAAAATCCTATAAGTGAATATTCAATGGTAGATGCCGATAGGGTAGATACCGAAAACCAAGCATTACTAGATATGATAATGAGTATGTCTATTCCTGCAAGTGGAGTTGCTGGGATGGCAAAAGGAGTAACTGGAAAGTTGCCTAAACTTGGTAAAAAGTTTGCATCTATGAGTCCAGATAAAGGTAAACAAGAAATATTAAATAAAATAGCAAGTGAAATGAATGTTGCTCCGAGTAGAAAGGTTGTGCAAAACCCTTCAAGAAGTTTATATGATTATAAAGACTATAAAGTTTTAGAAAAAAGACCGGAGTCTGTTTCTGTTATGGATTTAGTAAACCCCGGTTATTTACAGAAATTTACAAATAGACTTGTAAGGGCTAGTAAAAATGTTGGAGATGTTAGAATGGGTGATGTAGTTGATGCAGATTTTCCATCGGGCTTTATGAATTTAAATGACATTGCTGAAGGTTTTACAAAAATACCAAAGAAACTTCAAAAAGAACAATCTAAAGAATTATTAAAATACTTTGGTGTAAACTTAAAAAATGTAAAAGGTAAACAAGAAGGTGGTGAAATTGATTCAGTAAACAACGAAGCTTTACAAAAATTATTACAAGAGGAAATGGTAAGAGCTTATTTCTCTGGAGATAAATCATCTATGCCTCAAAGAATCGAAATGTCGCCTGAAGAAGACAGGTTTAGACAAAATCCTAACCCTGAAAGTCCATTTGGAATGACTATCCTTGATGACCTTTTATTAAGGGCTTATGAGAATTATAAATTTGGCTCAACTTCTCCTATGCAACCGTAATTATGGATAAAGACCCTAGAGCAGAAAACAATGAACAGCTTTTTAGACAGTGGAGAGACGCTCGTTCAGATTGGGACACTGAAGCTAGGGAAGACATTGATTTTTATTTAGGTAATCATTTTACTGAAAGCGAATCTTCTGATTTAGCTGCAAAGAATCAAGCAGATGTGCCAATGGACAGGACTTCTGCCGCTGTAGAAAAATTTAAAGCTGTATTAACAGCAAGACCCCCTGCGTTTACAATAACCCCAAGAGAAGACTCCGATGTTAAGGTTGCTTCTGTTTGGAGAACAATTTTAGGATATGTGTGGCAAATATCTGATGGCGATTCGCAAATGAAGCAAGCGATACATGATTACGCTACAACTGGATTAGGTTATTTATATTCTTATGTAGATACAGAATCAGATTTTGGTAGAGGTGACGTGAAGTTTACATACCTAGACCCATTTAGAGTATATGTCTCTCCTTCTTCTCGAAACCGCTGGCTAGATGATGCTGACGGTATCATATTGTCTACGGTATTAACCCAAGAACAACTCGTTAACCTCTACCCTCAATTAAGCGACAAAACAGACCCGGAAACTGGTGAAGAAATTCCCGGATTAATTAATGACATATCTGAATATCATGATATTGAAGGCAGTGATTATCCGTCTTCTCAAAATAAAAACACAGTAGTCGCTTTTACACCAGCTGATGTAAAAGACAAAGACTATATGGATGTTAGAAAATATCAGATACTAGAAAGATTTTATAAAGTAAAAGTAAACTTTTATTATGTAATAAATACACAAGACTCATCTGAACTGATTATGTCAGAAGAAGAGTTTGCTGTATTTTCACAAGAAAACCTTGATTTAATAGAAACAGGTATGTTTACAGTTGCTCCTGTACAACAAACTAGAATAAAAGTTTGTGCAACCGTTGGTGAAATTGTTTTATATGAACAGATACTAAATACAAATATATATCCTATCGTACCGTTACCAAATATATGGACTGGAACTCCGTTTCCTAAGTCTGATATATCTAGAGCTAAACCAATGCAAAGACTTTTAAATAAATTATGGTCTTTAGCGTTATCTCACGCTCAAGCATCTGCTGGATTAAAACTTTTAGTCCCACTTGGTAGTGTTGATGATATATCTCAATTAGAACAAGATTGGGCAAACCCTAATGCTGTTATTGAAATAGATTCTTCTCAGGGAGAACCTCATTATCCCCAACCTTCTCCGTTAGCAGGTGAGTTTTATAGACTAATTCAACAATCAGAGTTTTATATAGATTTTATATTTGGGTTACCAGAAATGATGCACGGCTTTAGTGATAAAGCTCCTGATACTGTTCGTGGTACTGAAAGAATGATAGCACTAGGAAGTGAAAGACCAAAATCTAAATTAAGAGATATAGAGTTTTCTATTAACAGACTTGGAAAAGTATTATACAATCTTTCAAAAGGTCATTATGGTTTTAAAAAGATGTTTAGGTTGTCGCAACCAAACAACGATTTAACAGAAGTTATGGTAAATGTTTACGATGATGTATCAAATACAATTATTGATATAAAGAAAGAAAAATATAATATTGAACAGCATGATATAAGAATTGAACCCGGTTCTACTATGCCTACAAACAAATACGCAGAACTTAGTGTATATTTAGAGGCATTTAAAATGGGTATTATTGATAGAACCGAAGTGTTAAAGAAAAACCCAGAAATATTTGATAAAGAAGGCATCATGAAAAGAACAGACGAAAAAGAAAAGATGATGCAAGAAATTCAGTCCTTACAAGGACAATTAAAGAATTTGCAAGGTGACTTGCAAACAGCCCAAAGAGAATCTGTACAAGACAGAAAGCGAGTTGAAGTTGAGAAATTCAAGACTAGACTTGGTGAAGTCAGTTCAGATTCTAAAGCAGATAGAAGAGTACAACGTAGTAAATTGGAAAATGAAGTGAAGCTCGAAGTTGAGAAATTAGCTAATCGCCTTAATAGTGAGGCGAATAAAGTTAGTTCAGCTCGTAAAACCTAGAGACATTTCGAAAGGATATACACATGGAAACTTTAAATAATGAGGCTAACGTCGAACCAATGCTTGCTGATGAAAGTAGGTTTGGAGAGAATGAAAGTATCTTAGGTCAATCACCACAGGGGGTTGACGCTGAGGCTATTTCAGAACCGGCTTTAAACGAAGAAAGTGAAGCTCGTAAATTTCAATCAATGTATGACCGCTCTCAAGCGGAACTTGATGGATTGAAAAAATTCGAACCTTTAGTTAATCTTTTAGAGACGAGACCTGATTTAGTTAAGGTATTACAAGATAATATTTCAGAACCTTCGAGTCAAGAACAATCATCACCGGAAGTAGTAGTAGACGAGTTCAACCCTTGGGACGCTTTTGACCCAAAGAAGGATACCCCTTCTAGAAAGCTAGTAAAATCCGATATGGAAAAAATAGCAGAACAGAAAATCAGCAAAGCTATGGCAGAGCAACAGGCAAAGGTTCAAACAGAAATGCACTTGAACAATACTGTTAATACTTTGAGGAATAACTATAAGATGTCAGATGGTGACATTAAAGAGTTTCTTCAATTTTCAACTCAACCAAAAGAGCAAGTTGGTTTAGGTAACCTTGTTAAGTTATGGCGTGATGTCAGTGGGGTTAGTCAAAATAATACTGATAC
>UEXM01002501.1_pt1 | contig 12973 bp, 20 predicted proteins | sample 1796661 | NCBI WGS metagenome assembly UEXM01 (sample SAMEA4772469, study PRJEB27181) | metagenome | reverse complement strand
CCATATTCATCTCTGCGTCTACGACCTTGTTGTTCAATCGCATACGACATCAATGCTTTTTCGTAAGCTTGATTATAGTATTGTATCATATCTTGAGGACCTTTCAAGTACCCATATGAGTTAACTAGAGAAGCATATAAAAGAACATCTTGATATTTGTTGGATAAGTAAGTTCCATTAGTAGCTGCTGGAGCAGCTGTTGGTTCTGTTGTGTTTGTAATACTAATAGGTTCTTTGTTATAAGCTAATGTAATTGTATAGGCTTTATCAGGTGTAGGGGCAACTACCCAGAATTCAGCATCCCAGTTTCCGTAATACCTAGGAATATCTACTGAAGAAGTTCCTGGAGTGGTATAAAATTCTGACATAAAACTAGTATCTCTTTGTTCTAAATAAAACTGATTTCCATTAGAATCTGTTAATTGAACATATCTTATAAATCTTAAATCTTGAGGAATAGTTACGTATCTATTTCCAATAACTAATTGAGAAGTTGCAAAAAATCTTTCTTCATCAGAATCTACTTCTCTGTAAATTTTATTTTCTGCATTTTGAATAATTCTAGAAAGAACAGAATCAGTTAAGACTTGTGGTGTTCTATTACTATCATTGTCTACTTCTGTATAGTTTCTAATATCTGTTTGTAAGTTTTCTAAAGTATATGCCATTATCCGTTTATTACCTCAAGTGTTACTGGACCCGCTGAACAATTTGCTCCACCACCTTTTACACCACTTGTTGATGCAGTGCTAGTGCTTTGAAAATAAAAATAATTTATAGGATTAGTTAAAACATCACTAGTTGTATTTCCAGTAACTGTTCCATTAGAATCTATCTTACCTAATGCAATTGTAAAACCACTTGCTGAATCTATATCTGTTACCCCAACAATAGTATTAATAGGAGCAAATGATTGTAAATTTAAAGCGTCAGCCGGATCAGTTCCACCAGGTCCTGCTGAAACTACTTGTGCGGGACCTCTTAATCTAACTGTACTTCCAGCTTTTCTTTGATGATCAAATGAAAAAACATTTACATAAGTGTTACCACTATAATTAATAACTTCAAAAGGATTATTGTTTAATAAAATTAAACTAGTTTTAGAAGCAGGTTGTGGTCTTGGGTTATATAAAGCTTGTGGGTCTGATCCGACAGGTTTAGGATCTAGTTGTGGTTGTTTTGCTTCAAACTCTGAAACATGAACTAATGAACCATTCCATTCTCTAACCATTTCAGAATATTTAAATTGCATTCCTGATCTATCGGAAATTGCTAAAGCATATTTACCTCTTGCGTAACCAGCCATTATACACCATCCCCATAAAATGTTTGTGGTGATATAAAACTAGATGTACCTTGGTTATCTGCATCAAGTGCTCTTAACATTTCACTTTCATATCTTCGTTCTAATTCTCCAGACATTTCTGGTGAAACTTTTTGACTTAAATAATATGCAAGTCCTGAAATCATGCATGGATAAAATCTATTTACTATATCTGATGTGTTATTATAACCACCTACGTCTTGAATTTTTGACATGTAGTAAAAACAAAATTGAAAATTACTTGGAGTAGTTGTACTTGATACACTTGAACTTGGTGTAGCATATAAAAAAACACTAGGGTTTACATTTCTATCAACATAATATTGAGAAGGTGTTCCTTTTGTTAATTTATTTGGTGTTTGTGAATAAGCCGATCTATCTATTTTAGTAAGTGCAACGTCTACTGGTGCAGCTGTGTCTGAATTATTTCTATAATAAGCTTCTAATACTTCATTAATATCATTTGGAAAATTTTGTGAATCAGTTGCATAACTATATTCTGCTTGTCCCAATACTAAAGGTATTTTTGCAAGTTTAATTTTCCACAAATGAACACCTCTATTAGCCCATTCTTGAAATAAAATATTTAAAGATCTTCTTGCACTTCTTAATTGATAACCTGTTCTAGTACCTAAAACTCCTGTTCTCTCATAAGCTTCTTCTATAATTTCATCCATTTGTGGATCAAAAGAAGTAGTTCCAGAAGTAGGAGATGTAGTTTGTGCACTATTACCCATACCAGCTAAAGCTGTAGAATAATAAAATAATACAGGAGCGCCGACAGTTCTTACAGGAGCAACTATAATTGTAACTTTAGCTCCCGCCTGTCCTGCTGTTCCTGTTACTGTTACACCTGTTGTATAATTTGCACCACCTGTTGTATTAGTTCCATCTTTTGTTGATGAAAAAAGAAAAGGGTTATTAGCATTAGATGTATCTGATTGATCAAATATATAAGTATCTCCCTCTTTTAAAAAAAGTACAGGACTTACTTCACCATTAATATAAAATTTATTAGCAGTGCCAAAGGCATTAGTGCCACTTGCGACAGTGACTGTAAAAGTAATAGTCGCCATTGTAAAACTACGCTCCGGTTATTGTTACAGTAACGCTTCCGTCTGTTCCACCAGTTTGAGTAAGTGTAGCACAAATTCCATCTTTAAAAAGAATTCCAGAACCTGGTACGTATACTGCTAAACCTTCTGTATCATATTTAAAAGTTGCTTTTAAATTACCACCTGCTGCTGCACCTGTTGTAGCTGCATCATGTAAAAGTAAAACAGAACCTGCTTCTCCTCTACCTTGAATAGAAGTAATTCTAGCTCTGCCTGCTCTTAATAATGATATTGCACCTGTATCTTTTTGTAAGGTTGTTTGGTCGCTTGAAAATGATCCGCCGCCTGACATATGTTTTCTCCTTTAAATTTTAGTGTGGGCCGAAGCCCACACTTAATTAATTATTAAGCTATTGTTGCACCTTGAACTGAAGTCGCAACCCAACCAATAGTACTATTCCAAACTAGAGTAGCCGATTCAGCTACTGCATCGAAAGTAATTGTAGTTCCGTTTGCAAAAGTTACTGGAGTTAAAGTTCCATCTCCACCATCAACGATCATGTTAACTATTTTAACTTGTCCTGAAGTTGTTCCATCAGCTAAAGTTAATGCGTCAGCTCCAGTAGTAGTTAGCTCAGTCACCAAGTTAGTTAAATCAACTGCACCTGCTCCTGATAAAGATTGAACACCACCTCTAATAGCTTTTCCATAAGCTGCATTAGATGTGATTGCACCTGTAGTTGCATTTTTAGTTATATCTTCAAAACCATTCTCTGATCTGACTGGTCCTGTAAATGTAGTATTTGCCATATTAATATCCTCCTAGATATCTGAATACTGTCCCTAGGGTTGTCGACTATACGCGTCAGTATTCATCATTTATTAAATGTATAGTGTGGTAAATATACAATACTTTTAAGTAGAGTGCAAGAGATCCTGTAATGTGGAGAGTGTTTTCCAACGATGTAGCTTTTTTATTAAGTAGCTACAGAAACTTGTGGAGCAACATCATCAATTTGATTCTGTCTATGTGCAATAGCTGCTTCTTCCAGCTTGATGTCAGTAATGACTCTTTTTACTTTGTCATCAATCTTAACCATCTCAAGAGTATATCTATTATTATCTAGATGCTCCTGTTGCCACTTCAACTCCAAGGACCTTTTTTGTTTGTATAGGTCTTGTATCATCAATAACCTCCTCATAAGTTATTCGATTTATCTCGTTATTATAGTTGTTTCCGAGATACTCCCATTTTATACTCTTTTCTCCTAGCTTGTCAAGTATTGCTTTTTCAACATTTTCAGCTGTGTCTTCACTATGTTCAATAGTAAATACTGCATGATGATCGTAAGCCCAAATATTTATGAGAGTTTTTTTCATTTACACACCTTGTTGTAGTTAAAAAAAGGGCCGTTTTTAGGCGGCCCTTTAAATTATTTATTATGCTCCTGGAGATCCGAAGATACCTCTAGGATCAGAGAAACCAAATACGTATCTCTCTCTAGCTTTGTATCTAACGTTACCAGTATCGAAGTCACCTTCCATAGTCGTTTTGATCGGTGATCTAACGAAATGTTTTAGACCATTTGGAACATCAGTTTTGATAAAGAATGCATCAGTATCAGTTAAGTAATGGTTTACAGTATAACCTTGAGAAACCATTCCCATGTTTTTGATTGCATTGATATCATTGTCTGCAGTACCAACTCTACCTTCAGACTTCATAAGTCTGTCAGCAGTAAACTGAAGCTCAGAAGGGATGATTAATTTCATTCCTCTAGCTGCAATTTTTAGTCCTCTTTCATCAGTGAACCCTGCGATGTCAATTAAAGACTGCTCTAAAGAAGTTTCGTTTAAATCAGCAGAAGTTGCTAATTCATTTGCGAAAGTTCCAGAAAGCGTAGGGTGAACTGCAGAACAAAGTTCTACTCCGTCACCACCAGCAAAAGTTGCGTTGAACGCGTTGTTCAATACTGCTGCTGCTTTAACTTGTTTAGTGTTTGCCATAGATCTTGCTAACGCTTTTGTATATCTAGACGCAAGTCTGTCATACAAGTTATCTTCGATAGCTTCTTCTGTGATTGCAAACGCTAACGCAATTGTTTCGTTTGTGTAACGAGCTGTGAAAGTTTCTTGCGCATCGTCGAATGATACACCTTGACCTTCAGGTTTAACTGATGCATTTCCGAAACCACTTAACATTACTTCCTCTTCGAAAGCTCTGTCAGATGATTCTGTGTCGAAAATTTCAGCTGCTTCGTTAGCATATTGTCTGTACTCTAGTCCGAATAAAGCATTCAAACCAGGTTCTAACTCTTTTACGAGTTGTGCTCTTGATATAGCCATAGTTTATTTCTCCTTATTCGCTATTAGTTGTACAAGTGTGAAGCCGAACCAATTACAACAACGACATCGCTGCCGTCTGCCGTGTAATCGTTTTGACCCGGGATATTAGCACCTCTTACCAATGTAAACATTGAAGTTGCTGCTACTGTTGCAATAGAAAGTCTTTCGTCAGACATTCCACTGATACCAGTTGCTCCGTTATCACCTGTGTTATAGTTAAGACCAACATCATTTTGTTGCCAAGCTGCGTTTGCTCTCATGTTGAATTCCTGATTAGGGTTATCCAATACATAAGCGCATCCATCGCTTGAACCTGTGTTGTAGTCAGTTCCAAAGTTTGTTCCACTTGGTACTGAATTACTCCATGTTGGTTTTGATGTTCCTGAATCTACCCAGAAAGCACCATTAAAGACACCTACTAATAGAGGGTCAGCACTATTTTGCCAACCAGCTCCACCACTATTGTCATCGTCAGTTGAATCGTAAGTTGCGTCTTGAATATAACCTTTTTCAGCTGCCTGAGTTCCTGCATTTAGAGAAACCGGATCACCTTTAAAGATTGTATTGAAAGCCGCACCACCGAAATCATATAGCTTATATTCAGATTGACCAGAAGTTGCAGGTGTTGAACCCACAGTCATTACTGCTCTACATCCGTATCCAGCTGTACTATCATTTGCCATAGTCGTTTTTCCTTTACTAATGTACCTGCCCCGAAGGGCCTCCAGTACGGTTTAATTTATTTTGTTGGATAGGAATTACTAAATAATTAGTCTTTCTTTGTACCACCAAAAGTTACACGTGTCTGTCGTTCTTGATTGAACGGCATACTTGGGTGCTGATCCTTTAGTAAATCGTTTTTAATAGCTTCGTCTCTGTCTTGTACTTGTTTCTTAAAGTACTCTTCACGAGATTTCGCGATTTCCTCTGGTATCCTAGCCAGCAATAGGCCTCCTACTCCGATAACTCCTGCATGTTTTCCATCTTTAAGCGTTGGATAATCAGTTTCTGGATATTCATCCGCTCTAACTAATTCCCATCCGGATCTTAACTTTCCTGCCATGTTTTTTGTATCATCAAAACCCATAGTTTCAGCTCTGATCCATCTGTGCCTAAAACCTTGTGGCGCATCAGGTGCATCTAGTGATGAGGGTGGAGTCCAAGTTTTTGGGGCTTCCGCCTTTACTCTTGTTTGACTCGCACGAGAAGTTTTTATTTTTTCGTTTTCCATATGCTTATACTCCTTCCGTGATATTTAATTGTTTCGCATAGTCTTCTAATGGCACGCCTAATCTTTTAGCAATTGCTACCTGTGATGGCGAGAGTCTCACAGTTTTTTTGCGTCCTGTTGTTGAGCTTGAACGTCTAGCTGAAGCTACATTTTGAGCAGGTTTTGCTCTTTCTGTAGTTGTTCCATCTATCTTATCAAACTTATGCGGAAATTCAAGTCTTATTCTTGAGTCAACTTCCTTATAATATTCGTCAGATTGTGGATCATATCCCTCTTCTTCTACCAATTTTTTATGAAGATCAAAAGCAGTATGAGTCATTGCTGAATCACTGCCAAACCAAGTGTTTTTACTAGCCCAATCCTCAGCTTTAGGGTCAGATTGTGCTCTTCTAGGTGTAGGAGCTTGATAAGGCTGTTCTACAACTCTTTGTTTTGGTTGCTCTTCATTAAGTTTTTTTAATGCTCCTAATCTTGATGCGTCTTGTGCAAGTTTAGCAATTTGTTCTTGAGCTGCAACTTGACCATCTACATCACCAGCTTCAATAGATGCTTTTAATGATTGTCTTGCGGCATCCATATTTGTAGTGACTCTTGATTCAAACTCATTAACATAAGATTGGTCTAAAGTAGAAAGTTTTTTTTCTAATCTATCTTTATCCATTTTAGCAGCTTGAGCAAATTGAACAGCTTCTTCTCTTTGTCTTTCTGCTTCTCTCATTTTACGAGTTAATTTAGAAATACGTTTTTGAACGCTATCACTATAATCTTGTAACTCATCTTCTGGTTTTTCTTTTTTAAGTTTAACCTGTTTCTCATTTTCATAAGTTTTATCTTCAGGTATTTGTTCAACTTCTATTTTTTCTTCTACAGGAGCTTCTACTTTTTCAGGTTCTCCTTTGTCATCTAAATTAATATCAGCACCTACTGTTTCGCCGACATCAATTAAGTCTTCTGATTGTTTTATATCTTCTGGCATAGTTTCCTTCCTATGTGGTTAAATAAAATGAAGAAGAGATTCGGGATCTTTTACAGTTCCTATCACTTCATCATCGTTTAGTATTCTCACTTCTCCACCTTCAATAGGTAATCTTGATCCTGCATATCTTGCAAAAATTACCCACTCTCCTTTTTTACACCAAGGCTCTTCAAACTTATCTTTGTCTTTATAAGCTAATGGTCCCATTTTTAAAACATATCCACAAGTCGTAGCAATTCTTGCTTTGTCTAAAGTTTCTTGTGAAAATATAATTCCTCCTTCAGATTTATTCTTAGGAGTAAACGGTAAAACTAAAATTCTATATCCTGCTGGTTGTGGTAATTCATCAACAGTATCTGTTCCAATATTTTCTGGAGTTAAAGGTTCTGGTTCTGGAGGTAATCTTTTTTCTTCTTCTTTGTATTTTTCTTCAAGCGCCAGTTTAATTTTTGGTGCTTCCTTCTCCGATGTCGATAACGTTTCCTTGCTCATCTTGTTGCTCCTTAGGTTTTAGCAGGTTAGAGATATCCTGTAGTGTTAATTGTATGGCATGTGCCTGTCCTATTAAATACTTGTATTTTTCCATATTGTCAACCCCTCCGGCTAATATAGAATCTCCAATATTTTGTAGTCTCTCTTTTAAAAGTTTTTGTGTCTTACTTACTATTGTCATGTCGTCCATTACTCTTCTCCTTGTTGTTCTCGAAAATCTTCTAGCACTTTAAGTTTTTCCTCTGCTGCTGCAATTTTTTCGAATTGTTTATCTACTTCATCAATGTGTTGTGGATGTTCTCCAATACCTACTGAATTTTCTAAAAATATTTTAACTGTTGCGTCTGCTTCAGCTATTTGTGCTTCGTATCTTGCGGCTAGTGCATCTAGTATTGCTCTTTTCACTAACAATTCCATTTTCTAAGTGATTTAGATAATCTATCATCACCAGTATTATTACTGGCTTTTTGTCTTTTACGCATTCCGGTCATCCTTGCGCAGAACGATTTACGCCTTTTAGCAGCTTTAGATCCTTTTTTTAATTTTGATGGTTTAGTCGTAACAGCAGTTTTTAATTTTGATCCTGGATTTGCTGCTCTGTATGATGCAACACCTTTAGCGTTAAGTCCTCCTGATTTAGACTTACCTTCTTTTCTCTGCCATGCTGCAGTTTTAGCCATTATTTTTTCTTAGCTGTCTTTGCTGCTCTTTTAAAGTTAGCTGCTGTTGGTGCACCTTTAGCTCCAACTTTTCTCATAGACTCACCACTGCCTGCAGCGATTCTTTTACGCTTGGCGTGAATGTTGGCATAAAGGCCACCACCTTTTTTATAACCCATTCGTTTTGCAACTTCTGGAGCTTTTGATTTTAGTGCTCTTAAACCTGCACCCTTTTTACCTTCTGGTATTTTTTTTTTCATGACATTACCTTTCCGCAATCAATGCATTCTATAATTGTTTTTGTTTCTCTTTTTTTATTTACACACTTACATCTTTTTCCAAATATTTTGTCAACTAATTTTTGCCAAAATTTTTTCATTATTTACCTTTAGATTTTTGTGATATTTCAAAAACAGTTTGATCTAATTTTGCTTTAGATCCTTTTGTCTTTTGTTTTGCAATAGCTAATTTACTTTTAGCTTTTTCTAATTTTGTTTTTGGAACATTAGGCTTAACAGAATCAATAGTTTTAGAAACTTTTTTAGCTGCTCTTTTTGCAAGAGCTTTTCCAAAACCTCTTAACGCTACTCCTACTACTGCTCCTACTATTGGTATAGGCATTATTTTTTTGCTCCGTGTTGTTTAAATATTTGTGTACCCTTTATACCATAGATGCTCGCCACGACAAGGATCCATAAATTTGTGAACCATTTTGGGAGCTCAGAGAACATCTCAAAAAACAATTTTACCTTGTCCATCGCTGTCGGATCATCCGATACAACTGCCCAGGCCAGAATTGCTATGGGCAAACTTAAAATTATCAAAACTGCCTCGTCCTTCCAGTCTGACTGACGAGCCTCTAATAATTTTCCCTGGTAAGCTTCCTTACCTTCGGCCATACGAGATGCGTGCATAAGCTGTGCATCTGACATAGCTATTTTCGTTTTCTGCTTGTTAGCATAAATTTTACTACCTGCAGAAACGGCTAATTTAATTGCCGAAAACCACATGAATTAGTACCACTTAGCCTTAACAGGTTTTTTATCAGCTCTCATTGCCTTTGTTCCTCTAACAGTTACTGTTTGAGTTTCCATAGGGTCTGTAGCTTCAATTGTGACACCGCCTGTTTTGTATCCGTCTTTACCAACGCCTACTTCTGTAACAGCTTTAGGGTCTTTTGCTTTTTTAATCATAGTTTTCTCCTTAATAATTTATTATACTTAATTTTTCTTAAAGTTTCTACCAAAATCGTTTCGTTTACTTTGATCAGCCATTTGTTGTCTTTCTAAAGCAGCATCCGCAGACATTATTTGTTTAGTTATTGAAGTATCCGCTCTTAATTCTGCTAAATCTTCGTTTTGATCAAGTTTTTCGTCGTGATGAGTGTCTCCCATCATTACTTTCATAGTATCTAAACTAATTCTACCTTCATCATAAGCTTTTTTAGCTTCATCTGCTTTAGCTTTAATGTCAAGTTCTCTAGATTTTAATTTAAGTAGTGGATCACTGCCCATTTCATTAATTATTTTGTCTTCTTCGGCCATATAATCTTTAACCATTTCAGAAATTAACACAGCTTTTCTTGAATTAATTTTATTTGTAAGAATAGTTGCTTGTTGAACCAATTGTTGATTCTGTGGTTGCTGTTGTAACATTTGTTGCATCTGTTGTGCTTGTTGTAATTCTTCTTGAAACTCTAATTGTATTTGTTCTTGTGCCATTAGACTAATTCTTTCCAAAATATTTTTTTGTAAAGCTGCCATAACTGCTGGACTATTTTGTACCATGTTAGATTGCATAAAATTTAAGTGTGAATCAATGTGAGCTTTGTGATCTTGACCTGGAAAAGCTTGAAAAGGTTTCATACCCATTGCTGCAATTTCTTCAAGTGCAGGATCAATAGGTTGAGGTTGTTGCGGTGGAGGTAATATTGCATTAATATTTTTTACCCCAACCGCTTCATACATGGATCTGTACGCTTGGTACAAATCATGTATCTGAGGATTTGATTGTGCTAGTTGTAGCTCCATTTGAGCCATAGAAATTCTTTGTGTTTGAGAAAAAATGTTAGGATCAGCGACAGGAAGTATATCTACTCTTTCATCAAAATCTGCTGCTTTAACTTGTCTAGTAGCACCAGGAACATCATAAGGATATTCTGGAGGTAGATAAGTTTTAAATACTTCTGCTAGTAATTTAAATTCTTGTTTTAATCCAACATACAATCTTTTGTGAATAGCTGACATAACACGTGATCCACGTTCCAATAATGCAACTGTTGTACCTACCGCTGCTTGTTGGTTCATATCACCAACTTGTGCATCAGCAATACTCGCGAATCGTTGGCCCGCATTAACCACAACTCCCATTAATTGTAATAGTGTTGCATCAGGACCTTTAAAAGGTAATTGCATAAACTGATCACGTATATTTCCACCAGGTGCATCTACATCTCTAAATTCACCAGGTTGTAATGGTTGTGCATCGTCTCTAATTCTTATACCTCTAGTTTTAAAACCAGCTGGTAAATTTGCTAAAGTTCCTGCATCAAGTAATTGTCTTAATGCTGCTGTTGCAGTTCTAGTTAAACCACCAATCATGTGAATTAAACCAAAACCATAAAAACCTGTACCTGGTAAAAATTTATATTGTACAAAGTATTTTATTTTTTTCATTAGTTGATCGTCTTCAGCATAGTTTCTTCTAATAGATAAAATTTTATTATTAGATTCTAAAATAGTTACAATATATGGAAGTTTAATTCCTGTTGGTTGACCATCAGGTCCCATATTTTCAAAACCTTCTAAATCTAAATCAACATGCATTTCTAAAAGACTAAATTGATCTTCATTACCATCTTTAGTAATTCCTTCTAGTTCTAATTCTTTTTCTTTAACTTGATTTTCTGTAACGGGTGGCTCACCAATTTCCATGTCTTTGTAAAAACCAGAAACTTGTTGTTTTCTAACTTCATTTTCGGACATTCTAATTACATGTACAATTGCTTCTGCATCTTCTAAAGAGTTTGCAGAATAAGGAACTATTAAATCATCTGCTTGTACAAATTTAGATACTGCTCTACCTAAAAGATCATCATAGTAAACTTTTTTAAAAGTAGAACCTGATAAAGGTAAATAGAAAAGCATTTGATCAAATTCTGGTTCATACTCAGTCATCTGATCCATAATTTGATAATTCATAAAATCTTTTACTCTGTGCGCTTGATCTTGTTTTTCATTTGACACATCACCTAAAATTTGTGCACGGACTGGTCCGTCTGCCGGTAGTAATTCTTTATAAGCTTGAGCTTGAAATTGTGTAACAGCTTCTGCAAGAACTGGGTGATTAACACCGCTAGCACCTTTGAAAGGTTGAGTTCTTTTTTCATATTTAAATCCTAAAAGACTTAAACCTTCTCTGTAACTATCTTCCCACTCACCACGTGATTGTTTGTATTCTGTGTATTGATCAAAAAGAGTTGTACCTAATTCATCTAGGTATTGTTCATCCATAACCTCAGCTAAATTAGAAAAATGATTTTCAGTTTCTAATCCTGCTTTTACATTAGGATCAAAATTAATTTCTGCTCCACCTTCTTCGTCCATTGTAATTTCAGCATTGTCAGAAGTTTCTAATTCTTCATTAGGAACTTCAACTTCTTGCTCTACAAAAGCTTCGTCTTTAACTACTTCATTGGATAATGTATCGTCTATTTCAGCCATATCTCTTTCCTGTTAATTAAATCACACCTCATTTGAACCAGTAGTTATACTGTATAATCCCGAAGGAATCAATGATATATCTTTTTTTTGTTTTTTCTCTTTTTCTTCTAAATATCCTAATCCTCCCTTATAAAAAGGACCCATGTAATTTTTTCTATTTAATTCTCGTGCAGCATCTATTTCTTGTCGTGTTGCTGGTATTTCCATATCATCTACCATTGTCATACTACCACGTTGAGCATTAAATTTTAAATCTGCTATATTTCTTAATCTTTGTTCTTTAGTTAAACTAGCTAATCCTTTATCTAAATTTTTATCTGCAAAAACAAAAGGATCATACAACCTATTGTCTTTAAATTTTAAATCATCTCCTCTTTCGCCTTTTAAAAAATCTGAAGCATATTTTGAAGCCCCGGCAATAACATTTGGAAGGTTAAGTGCATCTTGCACAAAACTTTGTCCTACAAATTTTGCTATCTGTGTTCCACTAGCTCCTTTACCAGAAGCTTCTGAAGCATCTAGTGCTGCAAAAATAGGATCTACAACTAAAGTTGCTTTTCCTAATCCTTTTAAAAGTGTTCTTCCTGAATTAGCTATTTGTCTAAGAGAATTTTTAACAGACTCTGGTATTTCTATGCCTAGTAAACTTGGATCTATGTTTCCAACAATACTACTATACATTTTAGCAGAAGAGACTCCTGTTTTATTACTATAGTCTTTTACATTTTTTAAATGAAATTTATCTCTCTCTAAAATTTTATTTAATAGTTTTTCACCTTCATCTATAACAGGTAGTTTTGTAGTTTTGCTAACACTTTTGTCTTCTAAAAGTCCTCTTACATCTATTCCTAGTCTATCTATATCTGTACTAGTTTTTGTTGGTTTAGCACCTCGTATTTTTTTATTTTTTTTATCATAGTAACTAACATCGTTATCAACAAACCAAGATTCTAATTTTTTAATTTTTTTCTTTTCATTTGGATTTTTTTCTATCCAATTTTCAACTGATCTTTTAACATTGTTGTTCATGTTTTGAGTTAGGATAGAATAATTTCTAGGGTACTCAATATCGGAACCACTTATTATTTTTTTTGTTTTTGGATCATATATAACTGTTTCTCTTCCTCTAATGTGGTCTCCTTGAATGACCGCCTTACCACCTATATAT
>UEXM01002498.1_pt1 | contig 12987 bp, 11 predicted proteins | sample 1796661 | NCBI WGS metagenome assembly UEXM01 (sample SAMEA4772469, study PRJEB27181) | metagenome | reverse complement strand
AGAGTTAAAGGTGATCAACTACCATCTGGTGTAGATTGGTGTGCTTTTGATTGGGCTGTGAACAGTGGTAGTGGTAGACCAGCTAAAGCTATACAACGTGCAGTAGGTGCTACCGCAGATGGTGCTATTGGTCCTAAGACGCTACAACTCATTATGGAGAAAGACCCTAAGTATATTATTGACTATGTATATACAGTAAGACAAGGGTTCTATGAAGGATTGGATACGTACAAAACATTTGGACGTGGTTGGTCTAGGCGAAATAAAGAAACGCTTGAACAAGCATTGCACATGGTGGAATAATAATATGGCACGTGAGTTAACAGATAGACAGAAGAAGTTCTTAGCAGTCCTTATGGATGAAGCTGGTGGAGATATTACCAGTGCTAAGATCATTGCAGGTTATTCAGCTAATACTTCTAACACAGAAATAACGAATAGCTTGAAAGAAGAAATCATTGATGTTACTCACAGCTACTTAGCACGTAATGTACCTAAAGCTGCAATGGCTATGGTAGGTGCATTGTATGATCCTACTGAGTTAGGTATACGTGATAAGATGACAGCCGCTAAAGAACTACTTGATCGTACTGGTTTAGTTAAAACTGAGAAGATGCAAGTAGAAGCTAAGGGTGGTGTCATGTTAATGCCAGCTAAACAAACACAGGAAGATGATGAATAAACCATTAGGTAAATGGAAATTACCACAACCGACAGACCTTAAAGAAAGTAATAGATGGGTAGCAATCCCACGTGTAGCAAGAACAATTCCCTTTGGTTATGAAGTAGACCCAAAAGATAAAGGAATACTCTTGCCAATCAGTGCAGAACTTGATATGCTTGAGCAAGCACAGAAATACTTAAAACAGTATTCATATCGAGAAGTAGCTAACTGGTTGACTAGAAATACAGGTAGAACTATTTCTCATGTAGGTTTAAAGAAACGGTTGGATAATGAGCGACAAAGAAAAAACAAAGCTGGAAGCCTTCGCAGATGGGCAGACTATGCGAAAAAGGCAATCGCCAAAGCGGAAGAAATCGAGCGCACAAGGCTCGGTGCAAAAGAAAACGAAGACACAGAAGAGCAAACCAAAGCAGCCTAATAAAGTTGTAGTTGATCATGACTTATCTAAAGTTGAAGAACAACACAATATAATATTCAAACCTAATGTTGGTCCACAGACTGACTTCCTTGCTGCAGGTGAACGTGAAGTATTATATGGTGGCTCGGCTGGTGGTGGCAAATCATATGCTATGTTAGCTGATCCTTTACGTTTCATGGGACATCCATCATTCTCAGGATTACTACTAAGACATACTACAGAAGAACTAAGAGAACTTATATTTAAGTCTCAAGAAATGTATCCTAAAATATGGCCGGGTATTAAGTGGTCAGAACGTAAGATGCAATGGACAGCACCATCAGGTGCAAGACTGTGGATGTCATACCTAGATAAAGAGGATGATGTATTAAGATACCAAGGTTTAGCATTTAGTTGGATAGGCTTTGACGAACTTACACAGTGGCCTACACCATTTGCTTGGAACTACATGAGATCACGTTTACGTTCTACTGCAAGTGATTTACCAGTGTATATGAGAGCTACAACTAACCCCGGTGGTAGAGGCCATCATTGGGTTAAGAAGATGTTTATCGACCCTGCTCCTCACAATAAAGCATTTGATGCTACTGATATTGAAACAACTGAAGTACTAAGATACCCTGCAGGTCACGAGAAAGCTGGTAAGGCACTATTCAAACGTAAGTTTATACCTGCTAGACTATCTGATAATCCATACTTAGCTGAACAAGGTGACTATGAAGCGATGCTTCTATCACTACCAGAACAGCAACGTAGACAATTACTAGAAGGTGATTGGGATATTAAAGAAGGTGCAGCGTTCACTGAGTTCGATAGAACTAAACATGTGATAGAACCTTTTGAGATACCAAGTAACTGGGTTAAGTTTAGAGCGTGTGACTACGGTTATGGAAGTAAATCTGGTGTAGTATGGTTTGCAGTATCTCCAAGTGAACAACTTATAGTATATCGTGAGTTATATGTAAGTAAAGTATTAGCGGCAGATTTAGCTGATCAAGTACTTGACTTAGAAGCTGGAGATGGTAATATTAAGTATGGAGTACTTGATAGTTCATTATGGCACAAGCGTGGTGATACAGGACCATCCCTAGCAGAACAAATGGTTCAAAGAGGTTGCAGATGGCGACCATCAGATAGATCAAAAGGTTCACGTGTAGCAGGTAAGAATGAGATACACAGACGTTTACAAGTAGATGAATATACAGAAGAGCCTAGACTAGTGTTCTTTGATACATGTACTAACATGGTAGCTCAATTACCTGCATTACCAATAGATAAAAGAAACCCAGAAGATATAGACACTACCTCAGAAGATCACTTGTATGATGCATTACGTTATGGTATCATGTCACGACCACGGTTTAGTATATTTGATTATGATCCAAATGGAAGACCGTCAGGTGGTATGAACATAGCAGATTCCACGTTTGGATATTAAGGACAAATAAATGGCAGAAGAAAACGAAGGCTTTATCGAAGACGATGCAATTATCCTAGAGGATAGTGATGACTCTACGGTGGATGATGCAGATACATCAAAGATAATTCCATTTATTATGGAGAAGTATAATCGTGCTGACGACTATAGACAGCAAGATGAAGAGCGTTGGTTACAAGCCTATCGTAACTATCGTGGTGTATATAGTTCTGATGTACAATTTACAGAAGCTGAGAAGTCAAGAGTATTTATTAAAGTAACTAAAACTAAAACACTTGCTGCATATGGCCAGATTGTTGACGTACTATTTGCAGGGCAGAAGTTTCCATTAACAGTTGACCCTACAGAACTACCAGAAGGTGTAGTATCAGATGTGCACTTTGATCCTAAAGAGCCTGAGCAGTTACGTGAGTCAGAATTAAATGAAGTCGTAAACCCTTATGGCTTTGCTGGTGATGGCAAAGACTTACCAGCAGGTGCTACTTCTAAAACATTACTAGATAGTATTGGTCCTCTGAAAGATAAGTTAAGTGAGATTGATAATGTGCGTGAGGGTGTAGGTAAAACTCCTACATCTGTTACGTTTAGCCCTGCTATGATAGCGGCTAAGATGATGCAGAAGAAGATACACGATCAGTTAGAAGAGTCTAGTGCTAGTAAACATTTACGCAGTACAGCTTTTGAGATGGCACTGTTTGGTACTGGTGTCATGAAAGGTCCTTTTGCAGTAGATAAAGAATATCCTAATTGGGATGATGAAGGTGAGTATTCACCTATTATGAAAACTATACCTCAAGTATCACACGTATCTGTGTGGAACTTCTATCCTGATCCTGACGCTACTAACATGGATGAGGCACAGTTCGTTATTGAACGTCATAAGATGTCAAGAACACAGTTGCGTGCACTTAAACGTAGACCACACTTCCGTTCATCTGTTATTGATGAAGCTATATCATTAGGTGAGAACTATAGTAAAGAATCATGGGAAGATGATTTATCTGATTATGCACCTGAGCATGGCATTGAACGTTTTGAAGTCCTAGAGTATTGGGGCATGGTAGATGTTGAAATGTTGATTGAGCAAGGCGTAGATATACCTGATGAGCTATCTAATGTAGATGAGTTACAAGCTAATGTTTGGATTTGTAATGGTAAATTACTACGTATGGTTATGAACCCGTTCAAACCTGCACGTATACCTTACATGGCTGTACCATATGAGCTTAACCCTTACAGCTTCTTTGGTGTAGGTATAGCTGAGAATATGGATGATACACAAACATTAATGAATGGTTTCATGCGTATGGCTGTAGATAATGCTGTACTATCAGGAAACTTGTTGATAGAGGTAGACGAAACTAACTTAGTGCCGGGACAGGATATGTCCGTGTATCCCGGTAAAGTCTTTCGTCGCCAAGGTGGTGCACCCGGGCAAAGCATTTTTGGAACTAAGTTTCCTAATGTTGCACAGGAGAACCTACAACTCTTTGATAAGGCACGTGTCCTTGCAGATGAGTCTACAGGTTTTCCATCTTTCGCACATGGTCAAACAGGTGTGTCAGGTGTAGGTCGTACTGCTTCTGGTATTAGTATGCTCATGGGTGCTGCTCAAGGTGGTATCAAGAATGTTATTAAGAACATTGATGATTACCTATTACGACCATTAGGTGAGAACCTATTTAGATTTAATATGCAGTTTGATTATGATCCTAAGATCAAAGGTGACTTAGAAGTTAAGGCTCGTGGTACTGAAAGTTTAATGGCTAATGAAGTACGTAGCCAAAGATTAATGCAGTTTATGCAAATTTCTTCTAGTCCAGCACTTGCACCTTTTGCTAAATTTCAGTATATTATACGAGAGATTGCAAAGTCTCTTGAGTTAGACCCAGATAAGGTTACTAACAATATGGACGAGGCAGCTATTCAAGCTGAACTCATGAAAGGTTTTCAACAAACACAACCAGAACAACAGGGTGCACCAGCAGGTGCTAATCCAGCAGACCCTACAGGCGCAGGTGGTGGAAACATAGGTACAGGACAAGCACCTCTACCACAAGAACAAGGATTTAGCGGAAATGCAGAAGGACAAGGAGCACCTGAGCAAGCTCAAGGCAATGGTCAGCAACCACCAGCAATGGGAACAGTTCAATAGTTATATAGATTCTTTAATAGATCAACAGCACAGAACTATGGAACAAGCTGATAATGATAAGATTATATACCGAGCACAAGGTGCAATCTTTCAATTACGTAGAATAAAGTTATTACGTGACGAAGTATTAAAAAACAAATAAGGAAACATCCCATGATGGAAAAACAAATGGAACTATTCGCACGTGGTGGCTTAAAAGATGAAGGTGGTATGATTGACGAAGAGTCTGGTAACAGAGTTCCTATCGGTGGAACTCGTGAAGGTGTTCGTGATGATATTGAAGCTAATGTAAGCCAAGGTGAGTTTATTCTGTCTGAAGATGTTACAAGATACCATGGGCTTGAGAAGCTTATGAACTTACGGCAAGAGGCTAAGATGGGTCTAAAAAGAATGGAAGCTATGGGACAAATGGGTAATAGTGATGAGGCTACAATGCCAGATGATTTACCTTTTGGTATGGATGATTTAATTATTGTTGCTGGTAGTCCTAATGATGATAATGGTGAACTTAATATGGCTGAAGGTGGTTTAACTACAGGTACTACAAATGTTGTACGTACACCTGATTCTGTTGCACCTGCTATAAATCAACCAGTTGTACCTACTACAACAACTACCCGTAGACTTACACCTGTTATTACACAACCTGTACGTACTACAATTGACTTTAAGAAACTTATGGGTGAAGCGGCTATTGAGTATAAAGAATATCGTAACTCTGCAGGTAATAATATTATGATACCATTTATAGGTGGTGTAGCTACATTCCCTATTCCAGATGGATATTTTTTATATACAGGTGAAGGTTCAGTGGGTACGGGTAATACACCTGTAGATGATATAGTTGCAGACACTAATACAGCTACACAAGAAGTTCGTGGAGATCGTGATGATCGCACTAATGTTGCTGTAGCTCCTAAACCAGTTGACTATGATAATATTAGTAATGAAGAACTGTTAAAACTTGCACAAGATCAAACAGGTACTAAAGGTACTCTTGTAAAAGTTGCAATGGGTTTTATGGGACCTTTAGGTATTTTTGGTATGTTGGCTATGTCACACCAAAGTAAAAAGATAATGTCAACTATTAATGAAAGAATAGCTTCTGGTATTATTGGAAATGATTTAAAAGGTGAGTTTACAGAGGTACTTGGCCTATTGAAAAAAGGTTCTGGTGGATTAGTTGGTGGCGTAGTAGATTTTATAGGTGGTTTATTAGGTAAAACACCAGAAGAGATTGAAGCGGCTAAAAAGACTACTGCAGAAGTAGATAAAAAAGCAAACCCTGATCAGCCATTATTTGTAGTCAATCCAAGATCGGGTGTTACTGAACTTACTATTTCTGTACCTGACGCAGTGCAGTCAGTTCTTAAAGATGCACCTGCTACTACTACAGAACGCCAGATGGAAGAAATGTTAACTAGTAAAGTTGCTGGTAAGGTTACTGAAGGTGAGCGACAAGCTTTAGCAAATGCAGCGTTTGCACCTAGTGGGGGTGGTAAAACTATAGCTGAGTTTGATTTAGCTAGAGAAGCAATGGCTGAAGTTGCACCCGTAGGTGCTGTTGATGCCTTAGCTGGTACACCACTTACAACCTACAGAGATATGTCACCACAAGCACAAGCAGATCGTGCATCTATGGTATCTGTAGCAGGTGTTGATGCTTTTAAACCTGCGGTAGTAGGAGCAGATGGTCCTACACCACAAGAGTTAGCAACAGTAACTACACCAACTACAATACAAAAAACACCTGTAGCAGACACTTCAACATACACAGCACCTTCTGTTATAGGTATTACACCACCTAAAGATGTAACACCTGCAGTAGATACATCTGTATATACAGCACCTAGTGCTATGGCAGTACCAGCATTGCCTACTGGGTATGCAGCATATGATCAAGCAGACTTTCTTAAAGATGCAGGTGTCTCTACTGTACCAAGCCCTGTAGAAGATACACAGGGTTATGCTGGTTATTCTCAAGCTGACTTTTTAAAAGAGGCAGGTGTTAGTCCGTCTTTAGCTACACAAACAGAAACTGTTTTTACTGGTGTTAATAATAAAAATGCTGCATCAAGAAGTGCAGACATAGAAAAAGATTCTATTGGTGAGTTTGAACTAAAGATAGGTCAACCTGTAACTGATATAGAAGGTTTGATGCCACCAAAAGTAGATACTAAACCTACGTATACTGCAGCAGATTATATGTTACCAACATCTACAGGTATGAAACCACCTAAGCCTGTTGTAGATACTTCAACATATACACAACCTAGTTCAATAGCTATGGACACAACACCAAAAGTAGTTGGTGGTGGTCGTGGTGATGGTGCATTTGAAGTTGCGCAAAGACAAGCAGATTCTTCTACTATAACAACACCCGATCAATATACTTTAGCTAGTACTGAAAGTGATCGTTTTACTCCATCAATGGATATTACAACAACACCTAAGATGCGACCATCTGGTTTAGGCGCAAAACCTGTTGAAACAACTACACCTGCCCAAACATATAAAGCTGGTGAGTCTAACCAAGCTACAGCATGGATGAATCTACCTGATGCTAACATAGCTCAAGCAGCTGATTTAAACAAAAGGTATGCAACAACAGGTGGTACTGCAGTAGATGGTTATGCCGTTGGTGCTATTACCGATGGTAAATCGCAAGGTGTATATGCAGACAAAGAAGGTTTTGCCTTACGTGATGCAGAAGAAAGAGTTGTATACAGAAATGATGACTACGATGTACCCGTAGTTAAATCCACAGTTTATGAAAGAGTGTTTGAGGGTGCAGATAAATATAAACCTGCTACTAAATTTGATGATAGTAAAACAAGTACAGCAAGTACAAATAAGAAAACTGCTGTAACACCAGCTAAAAAGAATCAGCTATCTAAAACAGCAAAAGCTAAGATAGGTACAGACGCTAGTGGTGGTGATCCTAACATGGCAGGTGCAGTATGGACTTCTCAACCGGGAACTAATGTATTAACACGTACATTCCCTAAAAAAAGTGATCCTAAACCAGCACCAGTAACAACCAGTAAAAAAAGTAGTGGTGGTGGTAGTAGCGGTGGAGGCGGCGGTGGTAGTAGTAAAATAGTATGTACTGCTATGAATGAGTCTTACGGCTTTGGTTCTTATCGTCAAGCTGTTTGGTTAAAATATTCAAATAATAACTTGACAAAAGAACATGAAGTAGGATACCATACATTATTCCTACCTTTAGTAGAACTTGCATATCAAAAAGATTATAAGTATGTGCGTAAAACACTAGAGAATATTGCACGACATCGTACTGCAGACCTTAGAGCAGAGATGCAGAATAAAAAACGTGACAAGTTAGGGCGTTTCTATAGAGCTATATTAGAACCAATCTGTTACCTAGTAGGTAAGTATAAAATGTTTAGGAATAAATAATATGGATTTTGAAGAATATAAACTTAATGTGTCAAGTAGATTTGATGCACTATCGGAAGAAGATCAGCAACAAGTAATAGAGTTAATGAGAACTCCTATAGGGCAAACTATTATAAGTGTACTAGGGAGTGAACTGTTGGACTTCGGTACTCCAGAAACTGAGCAACCTACTGCACCTGTAAGGCGTGGATTAGCAGCACCCGTTATTTAAACTACTGCTAAATTTGAACTGGCTACCCATCCCCCTACCAACACTAGGCTACGGCGGCCCCAGTATGAAAGACTGAAACATGAATGATAAAATAATGGCAGAAGAAGTAAAGCCAGAAACTAAAGTTGCATTTGCAAATCGTAAGTACACTAATGAAGACAAACGTAAGATGGAAGAGGAAGAACTCGAACAACTTATTGCTGAACAAAAAGGTGAGACAACAGAAACTACAGAGGAAGTAGTTGAAGCTGAACCTGCTAATGCTGAAGAAAAAAGTTTTAAGAAACGCTACGGTGATCTTAGACGACATATGCAAGAAAAAGAAAAAGATTGGGACGACAAGTTTAAAGGACTACAACGTCAACTTGAAGACTCAACTAAACAAGAAATTAAATTACCTAAGTCTGATGATGATATTGATGCTTGGGCAAAAGAATACCCAGATGTAGCGGCTATAGTAGAAACTATTGCAATTAAAAAAGCTAAAGAACAAGCCGCTGGATTAGAAGAACGTGTAAAAGAAATTGATGAAATGAAAGCCGATGCAGCACGCAAGAAAGCTGAAGTAGAATTAATGACTGCACATCCTGATTTTGGTGAGATTAGAGATGATGATGCGTTTCATAATTGGGTAGATGAACAACCTAAGTGGGTACAAGATGCGTTATATGAAAACGCTAGTGACTCAAGATCAGCGGCACGTGCAATTGATTTGTATAAAGCTGATATGAATATTCAAACAAAGAAACCTGTGAGCAACAATAAAGATGCCGCACGTTCAGTAAACAGTCGTAGTAACGCTACACCTGATTCAGAAGATTCTAAGAATGTTTTTAAGGAATCGCAAGTGAATAAGATGACAGCACAACAGTACGAAAAAGCTTCAGATGCTATTATGGAAGCCATACGTACTGGTAAGTTTATTTACGATATGTCGGGCAATGCTCGATAAAGCTATTGACATATAATATATTTATGATATAACTATATGTACAATGTAGTAGTGTGACCCCTAAGACACAGGTTACTCACATTACGACTAAACCCACGCAAACAACATAATACTTCTTGACAACCTAATGTCTTATGGCCCATTATAGTGAAGGTAGGCCAACTTTCATAATAATGCACCCTACAAGTACTTAGCCTCTATATAAGTGAATAGTCGTTTGCATCTGTAATCTAATGCTAAAGGAGAATTAAAATGGCATTTGGAAAGGCTTCGGGCTATACAAACTTACCGAACGGTAACTTCTCGCCCGTTATTTACAGCAAACAGGTGCAACTTGCATTTCGCAAATCTGCAATCTGTGAAGCTATCACTAACTCTGACTATTTCGGAGAAATCGCTCAAATGGGCGACTCAGTAAAAATCATAAAAGAGCCTGAGATTTCAGTAACTGCGTATCTACGTGGTACTACTATCTCGACACAAGATTTATCTGACAATGATTTTTCATTAACAATCGACAAAGCAAACTACTTTGCATTTAAAGTTGATGACATCGAAGAAGCGCACTCACATGTAAACTTCCAAAGCTTAGCTTCGGATCGTGCTGCATATCGTTTGGCTGATCAGTATGACCAAGATGTTCTTGGTTACTTATCTGGTTACAAACAGTCTGCATTACATGCAAATGCTGGCGCAGTAAATGATGTAGTAAATGGTACTAAAGCTAACTCAGCAGCTGGTTCAGACGAACTACTTGCAGCGAACAAGCTTAACAAAGGTTCATTTGGTAACATCACAACAACTTCTGCTGGAGAACATTCAATTCCAGTTGCAGCTCGTCTGCCGGGAGCTACTGCATTACCAACAGCTACTGTTTCACCAGCTATGTTGGTGGCACGTATGAGTCGTTTACTAGACGTTCAAAACGTAGACACACAAGGTCGTTGGATCGTAATTGACCCGGTGATGATGGAAGTCTTACGTGATGAAGATTCACGTCTATTAAATGCTGACTTCGGTGGTGATGGCCTAAAGAATGGTCTAGTGTTGAACAACTTCCACGGTTTCCGTGTATACGTTTCAAACAACTTACCATCAGTAGGTACTGGTGCATCAACAACTGGTGCAGCTAACCAAAACGCTAACTATGGTGTTATATGTGCTGGACATGATTCGGCTGTTGCAACTGCAGAGCAGATCAACAAGACTGAAACATATCGTGACCCAGATTCATTCGCTGACATCGTGAGAGGCATGCATTTATATGGCCGCAAGATTCTTCGTCCAGAAGCTCTTGTATCAGCTAAATATAACTTAGCATAAATAAACATACTGTAGGTGGGCTGGGAAACTGGCCCACTTATATTTGTATTTATAGGAATTAACATGGCAACATATATAAACCTAGTCAATGAACTACTTCGTAGACTTAATGAAGTACAGATTGATTTAGCTAACTTTGGAACAACTAAAAATGTTCAGTCTTTAGCTAAGGATGCTATTAATTCTTCTATACGTGAAATATTACAGGAAGCTCAGGAATGGCCTTTCACACTAGTCACGTATGAACACACACTAGAAGTAGGCACTAAAACCTACAGCTTCCCTTCTGACTTCTCTAAAGCAGATTGGGATACATTTTATTTAACTAATGCACAATCTGCGTACCCAACTAAGCTACCTAGTATTTCTTATGAATCATACATAAATGATAGAAGAAGTCTTGATGATGTAGCAGGTGCAGGTGGACACTCTAAACCAGACACAGTATATAAAACACAAGAAGATAAGTTCGGTGTTACACCAATCCCTGATAATACTTATGTTGTAGAATACAGATACTGGAAAGTCCCTGCTGATTTATCTGAAAGTACCGATGTTTGCATTATTCCCGACAGATTTAAACATGTAGTAATTGATGGTGCTATGATGTACTTAATGCACTTTAGATCAAATGATCAATCTGCTAGATTACACGAAGATAAGTTTAGAACTGGTATTAAATCTATGCGTAGATTATTAGTAGACAGTAAAGACTATTTAAGCTCAACAGTAATATATAGGACGGGTAGTTCATTTTAGATGGTTGATAAGCTAAGTACATATGTTTCAGTTTGTGCTGGTGGTTTAATAACTAATGTAGACCCCCTTACACAAGCAGTTAATCTATCTGGTAGTGCAGTACGTATGATAAACTACGAACCTGCTTTGTCAGGTGGTTATCGTCGTATTAGCGGATACTCAAATGATTATGGTACTGTGCCGGGTACAGGTGCTGTATTAGGTGTTACAGTAAACGGTAATTTACATGATGGTATATTTGCATGTAGAAAACCTACAACTGGACATGACTACTTATATAGATGGCAGAACTCTAACTCATCTTGGGTAGCTGTAGCTGAAGCTGGTAATCCTGATATGACTAATGTTACTAAAGTACGTTTTAGTAATTTTAACTGGTCAGGTGAAGTTATACTACTAACAGATGGTGTAAATCCTGCAGCAACATATGATGGTACTACATATACACAAATAACTCACGCACAAGCTCCTGACAATCCTAAATACTCAGAAGAGTTTGCATCTCATATATTCTTGTGTGGTGATACATCTGAGCCTTATAACTTACACTTTAGTTCACCTTTAAATGCTACTGACTTTAGCCCTGCTAATGGTGCTGGTGTTATTAACGTAGGTTATACTATAACAGCTATTAAAAAGTTCCGTAACCAATTATATATCTTTGGTGCTAATAATATCAAAAGATTAGTTGGCAATAACATAGCTAACTTTACACTAGAAAACGTTACATCAAATATGGGTTGCCTTGCACCTGATTCTGTGGTAGAGTTTGGTGGTGACTTATTATTCTTAGGTCCTGATGGTATACGTCCTATATCTGGTACTGATAAAATTGGTGATGTTGAACTTGCTACAGTATCTAAAGAGATACAGTCTATATTTGATAACTATTATTTATCAGAACAGATTACAGATATTTCTATTGTAGTACTTAGGAAGAAGTCACAGTTTAGATTCTTCTTTAAAAATGATGCTTCACTATCTTTGATAGGTGGCATACGTAAGAGTCAAAATAAACAGAGTATATTTGAATATAGTCAGTTAATTGGTATTGAAGCTAACTGTGTAGCTAGTGGATACATAGGACAATTTGAACATGTAATACATGGTGATGGATCAGGTAAAGTACACAGACAAGAAAAAGGCAATAACTTTGGTGGCCTTGAAATATTTAGTTTATTCCAAACTCCATACTTTTACATGGAAGACCCAGAAGTACGTAAGATAGTACACAAGGTAAATACGTATCTTAAATCAGAGGGTGACACAGAAGTGTTCGTTGGTGTATCATATGACTATGATGACACAAATACATTAAACCCTACTAACTATGATTTTACTACAGAGGGTGCGGCTTCAGTATTTGGTACAGCCATATATGGAGCAGGTGGTATTTATGATGGTAATCCATCACCTAAGACATTGACCAATATAGAAGGATCAGGTAACTCTGTATCTATAAGTTATGTTACCAACAATACAAACGCAAGTCATACTATACAGGCAATAGCCTTGACGTATGAGACAGCCGACAGGAGATAATACTTTGGCAGGTTATGTAAGACAGTCTACAGCAGACATTGTACCAACAGCTACGGTTCGAGCAGCACCTATTAACGCTGAGTA
>UEXM01002497.1_pt1 | contig 12990 bp, 25 predicted proteins | sample 1796661 | NCBI WGS metagenome assembly UEXM01 (sample SAMEA4772469, study PRJEB27181) | metagenome | reverse complement strand
ATCTATTAGTGTTCACGCTCTTATCCTTCAGGAGGGCCTGATTTTCCAGGCTTGGCAGACTTTTCAGTATAAGGGGCAGTGTTTTTGTTACCGCCAGTCGATGCCGTAGCAATCATTCTCTTAAAGGTAGATTTTGCATACTTTTGATATACACCTTCTTTGGCGGCTTCTTGTATTACCTGCCGAACTAAATCTTTAAGTTCCTCTATTTTCATTTTCATCTTGAGGGATATCCTTGATACGCTTCATTATTTCCGCTGTAAAATGTTTGGTCCGTTCAACTTCTTTGAGTTGTTGTTTAATTGTTTTCCAAAACTTGGTTTTTGTAATCATGGTGAAACCTCCACAGTACCAATAAGTAGTTTTGTTTTTTTATTGCCCGCCCTGAAAAAGAGCTTTTATTGGATGAGAGGCAATAATTTTGTCTGCCTTGGTATAATACCCGATGCTTTCGACTAAATACTGCCCTTCACTTAGACGGGGAGAAAAATGAACCTTTACTTCATAAGAGGTCTTAGGCGACAATCGGGTCCTAGGCAAGATTTGTAAAGTTTGTAGACCGCCAGCCCGCCCTCTAAGTGTGTTGTAATCCAAGTTAAGAGCGGTGAAATGATTAAGCCCACTCGCCGCAGAGATTTTTGCTTGGTTGATACGCCGAGTGTTGCCGGCAATCATCATATCCAGATTGACGGTAGAAAATAATAACATTGCACTCATACCAATAAGGGCAGACATGACCAAAACCAAAATAAGGGTCATGCCTCTACGGTTCAATGTTAATCATCCTGTCCCGTTGAGGTAAGGGGGCTGGAGCTTGTACTTGCCTAAAATTTTCTCTTAACATAAGGTTGTCCTCGACCCATGCCGCCGTGCGAGCCTTACATAAGTTCTTGGGTACATTGTTTGCCAGACATCCACGCTCTTGGGGCAGCACAACCTCGCAGTAGCATCGCACCCGGTTCTTTAGTTCCAACTCCGGCGAAAGAGTTACGCCTGCGGGTAAGACCTCATTAGTTCCCGGCACCCACTTAGGGCAAGTAATAGTTTGCATTTGATATGCTTGGTTAAACATATTTGCAAATACTAGTAAAAACAATGACTTATATAACATCTTGATTTTCCTCATCTTTTTCTTCGGGATATCCAAAGAAGGCAGCAGCCAAAATAAATGTTAAACCGCAACTAATAACAATCCACGCTAAGGTATACATACTGACCTCTGCTATTGTATTGAAAATATTCATCACCAATCTAACTTTTCCAATCTTTTCTTAGTAATATCGCAATAGTCCTTTACAATATCAATCCCAACATATTTCCTATCATTTAAAATGGCCATCTTAGCTGTTGTACCTGAACCAACAAACGGGTCCAAAACAATATCACCTGGCTCTGACCAACTTAATATGTGGTCCTCCGCTAGTTTCTCTGGGAAGATAGCTGGATGTTCGTAGGCTTCTTTATCCTTCGAGGAAAATCCTTTGCCAGTATTATAGCGCCAAATATTATTCCTCACTCCATACTCCGGAACTTTATAGTCTCGCTTGTTTTCGTTTGTGACAAGTTTACCGTCCTTATCACGAGCCGAAATATCCCCCCAGTATTTCACGCCAGCCCATTTATTTTTCTTATCACGAATCAAGTTAATGGTCTTTGGCTTTCCTTTAGAAAAGATAAACATATATTCAAAGATTTGATAGTAGCGAGTCTTAGATGGAAACGAAATAGAATTCTTTTCGTAAATCATAGTATCGTGAAGATTGAACCCACAGTCCATAAAGTGAAGTGCCTGCCGGAAACTGCTTCCCGTCTCCGAGCCTTTCTCAGTAGCATCGCCGACAACCCAGACCACAACGCCGCCAGGCTTAGTGACTCGGTAGAGTTCAGCCGCAAGCTCTTCGAAAGGAAACGAGTAGCCATTGTATTCAATCTTGCGCCCATCAACTGTTCGCTTATAATTTCTTAGGTTGTCATAAGGCGGGGAGGTGACTGTTAGGTCAACCGACTCGGCGTCAAATTTTTTTAGTTCTTTTACATTGTCGCCGCAGATAATCTGATTGGCATCCATTAAGCAGCCTTTCGGAGAAGATAAGGTTTACCGTTGCGAGGTCCATATCGGAAACCCCCAAGTATTACTTTGCCACGACCCTCCTCAATGACTCGCTGCAAATCCCCAGCGGTAAATGTTGTTCCGTAATAACTGTCAGATGTTGGACGTGTCCAGTCATCCTCAGTCAGTGCGGCAAGAGCAACAAAAACTTTACTCGCATCTTTATCGAATGAAACTAAAATATAATCACCGGGACGCTTGGAGTATTTACCACCACGCCAACCCGTATCAGTAGAAGTATTTTTAACTTCCATCGTGTGTCCATTTAAAAAGTTCAAATCCGGTTCTCGGTCATTCTCTGGCTGCCTAGATTCGTAGCCATGCTCATCAGCGATAGACTCAGCGAAAGCCGCTTCTAAAAAGGCTCCGAAGAACTCAGAGCGTTGCTTGCTACTAAGACGAGACAGGACTCCATCCTCAAGCGAGCTAAAATTTTTTCTAGCTTTAGCGTGAGCACTGCTAGCCACACTTTCTGTCAGAACACTAAGAGAAAGTTGTTGAAGTTCGGGCATTGTATTTCTCCTTGTTTATTGCGTGACCCCATCATACCATCGTTTGAAAGTAAGTCAACAAAATCTCGCAAATTTTTTCTTAAATTTTTTTCACCTATTGGCTTTTGAAACCAGATAAAACTGGTCAGTGCTCCAAAGATGAACTTCGCCGTCATGGCAGGCAAGACCATAGAAGAATCGTGAACTCTCCGGCATCTCGTCTGTTACTATCACTAAGCCGGCATGGGCAGGCATGGCTGCGAAAACTTCTGAAGCAGGCTTCATCCTTACGAGGTCCCCTACTTTAAAGTTTCTAAGCACGGCTGGCAATCCTATCTAAGATATTATACAGCTTATTAAGTTTTTTGTTAACCTCTTCTGAATATGCTGAGACTCCTTCTCGACCTGCATATTCAACGTCTACAGAAAGGTGCTCGATTTGTTCCCGCAGTTTCTCTTCCTTAGTCTTCTTCCTAGTTGACATCAAAGTCATTTACATCTTCCTTTCGCTTGATAGAAATCGGTTTAACGAACTGTTTGTGTACTCGGTATGCCTTTCCCATAAACAGTATTTCTACAGCATCATCATTAATCATGGCTGCTAGCAAACCAATCCCTCCGATTTGTCCGCCTAGTCTTCCATAGGAAAACTCTACAAGGTCCCCGATTTTCATTATTATTTCTTTCTGCCTTTTAGTGCTCGGTACTGTAGCCTTCTAAAAAATCGGCGTCGCTCATCATAGCTTCGATAGCAATGGCTGCCAATGTAAGACTCTCGTGTTGCTCTACCGGCACCTCCTCTGATAGTAAGGCTGCATAGAATGCATTCGTAGTGAGCCCTGGTGTATTCCCCAAGCTCTGTAGTAGTGTGGCTGCTGCAAACAGGTGGGCATTCTCTTTATCCAAGAGGGGTACGTTCGTTGTGATGTTTAACATTTTATTAATCTCTTCTTCCCTTTTTAATAACGTTAACTCTATCTGTTAGTTCCTTGACAAACTTTTCTCCGTTTGCCTGGGCTTCAAAAACCCAATAATCTCCTGATACCCATGGCTTCTCTAAGACAAGGGCTGTGATTGTTCTGTGTGCTAGTGGGTTATACCACTCAACCAAATCACCTGGTTCGACATCATCCTGATTAATCATAACTTAACAAGACCTGCCTCAATAAGAGCATACGCAGTTCGACCGTAGTAACCTTGTAGGTTCCAGGCCAACCCGCTGTCAACGAGTTCCTGAAACAGGGCACATGTTTCGTTGGCGTCCAACTCTCCTTTTTCATAGTTTACAATTTTTTGCGTTAAATCACCCATTTTTTTCTCCGAGAATTTTATAGAGTTCATGATGATAATACCACTTTGGTTTTGGCTCCTGTCCAAATCGAACTTGAAACTGAGCCACAATAGTAGATGACTCTCTTTCCTGTTCTTTAATAACTAGTCCAACGACTGACTCATTAGGTTTGTTATTTCTTATCCCCCCTTTGTATCTTCGAAATACAATATCTCCTACTTTAATCATTTTCTTTATTTCCTTAAAAGTGAAAAACTGGAAAATTTAGCTATCCGTTGTGAGTGTACCTAGCACATACTATGCCAGTACTGGAGGGGTAGGGAGATACATTAGGGGCAGGCAGGGCTAGCATACTGGCAGTCTATCATAGCTTACATATGTTGTCAAGTAATAAGCTGACAGTTGCTATTACCTCCTGTTGTTTTAATACTTTTATTTTCTCCCCGCAAAATCAATCAATCTGAATCACCTTCTCATTGGTCTTGAAGTAAGGACGGCTGGCACCTCGCTCATCCGTCATCCACATCCGCTGTGCCTTGCAAGCCTTGGGCTTGGGAGCTTCCATGTCCGTCAGAATAATGACACCATCAAAGCTGTTCTTGTTGACGTACTCGGTAGGAGCATTGAAGCAGGTACCGCCGCAGAGCACACGCTCGGCTGGCTTGCTCTGTCCTTTCTTCCAGACGTAGACCTTGCTCTCATCTACCTGAGTATCGAAGGGTACCACCGTGAACTCTGCCAGCTTGGCTAGCCCGTTGAGTTCTCCGAAGAAGGCTGACAGCATCTCATCGCAGACAGAGCCGGACTGGTCGATAGCGATGGCAATCTTTGCCTGGCGCTGAACCTTCTTGCCGGGATGGATGTAAGCATACCGCTTGTTAATCCGCTTGACACTGGACCTTCTGCTAGCACGCTGGCTGGTCTTGATGAAGTACCTGAGTACCTTACGCCAGTCTACCTTACTCTCTAGTCTTTTTAAGATTTCTTGTTTTACTTCCCCAGACATTGAGCCCCAGCCCTTGGCTGACTGGCTGGCTTCTTGGGCAGCATCCTTCATGGCTTGCTTGAGTCGCTCCTTAGCCATCTGATTGGCTGCCTGTTGCTCAGGGCTTTGACCAGCGTCATCCCAGCCGGAGTGGTCATCGAAGCTGCCAGGGCTCCCAGAGCCATCACTAGGCTCTCCATCCCCAGGCTCACCCTCGCCAGACTCACCGTCACCATCTTCGCCCTCGCCCTCATCTTTCTGAGGCAGGTTAGCTAAGTACCACTCAGCGGTCTGATGTAACGGCAGGTCTTCGAAGGGACCGACACCAGGCATACATGCCATCTCAGGCAGTTCACCTTGGAGGTGGCTGTTGATAGCCAGGTCAGCAGCAATGTTCCAGGCCTTGTGCGGAACACCCTCTGGCTTCCGGCTGGTCACATGCTCAAAGATGAGGTGGTAGAACTCATGCTTGAGAACACCACGCACATGCTCTTCAGGCAGGCTGGCAAAGAAGTCAGGGTTGTAAATCATTTCGAACTGGGCACTGTCGGGACAGACCCGAACACCAGCAGTAGGAATATTATAATCAGCACGCTTCTCAATCTTGCGGCTTAGTGCAGCAAAGAACGGCTCGTCCATGAGCAGTCTGTAAGCATGAAGTTTCAAGTCAAAACTCATTACTGTCTCTCTCCCTCATTCATATACTACCATGGATACAGTACCTGTCAACTTTTTATTTGTTCCCGCAAAACAGAAAACCCAGCACTAGGCTGGGCTTCTGACCTGGGAGCAGGGTTGAGAGAGAGTTAGGCTCCCAGGATTTTCGAGAGGTGGCTGCCGACAGCGCCGTCATTGGCACCGTGGAACTTGACCACGTTTTCTTGGACACCAGCTTGGGAGATGACTCCCCACAGCTTCATGGCTGCTTCGCTGGGAAGACCGACGAAGTATTCCGCCAGGTTCTGGAGGTGACCCTCGCTGAGTTCAGCCTTGAGGACTTCCTCGGCTTCCAGCTTCTCAATCATAGCGCAGTGCTCGTTGAGGGAGAAGGCAGCCAGGGCTTCAACTCGGTCACCGTTGAGGAGTTGCTCAACCGTCACGACCCGCTCGTAGTTCTTAGCGTAGTCGTTGAGAGCGACAGCAGCCTCGAAGCCGACGAAGCTTTGAGCCAGGTTGAACATCATGGGGCTAGCCTCTAGAGCATCAGCCTGCTTGAGCACCTTGTCAAGCCGGTCCCAGCTACGACGGCTGGGGTAACGCTTGTTAGGCTCGATGTCACCGTTATGCTCAAGGTGAGCCCGGTTCTGGTTGATGAAGTCCCAGATGAGACCGTCAACATTTTCCTTAGCCCATGCGAGCCAATCTTCAACCGTGGGCTCGATGTCCCAGACAGACCAGCGGTCAAGTTCCGCAGGGTCCATCTCATTGACTTGGTAGTTTTCCCCATGTTCCCCACCGTTGACGGCAGCGAAGATGATGGTATCGGGGTGAAGGTTATGGCCGTTGAGTTTCCGGCTGTCCGTCAACTCGAAGATGCCTTGTCGAACTTCTAAGGTAGCTCGGTCAACCTCATCGAGGAACAAGCAGACAGGCTCTTCACAAGCTTGCTTGAACCAATCAGGTGGGTTGAAGCTGGTGCGATTGCCTTCGATGCTAGGCAGCCCAACCAAGTCACCCTCGGTCATCTGGCTGGCACGGCGCTCAACAACAGGCAAGCCGGCATTAGCAGCAAGCTGATAAACAACCTGGCTCTTGCCGATACCGTGGCGACCACGGAGAAGTACTGGAAGTTTGGCTGCACTCACTGAAGGTGCTAGGCTCACGAAAGTTTTGAAGTCAACTGACATTAGGTGTCTCTCCCTCTCAACTACATCATATCATGGATACTTACCCTGTCAACTTTTTATTTGCCTTTTCCTTACTTTTATTTACCCTTGACGGCTATTCATTATACATGTATTAGGTACAAATGCACAAACGCAGACAAAAGCAGCCAATCGCTGGCAATATACTAAATATTTGATAACGTTGGATAATCCGCAGGCATTTAGCAGTAAAAACTATAAAAACAAATAGTTAGAAACTGTGCAAGTTTTGCAGTGATTGTGCAATATTTGCTGAACAAACTGCTGAACACCTGAAACTACAGCAAAGCAAGACCGTAAACAACCACTACAATAGACGTAGCAATGCCAATAACAGCTACCACTTCCACCCAATCAGTCATCTCTGTTCTCCCTATCCTGCTTCCTATTAAACTCTATAACAAAGTCAACAAAGCTGGTTATCATTCTACCTGTAAACCAACCTAGTGTTACTACTACTGTTGCTATTAGTAGTGTGTCAAAATATCCCATTTTTATTATTTGGTGCCTTTCAAGTCAGAACTCTTCACAGCTATATTCTACCGGGTCGCAGGGCAGAGTCTTCCGCCAACCATTTACCTCGGGACCTGGGATAATATAACTGCGAACACGGTAGTATTCCTGTTCATCCCCAGCAGCAACCAATTCCTCATCAGTATCCACATCAAAAACAAACTTGCATACTTTGACTGCGGCGATGGCATTCTTTTGTACTACTTTGCCCACGCTTTTGTGACTGCTCTTGCTCAAGAACAAGGCCACTTTACAGTACCGATTGAAGGTAGACATCTGCTCTTGATGGAGGCTTAGTCGCTTGCAACATTGCTTCGTATCGGACACATCCGTATGGGCACAAGCGGTCATCATCAGGGATGTCAAAATAATATATTTCATGTCACGTCTCCTCTTTTCTTAGCTACGACGAGCAAGCATCTATGCTCAAGTTTTGATTGACCCATATTCTCAATTGCGTTCAGAATATTATCACACTTTTCTGCCCAATTAGGAAGCCCAGCGTCTAGATTCCAGTAGGAACGAACAGTCCTCTGTTTCTCGTTCCAGCCAATGTTATCAACATCAAAGTCCGGCACATTTGATGGTGGAAATATTCCCGTAAGGGCTTCTTGGTAGATTTCTCCGTCGGCATTGAGTAGTTCAAACTTTAAGTCTAATTTTGTTTTTCCATAATGTATCCTTTCGTCTGTTTCGTCAGGCGAAATATCACTAAAAAGCCATGGTGGACCTAAGATAAGTGATATTGATTCGGGCTCAAAATGAGAGTCTTGCATCATCTCTTCTAGGATGGCTGCGCTGTAAACTCTGGCGTTATGAAACTCTACCCTGGGCACAGCAGAGACAGGCACAGAAAATATAAATGTACCATCATCTTTGAGTACTTTGTTACACTCTTTAAAAAACTTGACTGGCCCATCATAGTCGATTTCATCTGAGTATCTGCCAAGCCCAAAATGCTCCGGGGCGTGTAAAGATGTCACCATATTAACACACTTCTCGGGGAAGACTTCTGTTAGCTTTTGTCCCTCCGCTTGCACCCCAGCAACGCCCAAAGTATTTGCATAAAACTCATCGACCGGCGAAGTGCCCAGGTGGCGAGGGTCAACATAAAAACATTTAGCGAACCGTGAGAAAAACAGCATTGTCTTAACGGATGAGCCCACGTCAATAAATATCTCTTCTTCGCCAGAAAGATTCTCCACGAAGTACTTTAGAGCTAACGAGTCTTGGGTGCCATATATCATATCGCCGAGACCGTTTGACTTCTCACTAGTCGTGGACTCGTAATTTAATAAGTTTTCCTTTTGACTGTAATCTTCCTGCTGGAAAGCACCATGAATCCATATGTCCTCCTTCGAGAAATATTGATATTCGCTTTCTTCACCCTGTTTAACAAACTGGCGCAAATCCTTTTGATATCTTTCTGCGTCAAGGAGTTCTTGACTCTTTCTTTCATTAGTGTTACTCAATGTTTGCTCCGTGGTCCTGAACTAGGTTTGGGTATACCTGCTGCATCTAATAGTATATCATCAACAGGGTCAGTCTTTAACTTAATATTCTTTTTACATTTCTGCCGCTTGTATTCAAACTTGGGCACCCATCCCATATAGTACATCACCGAGCGTAAGACTTTTGGGTCTTGCTTCTTTAGCATTTGTACAATTTGGTGTGACTTTCTGCGCACCTGATTGTTGTTGAGGGGCTTAGTGTTGTACCCATTGTGCGTGGTGATGTACCCCGCTAAAAGTAAACTAATCACGTTTTGCCTTTACTCTTGCGAGCAGGAGGATGCCCTTGTTTTGGAGCCATTGCCCCACGAGCATCCCCCTGCCCTGAAAGATTCTTGCACAGAAGAAAAGTATTCTGGCTAAGAATAACCTCATTGACTTGAATCAGTGATAGACACAACTTCAATATCAAAGTTTAACGTCTTGCCAGCCATGGGATGATTCATATCAAAGGTGACAGTATCGTCGTTATGCTCCACAATGGAGGCCAAATAAGTTTCCCCGCTTGGTCCTTGAAGTGGAACAACTTTCCCTTCTTCAAAGGTAAAATCCTCCGGAAACTGGTCACGTCCAAGGTCTACCTTGTGGGTGTCGTCTCGCTCACCGTAGGCTTCATCTGGAGCTAGAGTAAAAGACTTTGTTTCACCCTCGTTCATCCCCATCAGTGCGGTCTCAAAACCAGCAATCAGCATACCTTGTCCAATGGTGGCTGTGATGGGCTCCTCCTTAGTATAGGAGCTATCAAACTCAGTACCGTCTTCCAGGGTACCTTTGTAATGGATTGCTACCTCGCAACCCTCTGTTACCACCGTTTTCTTGGCGGTCTTCTTCTTTGATGTTTTCTTACTCATCGTTTTCCCTTTCAAGGTAAAATTGTTCGCAAACACTAACGAACTTTGCAATTGAATCCCAAATCTGATTGTCCAGAATGTCTAAGTCGTATTCAGGCTCGTCATCATCATAATACTTGCTGACCTCGCTTGAATCCATTGACCAGATATTCTTATTTTGGAGCACTTCTCCATCCATCACCGCAATACCTGTTACGCATGTTTCATCCTTCTGGATTGTGGTCATGGTAACAAGTTTATTCTGGAAATGGTGGCTGCCAAGGCTGGCGTTACGCAACCACTCAACTGGGCTCTCCCACTTAGTGTCCAAAATCAAATGCATATTTTGGTTATGCTGGTTATATTCATACTCTTCAAGCCCAATAGACCAAGTGAGTTCTCCCCAGTCATCTTGGTCTGGAACCAACTCATGTAGGAGGTCGGAGTCGTCGATAGTATAATCAAACTCAAAATCCTCCGCATCTTCTTTTGAGATGTTGTGAATCTTGACGTAGCTTTTTGTTGCGTCCATTTTATTTTTCCTCCATTGCGACTAGTTCCGAAACCACCAGAGAGCCAATGTCATCTCCAGCTTCAGGCGTCAAGAACTCAGTGATATATTCATCACCATCTTGCGGCGCAATCAAACTAAAGACAGTCTCTCCACGTTCGGGACACTGCGTGTGTTGCATCTTATTTTCAAGTTGTCCTAGTGCTTGTTCACGCTCACCAAGGCTACCAGCATTATAAACCTGAACCATTTCTAGTTCTAGTTCCGGGTAACGCTCAGAGTCAAGCTCAAAGGATGGATACGTTCGAACAACATTACATTTTTCAGACCAGTGAAGTTTGAGCTTCATCTTATTCCTTTCCGAGGGTCAACTTGACCAACTCAGCAGCACCATTCTTGATAGCACGCAACCCCTTACGAGCACGGGTTCCGGCAGCTTTATTGCCTCCAGCAGTCTTGTCCATATCTACTTCGAGCATATCTACAAGGTTCTTGAGGTCTTCCCATTTCTCTGTCACTTTGTTAGTCATTGGTTTCTCCTTCTCTAACAATCAAATCGACATCAGTAGTGTCTGTGTCTAGTTCTACCCAGACCCTCGCACCGCAACTCAGCGGTTTGTGTGGACTGTATATCACCTTCGCTAATTCTACACCATCTTTTGTTCTAATTATAGCCTCGTGGGCATAATTATTTTCTTTATATGTCTTCACCGTCAAGACTGGTTCATCTGTCCCATGTTTGGTGTTGCGTTTGATAACGTGCTGATTAACATGAATTATCTTTTTCATTACTAGTCAAGCCCATCTGGCCAATCGCAACCAACACAGGTTTCCCCACGTCCATCATCTGCGGTGTCATCTTCCGGAAAAGCCGTTAACAATTTCTGCTGCTTACACGCACGGCACAATTTGTTCGGGTGGCGTCCGAGGTGTTTGTTGGTGTCTGGTGGAATATTAGTTCCATTTTCTGGCTCCGTCTCGCCACCGTTCTTCCAAGTCTCAATATGGTGCGCTTCTCGCAGCCCTGGGGCGTAAAGGTCTGTGATTCTGTATACAACACCCTTGTTGAAATCATTCCAGTAGATTTCAAGCTTCTGTTGGAAAGAAAAGCTGTCCGACGATTGTCTAACTTCTTTAAGGATATCATCCTCCACAAGACGGTTGACGTTCTGCTCCAGCCATAACTTGAGCATAACCCCAATCTTAACCTGGCTGCTCTTGGTTTGATTGCGAGCCATGACTTTAGTAAATGAGATATCCTCGTCACCTTCAACCACGTTTTTGCATATTTTCTGCTGCTGGTCAACGTAAAGAAGGAATTCGTTGTAAAGCTCAAAAATGTTTTTGATTCCTACTCGACGGGGGTTGCTTTTACTCGTCACAGTTGAAAGTAAAGATTTGTCAGTCTCAATAGAATCAATGAACCTGCACCACAACAGCAAAAAGTTTTTGTTTAAACGCTTTTTGGTGCTATTTGGCCAGTGCAGCTTGTCATCTTTATTATAACCATAGGGCTTATCACAGTCGCCGTAGTGTGCATCCCAGGCGGTATCCAACTTATTACACCAAGTGACAATGTTATCAAGTCGCTTTTTGTAGGCGCTATCAAGGGTTCCGTTGTTGTTTTGATAAAAGTCAATCAGGTTCTTAGGGTTGTGACTTTGGGAATAATTGTGCATAATCCGTAAGAATACCTTCGCCATAGTTTGGTTGACTGTTTTTTGTCCAAAAGCTTCGTCGTCGAGTTCCGTAAAGTGCTCGGCAAATAACTTAATATCTTCACCTGTTCCCATAATGTAGTTGGTAATGTTTGACGTAGCGTGATTACACTCCAGCTTTTCTTGGTCATTCCACTCAGTGTTCTGATTAAGTTCAAATGCAACGTCAGCCGACTCCTGATAAGTGATTGGTCCAATCAAGAAAGTGTACCTTGCGCCGCCCATGTGCTGATTTAATAACTGCACCTGCTCCGGTTTATCCAAATCAGTAATAAACTTACCCATAAGGTCTGGGCGTTGGCACTGTGCAGGTTTTTTATAATGCTCTTCGGAAGGAAATGGAATCTCTGAGGTTGCCAACTTTGAGTTTGTATCAGAGCCATTCTGCCCGTCGATACTCATCAGAAAACGGCCACTTTCTATGTATTCCTCATAAAGCTCTATGGAAGAATCAGCATCTGACTTAGTGCTTCTTTTTAGTGCTTCAATAGCGGAGGGCAAATGTACCAGAATGGTATTGTGTTCCTGCTTTTGGGTGGTCCATGGTGTATTAGACGCCAAAAACGAATATGCGTCGTCCCTTTCCCACCCAGAAGAGTTAAAAACTCCACCATTGCGCTGGTAAGGAGGGATGACAGTAATGGCATGGAGTTCTTTAATCTCACTTAACGTCCCGATGGTGCTGTGACCCTCGTAATCTCCCCAGGCAGGATTCTTGTCAGCCCTCTTCATCATATAATTGAAGGGGTTGTTCTCATCATTACTCACGAAAGAGTCCTTTCATACTTTAGCATACCTTAATAGTACACTATTTTGAAACTTTGTAAAGCTTTTTTATATTATTTTAACAACCTTCTTTGTCGTTAGATACTTCCATTACAAGAGAGTCCAGACGGGCCTCCAAGAGGTTGACTTTCTCTTGTTGTTTCATAACAAGTTCGTACATAAGGGTGTACGCCTCATCTAATTTCATTACCGCCTGAAACATTTGCATTGTTTCTGTCTCTGTTAACATATTCCGCTCCTATTCATATTTGATATCCCGAGGATTAAGTTCCTCAAGCTTTTCCTCATCGACATCATCACTTTCAATCAAGTCATATATCGAAACTTTTCTTTTTTTTGTTTTGTTGTTTCTCTCTTTCTAGATTTATTTTACTATCTT
>UEXM01000086.1_pt3 | contig 12990 bp, 5 predicted proteins | sample 1796661 | NCBI WGS metagenome assembly UEXM01 (sample SAMEA4772469, study PRJEB27181) | metagenome | reverse complement strand
GCAGATGGTTTCAGTATGCTTTGTTTCTGTGTATGTGATGGTCCTGCTGGAGCATGTTGATTCAGGGCTGACATATGACACGATTGCCATGTATGCCACTGCTCATATGACATATATGATATGACATTCATAAGATAATTTTTCAATTACTATTTCTTCCTATATTCTTCTCTCTATTGGCTGTCGTCAATTGTGTCATTTGTGTCATTTGTAAGCGCGTAAAATTGGCTAGAAATATTCAGCGATTGATCCTGTGAATTTTGGAAAACTTTCTGCGAACTCACCAAAACTTTCTCGATTTTGAGATATCTAGCCTTTAGATAACTATGAATGAACAACAGCAGATTAGAGCACTTGAGATTGAATTAGAATACATGGAGGCATCAAGAGACTCTTGGCAGCGAGAAGCAGATGCATTGAGGGCAGCGATGCTCAAATGGTCAAGGAGAGCACACGATTTGGAGTGTGATGCAACCTTTCGTAATGCAGCAGCAGATAACATCCAGCAGCACACAAAATCGAGACTTGAAACGCGTCGAATCTTGCAACCAAATACCGCTGCCAATTCTACAAGAAAAGACGCGCTTAGGAACGACATCAAAACCAGTGAAAAAGCGCGTCAAATTGTGGAGCAAATTTTGCAGATTTTTGATGCAAATACTGGTGTCAACAGCACTGTCAATTCGGCTAGTAAAAGCAGCCTAAATTATGCTGATGAAACGCTGTACTGATAGAATAGAATTGATAAACCCTGATGCCCTCGGATGGGGTAATCGGGGCAACAAAAAAACCCGAGGAGAATGATGAGTATGAAGAATAATACACTGAAAATGATAGGCCTAATCCTGTCTGTACTGGTGCTTAGTGCATCGGTTACGGCAGTAGCAAACACAAACGGAAACAGTCCGGTAGAAACTGTTGATGAGGGGCACACTGTCCTGCAAAATCTGCATTTGGATGCTGCAAACAGTAGACACCGCAGAAATGTCAAATTAGCACTGGCAAATAGAGACCGTAGAGTCAGCAGATTCTACTCTCCTAGAGCCATGTTAAGACGGTTCACCAACTACTGGAATTCACTTGGAATTTCGGAGCAATTTGACTTGATGGAAAACCATCGAAAGTCGATGATGATGAAGCGTCTAGGTATCGCTGCATTATTCATTCCAGTGCTGGCTGTATTGCCAACACAATTGCAGATACTGGGAGTCATTGGTTCAATGAGACCAATCCCAATATCGGCTGAGAACTTCCGTAAATTTGCTAGGCAGAATATCGATTCTGTGCTTGAAGAAACTGATGATGACTTTGCGGCAATCAAGGGCATGCAGCCTGATGATTTACAGGATTCATGGAAACTGGTGAATATGAGGAATGTAGCCAATATGCTGCTAATGAGTGGAGAGGAATTTGCTCTACATACTGACATGGAAGATACGACTGCTGAGCAGCATTACTTCCCTAGTAACAACTCAAACGAGGAGGGCAGGTTCCAGCGAATAGTTAGGATTCATGCCATGCAACCAGTAACACCTCCACAGGGCTTGGTTGATGCTTGTAATGACCGTGATTATTCTTACACTCATGTCGATAGAGCACTGTCTAAGACTCAAGATATATCGATGGTTGATGCTACCAAAATAACTCATGACTACTTGGCAAACTGGTACGGTTTCTCACAGTTCAGCCCTAGTGAAGAACTAGAGATGACCGTAGATGAGTTGTCTATGGCGAGCCACATGGACCGGTATTTGTGTGCTGGTAGTATGACTCAAGATTCCTACAGAATCACCCTTAGACTGGTCTCTCTTGACACTAAATTGGACTTGTTTCAACAGACTAGGATTCACATCAGTGAAAACGGCAGAATGGATATCGAGGTATCTAGTGGAGAGGGCCCAAGACCGTTGAAGTACAATTCATTAGCAATGTATGAATCATACCCTCATTCAGCAGGGACTTTCATCAAGAAAGTGATGGCAGAAAATAGGACCGACAAATTCCGTGACAAAATCCTCACTACTGCAAACATTGCAGACTACTACCTGTCCTTGATTATCAATGCAGAAATTGATTCATGTAGAGACCTTGACAATAGTGGCAATCCACTTTCAATTGAGTCCAGTTGGACTGGTGAAAATTATGCCGGTGATCTTGTGACACTATCTCAAACGCTAGAATACAAGCATAATTCACTCAACAAAATGAGAATCAGCCATAGACTTCCTACCGACCTGTCCTTTGACAGTGAAGGCAATAGAAGAACTGGCAAGGAGACTTTTGAGTTCTTGAATTCTCTAATGGTGCCAAATGCTGATGACAATCTACTGCAAGTTCAGCGAGAATCTGCTATTGCTATTTCTAGGCTCCAAAGAATAGGTAGAATGGACGGATTCCAAGCAAAGGTCGAGAATACCCATGAGATTGTAATGAAGGCCATTGAGGAGTCTCTAGGAGCAGGACAGGACGAATGGAATGCCAAGCAATACAAGCAGGCTAAGAGTGCTTACATTCAGGCTATGAACAAAAGCAAGATTGTACCATTGGTTGCTAATCCGAGTGAAGGTATTACTCTTGAAGACCAGCAAATGGATGGTCATATCTTCCGACATCCAGTGACAGAAGAATTGTACTGGGACAAGCGGACATGCTTGAGAACTGATGAAGGTGGATGGATTGCAGACCCATTGGATTCCATGACTATACTGTGTGATTTTGAGACTGCAATTACCATCAAACAATTGGTACCACTGGGTGCTCAATTTTCAGTTGACGGCGTGGTAGAAGGTAGCAAGGAAAGGCAAGTAACTCAATACATCAAGCGACACGGTTTGAAGACTGATGACGGCCTTGTATTGAACTTGAGGAGACCTAGAACTGACATGGTTTACCAAAGAGGGACAGAAGATAGAAGGTGGTCCGAAGACCCTGACCATCTAATGCTTGCTGAGGACCACATAGTCAACAGTAGTCTTGCTAGACATAATGGTGGTTTCAACAGAATGGTTGACTGTGGTCAGTTCCACTTGATAGTGACCGGAGATAATGGTCAACCTGCTCAAATCGCAATGACTGGATTGAACACCAATAGAGGTGCTTCTAAGACTGACAATATCTACTTCTTTGACAGAATGGCAATGATTGCCACTGGCAACTATGGAGCAGCATATGACCGCACTATTGACTACCATGTCAAGACTGTAGTCAAGCAAATGATGTCAGTAGACCCTTCATCTAGGGGCCGTGGATTTGATGCTTGTTTGGGCTTGCTGAGAAGTAATGGTCAAGAGAAGTTAGCAGACATATTTGAGAGCGACATTGGCAATGATTTGCACTTTGCCAATTCTCACTCCATGTTTGGTATTGGTCTTGGACTTCTCTTTGCTCCATCACCACTGGTTGCTGTAGTTGCTGTTGGAGTGCTTCTAATCGTCAACCTGTCCAAGAGAATCACACTCAACCATGCTGACCTGTATGAGGTCTACATCGGCTTGAGAATGAAAGGCAGTGATGATTTCAAGAAGAACGGGTTCCAGCCTGAGCAATGGTCTGCACATTACAAACTTGAGAGCAGAATTCTCGATGCATTGAAGGCGACATCTACTGTTGATACATTGACTGATGGATGCAGATGTAATGGCTGCATGAGTCTGCACTTTCAACTGGGTGATGAGTCACCATTGACAGATGAGCAAATGGGTTTGAAATTGGTTGGCAAATATGAGGTGATTGATCATGTCAAAATCCGCCAAGTGCCGATTGATGAGGCAGCAGCGGTTGATTTGATATCTGTATTGTCGCTGATGTTGTTTCCATTGGCATTGGTATTTGCTGCCGTTAGACATGCTCTATCTGCCATTGAATCAATGCCGACTGCCCGAGATGAGGCAGATGAGTCTTTTGAGACCACAGGCGGCTCTACAACACAAAATGATGCTGGCCAAAGAATACAGTTACACTATGCAGTTCCATCTCGCAATCCTGCTGGCTTTCAATGGTCCTATGAGCAGGGCGAGATACTCAATGTTTGGGCTACAGGACTCATCCTTTGGGCCAATGGTGGGCAGCCAGTTAGACTCATGGTTGAGTCAGTTGCAGGCTCCGGTAAATCGACAGTAGAAGACGCTTGTAAGCAAATCCAAATCAACCTTGGATTAGGTCATATCAAGACTATCGACACCGCATTGAATGTTCACATTGCAGAAGAGAATCGAGATAAGAACAAATCGATGAAAGGATTTACTGGATTTACCGCGCTTGGCAAGAGCAATACTGTGCAGGCTGGAGGTCGCACTGAGATATTGGCAGGCGAAGCAATGAAGCGAGGTTTGGCAATGGGTGTAGATGGCCGTAAATACACTGTCTTGAGCCGTATAGTCATCAGCAATCGATGCAAAGCCACCAAAGACGGTATCGACCCAATGATGCTCAATATGCTCAGGTCGGGCACTGATGATTCACCGGATGATTTCACCAGCGGATGGTATGCAATGAGCAATGCTCTAACTGCATTTGTCAAGACTGCAATGGAAGAAGGACTAGCACCTCAGCAACTGATGAAGGCGTCACGCCTTCTCGATACACCTGCTGGTTACTATCCTGATGATGCTGAAAACTGGGTTAGTCAAATCCGTTCAATGATCGAATCAAAAGCATCGATACTGGGTTGGGAAGAGAACCCATTGAGCAGACTGCCGGTGCCATTTGTCGCTGAGATGGCCTATGATGTCATCAAGACTGGCCAGCAATTGGTCTTCTCATCTGCTACAGTTAGACCGGCTGAGGGTGCCATTACACCCAACGGTCAATGGGGATATCGCAAAGGTGAGTTTGTCCATTCTTACCCTACTTCTAGCAGCAGCAAGCAGGTCCAACAGACCATCAAATGTCTTTGGCCTATCCCCGACACAAAGAACAACAAAGTGACAGGAGCAACTACAGCGAAGAGGAGTGGTGTCAAGGGTCAATACAAGTGCATGATTGAGGGCGGAATTGTTGGTGGACTGGATGCAATGAATCTTGAGCATCTACAGCAGTTTGGACAGCAGGATTCCGACATACCAATGTATGTTAGATTCTCATCATATGATGCTGGTGATGTATCGGTCAACAGTGATGTCTTGAGGACATTGGGGATTACTGTAGACTCCAAGTATCAAAAGGGCGGTAGAGTCACTGCAAGAGCATTAGTTGGACAGTTATCCAAGGACAGCAATGCAGGCAATATGGTCAAGGCCAATGTCGGTTCTATCCATCGATGGAAGATATCTCAACCTAAGCAAGCAATGCAGGCAATGCTGGCATTGAAGTCTACCTTTGGCACTAAGTCCAAGGGAGTCTATCAGTCGCAGGCTGATGCAGATGAGGCTGAGGAGGCTGCTGGAGTCGCTGTAATTGACTTCGCTGATATGACCTACTCTCCATTCTTCTACGACCTCAAACCAAAGTCACCAGCAGGCACTTTGATTGTCGATGAAGTGCAGGACCTTTCAGTATTGAAGGGCGACATGGTTGCTCGTTTTACTGATGAGGAGTCCAATGTAATATTAGTCGGAGACCGCAGGCAATCACTGTATTTATTCGCAAATGCAGACGGTGCTGCTGTTACTGCAAATGCTGAGAACTTTGGATGTCAATCACTCCCTATGACCATTTGCTGGAGAAACTCACATAATGTTGTCAAGACCAATAAAATGCTGATGTCATGGGCTGGTAAAATTGCTAGTTCCGAATTCGACATGAGTGCTTTCAATAAGTTTGATGTTGAAATTCCCAACTACAGTGCTCACAAAGCACCATCAATAGAAGGTTGGAATAATGGGTACACCACTGTCCGTATGCCTGCTCACTTAGCACCACACTTTGTTGATGCTGGCGACATGGTAACATGCCGAGTAGTAGCACCACTGGCTAAGATTGCAATCAACGCATTGAAACTAGGTAAGAAGGTAATACTTCCAAAAGGTGGCACAGATGGCGTCGATGTAGTAGTCAAGAGGGTTTGGACAGGTAAGGTCCCTAAAGGCCGAGGAACTATCGTTAGAGGGCTTGGATTCGATGAGAACACCACAGTGTCTCTATCCACCATCAAGGAGCGCGCTGAGCGATACCTTGGGTATGTCAGTGACAAAATCAAGGCTGACGCTGGTAACGACCCTAAGGCACTATCATTGGACCCTAACTGGCAGAAGGTACAAGACGAGGTAGAATGTACTGTGGCACTTGCTGAGGGCTGGTTTAGTCAACCCTGTGTTATTGCTGGAGATAGCAACCTTAGAGACTCAAATCAATTCCTAAAGTGGGTTGCTAGTTTCGTTGGTAAAACCGATGGTAAGACCGGTGCTGATGCAATCAAGTTTGCCAGTGTCCACCGAGTCAAAGGTGCTGAGGGTAAGAGAGCATTCGTAGTCATGGATAGACTGCTTGAGAATAAGCAAGAGGGCACTATGGAGTTACATCGAGCATTCATGCTTAATCATTGCATGACCACCGCTGAGGAAGTAGTTCAAGAGATGAATGCAGTTTATGTTGCATCAACTAGAGCCATCGACCAAACTGTACTCATCAGTCACAGCCCTGAGTTGGCAGAAAAGTTCCCAACAAAGGAGTCATTCATGCCGATTTGGAACGCATCGATGACCGGCGATTCTAATGCAGTTGTAGAAGCATATTCCAATGCTGAAAATTCTACAGATGATCAAGCACCGGTTGAAATCATTGAGCGCACCAATTGTGTGGATTGTAACCTATCTCATATCAAAGACGGCGACTCATATGTTGAGTGTGCTCAATGTGATGGTGCTCTATGCAAGCAATACAGCGGCAGAAAAGAGTCCGGTCCAAGTGGATGCGGCACTCCCGAGTCTCTTGATGAAATGTTTAGTGGCAAATCCGATGAAGACATGAATCGAGTCTGCTCAGGCTGTGCTGATGCCAAAAGAAAACCGACCCGTGCATTGGAGTATGGCGAGATAGTCACCGATGAGCACGGGACTTTCAAAATCATGGAGTATGATTTGGCTAACCTTAGCATGAAAGAAAGCGGACCGACATGGGTTCAGCGACCATTCTATGGGCTTGATTTTTCAACACCTCAAGAGCGCGTTCATACCATTCAATGCAGTTATGATGGCAGGTTCAATGAAGTGATATTCACCATCATAAGGAATGATGAAATGGTCTTTGGTGGAAACTGGGAAGAGGTCCTTGAATTCCGTCATGATATCAAAGAGGAATACGACTTCGCACCCCTCAAATATTTCTCAGCGGATGATATCGAGACAAAGGTCACAGTCAATCATGATGTCGTTGCCAATGATGTCGATGCAGCCATTGATACTTTGCAGGAGTTAGGTCTAATCGAAGAGGAGTTTGAAGAGGATATCCATGACATGATTATGTCCGACATTGATGGTGACATCACATATGCTGATGAGAACCTCGATGAATTGATGGCTGTTATCGCTACTGTAGAGGCCTCGGAGGGCACTGGGCCAGTAGTTCCTATCATCACCCTTGCTGATGACGAAGAGGCCGCTGTAGACCTCTACAGCGTAATTATGCTGTTTGCTATGCCACTGGTATTCCTATTCAACATGGCTAAGACAGCATACACCAAGGTGATACCTAACTACACACTCACACAGCGTGATTCTCTTGACCAAGAAGACCAATACGCACTTGCAGGTAAGAGAGGTCACTTCATGTTCTGTACCAAATGTGAGAAGTCCGTTGGATTCAAGCGAATCGATGACAGACAAAAGAGAGACAGAAACTTCTACTACACCTGTATTTGCAGCAGTAAAAGAGTCCTGCATAAGAAGCAACCAGCACCACCGGAATGGTCTCCTAAAGCATTGAAGACTGTGGAGATAATGAAAGCCCCTCCAGCCCAATGGGGATTTACTCCGGTCAAGTTTAGCAGGAGAAGACTTGAGAAATTTGAGGTGTGTAAGAATACCACATTTAGATTCGCTGATGAAGAGGTAAAGAAGAATGCTCGATATTATGACGACAATCCAATCACTGGAAAAATGGGGTATGGAGACATCAACAACTACAGGTCCGGCAGCATAGTCAAGGAGATTATGTTAAGAGAAAGAGAGCAGGAGATTCCAATGAAGATACATTACAATCGAAAGGGCGACCCTATCAGCCCATACTTGTCCGACCTCGGAGCCTGCAATGGTTCCGGCTACATTCGGATGTGGGTCAAGCAAGGCGACAATGGTGCTGGCAATGTAAAGGAGATGTGGAACAAATTTATCCACGGCAGCAAGTTTGCTGAGGACTATGTGGACATCAATGTCAAAATCGATGATGCCCCTGAGAAATACTTTGCAAAGCGACTTTGGGCTAATGGTGAGAGCCATACAAATAGAGGTACACTAAGCAAGATGGGCATGGCACTGATGGCTAAGGCACTATCAGCACATCCCGATGTAGCAGATGTCCAAATCCGTAAGATTAGTAGAAAGGGTGAGGCAACCTCGATTTGGTTCCTTGCTAAGTGTCACACCTGCACTGAGGGCAACTCAGCGGAACATAAGCATCCATGTGGCACTGACCAAGGCGTGACATACACAGTATTGGACGATGACATGAAGATGAACAGGAGAGGGATAGGCGTCAACATAGATGCAGGAGCCACTGGAAAGTGGGTGGACTTCGACATTAGGACTGGTTATGCAATGTGGCCTGAGGGTACTCGCTTTGATTCACGATTTGCTCATCATGATTGTATGGTCTGTGGAAAGCCTCACATCAAGTCCGGTTTAGTCCCAGTAATGGGCAAGGACATTACTGATGAGGAGCATTGGCATGGCATGTGGGTCGGACAGGATTGTGCTAAGAAATTCATGGGGTTCATGCAATTCACAATAGCACCCGATTCATGCAAGAAGTGCGACGCATCTAATTGCTTAGTCTTACTAAAAGACGGTGTTACATACTCTTGCTACACATGCAAAGAGACAGGAACTAAAGAAGAGATGGTACTTGAACACGACATGAAGACTGCAATTGGCAAAGGGATCAAAACCTACGAAGTGAAGAGTGCTGAAATCGGTGAGCAAATCCGCTGGTACAAAGAAGACGGAACGCTAGATTTAGGACCTAATGAAAGAATGGGAGGACAGGAGTGAGCCTTGATAAGGTTCACACCTTTCAGTTAAGGACAGCCGGAAGAGGGCAAACTTCGGGGGCACCAATTCAACGCCCTCTTCCAGCACCTATTTTGATGAGTGTGATAATATGGCAAGTTATGTAGAAATATCAGTAGAAGAGATGGACGACTTTCTAATCAACGAGGGCTTCAATAAATTGGAGCAGGAGGAGATAGGTCATCCATGCAACGAAGTAGTGTACGAGCAGAAATACAACGAGGCTGGGTGTAGAATTAGAATCTACTCATCAGTCAACATCCATGGTGGGACAGGGCGTAAAGTCGGTTCGGATGCCATTAGAGTGGTGCTAGTTGACCCTGAGGGCTATGTGTGGCATAAGGGCTTTACAAGGGTCCACAGGGTCAAGAATTGGCGTTCTAACCTAATGAAGAGGTACGAGGATGTATTGGATTACCCATGGAATTACAGATGGCAGGAGCCCAAGCCATGCCTCAAGTGTATTGGAGGCATACTAAGGACTCGCTCAGGCAAGAAGGGGCCTTTCATGGGCTGTTCTAATTATAATCCAACGGACCGCAATTCATGCAGGAATACCGAGCCGGTAGAGACTGCTTAATAGAGTGAGCCTTGAAAAGGAGGAAGGCATTGGGACAGTTTATGCTGCCTAATGGTAATCAACCAATATTCATAATGCCCGATGGAACACAACAGACTAAAGGAAAATCCGCACAAAGCGGAAACATACGAGCCGCCAAAGCGGTTGCAGAAGCGGTCAAATCAACTCTTGGTCCCAAAGGCATGGATAAAATGCTAGTCAATGGATTAGGTGATGTTTTGATCACAAATGACGGTGCTACGATTCTAAGAGAAATCAATGTAGAGCATCCAGCAGCAAAGATGGTCATTGCAGTTTCGGAGACGCAGGAGGCGGAGTGCTATGATGGTACGACCTCAGCAGTAGTGCTTGCAGGAGCCTTGTTAGGGGAGAGCGAGGATTTGATTGAGAAGAATGTTCACCCGACTGTCATCGCAGCAGGATATAGAATGGCATCGCAACATGCACTTTCAGTATTGAAAGGAGTCTGCCAAATTTCCGATGAGGATTTGGGTGCGGTATTTGGAGGAGATGAGCATGGCACTGAGTATTCACTCGCAATCAATTGTGCAAAAACTTCACTCACAGGAAAGTTCACAGATTCATCTGTGTTCGTCAAGGACCGTATTGCGGACATCGCAGGTAAAGCAGTAGCAATACTAAGAGAGGAGGACACAGGAGAGGTCAATCTCGACGACCTCAACATTATCTGTGCATCGGGCGGGTCTGTAGAAGACTCGTATTTGATGGATGGAATAGTGCTAGAAAAAGAAAAGGCACACATTGGTATGCCGACCAGCATAGATAATCCAAAGATTGCTTTGGTTTCATCAGCAATACAAGTTAGAACTACCGAGGTAGATGCTCGCATTAACATTACGAGTCCCGACCAAATGCAGAAATTTTTGGACCAAGAAGAAAAGGCATTGAAAGACATAGTAAACTCATTCAAGAAGGCCGGTGCCACATTTGTAATGTGTCAAAAAGAAATAGACGACCTTGCTTTACACTATATGGCTCGAGAGGGCATCATGGCGATTGCACAATGCAGAAAATCTCAGTTTGCATCAGTTAGTAAATCTACTGGGGCGACTATTGTCGATAGCGTAGACGACCTATTGAAGACAGACTTAGGGAACGCTGGCCTTGTCCGTGAAAGAAAAATTGGAGAAAACATCATGGTCGAGATTGGTGGCATTGAAGATTTAAACAAAGCATTGACTGTGGTATTGAGAGGGTCAACATCACACATTGTTGAAGAAGTCGAGAGAGCATTCGACGACGCCGTAGGTGTAGTATCTCTAATGGGATCAAATTCAGGCGTAGTTGCTGGAGGGGGTAGTACCTATGTAGAAATTGCAGCATCCATTAGAGAATTTGCATCAACAGTCAAAGGGCGCAGACAATTAGCGGTTATGGCTTTTGCTGATGCTTTAGAGGTGCTGCCGACCACAATCGCTGAGAACGCAGGCTTAGACCCTGTTGATGTGATAATGGAGTTGAGGGCTGCCCATTCGATTAGTGATAATGAATCTAAGTATTATGGAGTCAACATTGACGATGAAGGCACTGGTGTTCTTGCTTCTAATATGCTAGAGAAGGGTGTAGTAGAGCCTCTAAAGGTAGTAGAGCAGGCTTTGCTTAGTGCTACCGAGACAGCGGTCATGATTCTAAGGATTGACGATGTAATCCAAATGAAGCAGAACGGCCCTCCACAGATGTGATATGAAAGAGACTTTGCGCCAATGCGCTAAATGTGGCTTTGAAGGGCCTGTAAAAGAATACTGGGTTTTCTTTAGCCGTTATCATAAAGAGCCAGCCCTATGGCTTTGTGATTCATGCCACTCGTCTAATGTTTCTACCGAGCAATTATAAACCCTGACCCCTTAGGTATGACTATCGGGAAGACCCGTGAGGATGATATTATGACCAAAAAATTACTTGAAGAAGCATGCGAGCGCAACAATATTGAGATTGAAATAAGTACAGGCGATGGCCTGTTTGAGGTTTCATTGGCCGCCCCTGATGGCTGGCTCTTTGATACCGACTTGAGATACTTAGTAGAAGAACACGATAAGGCATATGGACCTAGAAACTACCGCCAAAGAGCATACGAGGTCATGTATAACAGACTAATGGACTATTTACCATTGAAGCCCGATGTTTTTGACTGGGAACACGCATACTCCAAGTTAGAAGGTGCAATTGTTGGAGACTCGGTAAATTTTGATACTGATGATTTAGTAGAGTTAATCCACACCATGTATGACAAATCAATCGTTCTTGACAAGATTATGGATTGGCATGAGCGTATGCAGTTGAAGGATGAAAACATAGAGCGTATGAATTGGATGCTTGAAGATATCAATAGAAATTATGAGGATTACAATAATGAGGTGGTTGCATGAAGAAATTATTTACTCAAGTGGCCGAAGATATGGATGATATACCCGCTGAGGCTGGCCCAGCATTGAAGATGATTGGTGCCGTTCTGCAAGAGCAATGGATGTTAAGACACGGAGTTTATCTAAACGAGGATGAGCGTAAAGAAAGAAAGGACCCTATTGCATGTGTAGAGGACACAGTGATATCGATTAGAATGGCTGGCATGAAGTACACATTGAAACCAGCGGATGGATCAAAACCTGCTGTTGTAATCCCTGTCGGTATGAGTGACAAAAGAAATACTTGTTCAATACCAAGAGACTGGTTGACTGGTTGCTGGATAGATGCTTTAATTGAAGTGTTTGAAGGCAATGCTGAGATTGCTCATCGATTTGCTGAGAGAGTAAACGGTGCTATTGATGCTGCAATGACTGTTGATGAGACTGGCCGAATGTCTGTAAAGCAATCGGACCTGCCCGCACATAAGAATGCAGTCGATGTTGCTGAGATTACTAATTCAATGAAGAGACACTTCCAAGGTAAGTCTGCTGGCTCTCCTAAGGTCAACATGGTATTGGAGTGCGAGCCTATTGGCGGCGTCAAACCATCTGTAACTAAAGAGGAAGTAATAGAAGCACAAAGTGATAGATTACTCAATCTGTTATCGGACACTCACAATCCAAGCAAAGCATCAGCCCAAGAGGTGGTTACTGGCGACCCTCAGGATTCAATTCCTATTCATGTCAGCACCCAAGTATCTGCTTTGCAAGGAGAGGAGACAGGACAGACCCATCCCGTGGTCGAGGCTGAGACCATACCTGTTTCCGCACCTGTTGGTTTAGAGCAGGCTCTTATCAACTTTGACAACCGTGTCTACATTGGCCT
>UEXM01002495.1_pt1 | contig 12996 bp, 6 predicted proteins | sample 1796661 | NCBI WGS metagenome assembly UEXM01 (sample SAMEA4772469, study PRJEB27181) | metagenome | reverse complement strand
CAGGCAAGTCCAAGGTGGCTATTGATACAATGGGTATGCTGTATGAAGCCAAGGAGCTTGGAGCGGTCCTTATCATTGCACCAAAGGGCGTCTATGACAACTGGGTAAAAGGTGAAATACCCACACACCTACCTGACCGGATAGAGCGGTTGGTTGTGCGCTGGACGCCGTCTACTTCTAAGAAGTTTCAAGAGGAGATGAAAGAGATTGTGTATCAGCCGTTTGACGGGCTGAAGATATTTGTAATGAACGTCGAGGCGTTGTCCACGCCGCGTGGTACGAAGGCCGCGTATGCCTTTTTGGCTAAGAACCCTGCTAATATGGTGGTAGTTGACGAGAGCACGACGATCAAGAACCGCAAGGCTACGCGCACCAAGAACGTGATGATGCTGGCAAAGGACGCTAAGTACAAACGTATCCTGACCGGCTCTCCTGTTACCAAGTCCCCTATGGATTTGTTTAGTCAGTGTTCGTTCCTGTCGTCGGAGGCGCTTGGCTTCAACAGTTATTATGCCTTTCAGAACCGCTACGCCATCGTACAAAAGCGCACGATGGGGGCTAGGAGCTTCCAAGAGATATCGGGCTATCGGCGGCTGGATGAGCTCAATCTGAAGCTGGACCGGTTCAGTAACAGGGTTTTGAAAGAGCATTGCCTTGATCTGCCGGACAAAATGTATGTACGCCGCGACGTACCGCTGACTACAGAGCAGGAAAAAGCATACATTCAGATGAAAAAGCTGGCGCTTGCCAAGCTGGATAGCGGCGAGCTTGCTACTACATCTAGTGTTTTGACACAGATTATGAGGCTACAACAGATATGCTGCGGGCACTTGCAGTCCGACGAGGGCGAGCTAGTCACGCTGGCGAGCAACAGATATAAAGAATTAATTGATGTAGCTGAAGAGTTACAGGGAAAAGCAATCATTTGGGCGACGTATACACACGACATTCAACAGATAGCTTATGCCCTGCGCGACCGCTTTGGGCCCGAAGCGGTCGCAACCTATTATGGAGAGACGGCTCAAGATGAGCGGCAGGATATTGTAGATACGTTCCAAGATAAGGACAGTCCGTTGCGGTTCTTTGTGGGACAGCCCCGCACGGGCGGCTATGGTATCACACTGACTGCGGCTAACACTGTTATATACTTTAGTAACAGCTACGATCTGGAGATCAGGTTGCAGTCTGAGGACAGGGCGCATCGCATCGGTCAGGACCAGAAGGTCACATATATTGACCTAGTCTCGCCAAAGACGATTGACGAGAAGATACTAAAAGCATTGCGCGGCAAGATTGACTTAGCCGGTAAGGTGCTTGGAGAAGAGGTTAGGGCGTGGCTGGTTTAATTGAACGGATTTATTTTTTCTAAAAACTCGCCAAATCCGGTTTCTGAACCTCTAAAAGGACGGTTAACGTCCTTTCCGGGTCCTTGGTAATATGTGCGAGCATTATTACCACCTTTGTAATAACCTGAAAGCGAAGAACCTCTGGCTGGGGAGGTTCCAAAAAGATTTCCAATACCCGATTTCAGGTCCTCATAAAGACCAGCTTGAGCCGTGGGATCATTTACCGTGCCGTATTGAGAACTTAAAGAAGGATCTTGATAATTTTCTAATTGATCGGGTGTTAGAGGACCAAAATCCTGCATTCCCGGACCGTACATGTTTTGATTGTCGGGTAGAGGTTCATTGTTAATGATTGACTGTATATTATTTCCAAGATCCCTAAAGCCAGCCGCTCTAGGATCTTCACTAAAAAGCCCTATGTTTCGTGGTTGAGGGCTCAAATTTGGCATTCCGGTTCGCAGATCAACGCCGCCCGGTATTCCTTGCAACGGTACATTTCCTTTAAAATTAGGGTTATTCAATCGTTCACGGTCAATAACCGGATTTTGAAGCATTGCACCCGAACGCAGACCAGTGAAATCCGTCACAAAATCTTGTTCAGCCGTTCCTTTTAATTCAACAGGGCCTTTTTCTGTGACAAGAAAACTACGGTTATCAACATTTATTACTGAACCTATTTGTGGTCTTCTAGTCGTAGTCGGCATCTGCACATCCGCATAAGGCAGACTTGCTATGCCCTGCCTTGTTGGATCGGGCCGGTAACTCATCAACTGTGACGTGCTGGGCGCAAAACTACTGCCTCCCGTATATACGTTTCTATTTTGTCCAAAGGCCCCTAAAATGTCTGCCACCGGTCCGGTGCCTTCGCTAACTACGCCTTGTATGCGTCCATAACGATCTGTAACAGGTACACCACCCCCTCTAATCTGGTTACGTATATCCTGTGCCCGGTTCATACCAAACTTGTTTAAAGCACCTACAACAGCGGATGTTGGGGTTGGTATCCTGCCGATTGGTGTCTCAAACCCCCTACTCAAGTTAGGCATTTGGCCTACCGCTGCTCGTCGATCTAAATCTCTATAAGCGGCTTCGGTGGATGTTACAAAATCATCTCCAGTATCATAATCACCCAACCCCCCTGCTACTTCACCTTTTGGATCTGAGCGGCCAAAACCGGGGCTTATGTTGTCACTTATCCCCGCAGAAAGGTTTGCAACCTCCCGGCTACCGCGCTCTTGAGCATCCGCACGGCGGTTCATGTCCGCCACGCTCATACCAACAGTGCCTCTGTTTATGGCATTAGTGCCTTTAGTAGGTGTGCCACCGCCACCAGTGCCACCACCGCCACCGCAGAAACACATGCTAGGGTCTATAAATTTTGGCTCTAGGGTAACTTTATCAAATTTTATCATTATAAAATCGCCTCTTTAAAAGTGCCGCCAACATGTTCAAAACCCATGCGGGACAATAGCTTATGGGTTCTATCCACGTCTACGGCTGTAGATACCCCAATACAAACTTCCTTTGCACCTCGTTCTTTTGCCCAACTACGAAAGGCTTTTAATAAACGAATACCCATCATTGACCCTCGTCTGTCTCGCTTAACATACCAGAGAATGTCACTAGCGAGAAGGTCCTTTCCAAAATAGTACGGTGTTAAATACCCCATAAACATCCCTACAAGCTCTTCGCCATCATAGGCGCAGTAACTAAAATGATTTTCTGGGTCTGAAAGATACCTAACTCCTAAATCAAAACATATGTCTCTGTCGTAATCTAAACGTCTAAACGCTGACTCCTCATGCATTTCCGCGCCTAGCTCTATCATTACAGGAATATCTGCGGCTTCCATGTGCCGATAGACAATCATCCAAATAAACTCGCTATGCCGTCGTTAGGGAAGAACGCTTTAAATCTTTCCGGGTCTACCCGTCCGCTGGCCGCGGGCGGTGGAGGTGGAGGCGCTGCCGACGCAAGAGTGTCGGTGGGAGGTGCCACTCTTTGCGCCGGAACTGGTGGTGGTGCAGGCATCATTGTTGGTGCGACGGAGCTTACTGGATCGACGGTTGTATCTTCTTCCTCTGTGGAAGAAGGAGGGGTTACTGTTAAATCCTCTTGTAATTGCTCAGAGACTGCTCTTTCAGCATAAGGGACTCTTCTTCCCATTTGTTCAAAACCAAAACTTGTTAATATTTTTTGTATTTTAGAGGCGGCACCTTCTGCTTGTTTTTCCGTTTGTGCAGATTGTAAAAACACTCCCAACATACGTCTGTCTTTTAACATTTCACCCATTACACGAACACGAGCCGCTTCAGGCACCCGATAAAACAAATTTAACATTTGTTTAGAACCTTCGTTTGCCGCAACAAAACCGCCGCCCATTCCGCCGCCGCCGCCCATAACTTTCTTTAACAGGCCGTCAAATGCCTGTTGTGATCTAGCACCTAAAGTTGCGCCGATCATTCGGGCTTGAAACATTTTCATACCGCTAGGTTTTTCAAAAAGAACATTTTCTAAATTTCCTGACATGAAAGCTTCTTCGACATTAATCATTTCTTTTAAGGCTTGCTGTATTTGACCTAAATGTTCTGCGTCAATTAATTTATTTTCTAAAAGCCAAGAAGAAACACGTAATCCTGATTTTGGATCAGACCCCTTTACTGTTGAAAACAAAGCATCCTGCATAGCTCTTGGATTAAAAGCATACCCTGTTCCACCGGCTCTGGTTATAGCCCAATCTAAAACAGCCGTTGTAAAACCGTCCTTGACCTGTTGTTGAGTAAATTCAACGCCATCTTTGCCTACAACGGTTTGCTCTCTGTTTGCTAAAGATAAAAGTTCATTAAGACTAGCGGCTGGTTTTTTTGATCTTAAAGCTGATGCAATAGCACTTGACGGGTTTTCTGTATTAGACTCCAAAACAGATTGAAAAGCTTTTGTTTCAGGAGAAACTTTTAAAGCTTTTAATTCTTCTCCTAAACTGTCAAACATTCGCTGTGCAGAGGAAGCGTCTTCCAAATCTAATTTAATTTGCGGAAACATTCTAAAAATGGCTTGTCCTTCAGCAGACTCAACATAGTCTTTTAACTTTTTAGGGTTTACTACAAGAGCTTCTTTAGTTTCTTCAACCCCTGTCTCTGGATTAATGTATTTTACAAGTTTGCGATCCATGATGCGAGACATCTGGTCACGAGTAATTTCTTCCAATGTTTCATGTATCGTAAACACGCGATTAACGGCAGAGGCTGGCATATTTCCTTGCGTGGCTACAAACTTACCAGCACTCATTATATCTTGGAGACGAAGATAAGTAGCGTTACTTCCGCCTCCAAAAATTTTATCTACTAAAGCTTCAGCAGAAACGCGAGGCCCGCCTTTTTGAGTCGTATCTTGCAAATCACCTAAGAAACTTCTGGTAAAAACATCATTACGAGCTCTAGTGTAAGCCCTTGCCATATTATAGGCGTCACCAAAATTATCTTGAGTGTAAAGCAGATCATCTAAAACTGCTCCAGCCAGTCTCTCCATTTTCATGGCTGTTTGATTTTTGCCTTGATTACGGAAATATGTGGCTTTCTCTAAAAGTTGAGAGCGAATGTCATAAAGACGTGATGCTGTAACAGGGTTTTCTAGAGGAATATCAGGAACTATTGCTTCTCCTGCCTCGTTTAAGGGTGGTCTAAAAAATTGAAGGAAGTCATCAATATCCTGTTTTACGCCGCCAAGTGCTGATGCTGTTGCAGATTCTCCGCCTTTAGATGCTGATTTTACCCCGCCCTGATCTAAAGGAAGATCTAACATTGAAAGAAAACTAGGTTCTGTTAGTTGTTCTCCGGATCCATTGTAAAAAGAATTTATAGGAGCGTCGCCTACCGCATTCCATAAAGTGCGTTCAACCTGTTTAGTTGCTTTTAACTGCTCGTCCAAAAGAGTTCTTAGTTTAAGGGCTAGATCTAATTTAGGATTAGCTCCCCCACGTCTGTTTCTACCAGTCACACGATCTGCCGCTCTGGTAATATTACTAATCTGAGTATCTAAGCTATTTGCTATGGTGTCGTGAAAAAGCCTTTCAGCAACGAAAGCAGCACCCAGCATCGCCTCCACGTCACCACCATCTAAAGCAGCGATAATGGATCGTTTAGCCCCAGCTATATATGCTTCTCGACCTTTTGCACTGGCTACCGCTAACTCATCGCTGGTTTGCCCCAAAGATTGTTCAATTCTAGCCCAGACTTTAGCCAATTCAGGCTGACCTTTAGCCGCAAAGAACGCAGAAACAGAGGCGTCTGTAATAACTTTACCATCGGCCCCTACCAAGTCCTCCCCTAACAAACGAATAGCCAAGTCTATTAATTCAGGATTTTGTTGAACCTCAGCATTATTCTCTAAACCTCGCAAAAACCTTTTTCCGGCGTCGCTATTTAATTTTTCTTGAAAACGAAGTTTTGCCGTACCGTCTAAAGAACCTAGAACGGCGTTGAAACCCGCTTTTACAGCTTTTGCCCCGCCTGCTAAAACTGGTTTTAACAACAAAGGGGGCAACCCCGCTCCTCCTACTTCTCCAAGAAACCGATATCCGGGGCTTCCGGGAAAAACTGTTTCCGCTCCAAAAGATCCTACAGTTGAACCGCCTACCGCTAAAGTCTCATAAAGCAAAGTAGCATAAGGGCTATTCCTAGCCGCTTTTCCACTAGCCACCACACCTTTTTCTAACCCACCTAAAATACGAAGAGATAAAGGCCCCTTTGTAGGATCCGGTTTTAAAAGCCTGCCTACCACATTACCTGTTGGGGCGGAGGCTTTTAAAGCTTTTGAAAAAACTTTTGCACCAAGAGCTTCTTCTGCTGCAATTAACTCTGCCATTCTGTGTGGGTCAAAATAACCTTTAGCCGCAGCAGAAGATCTACCGCCTTGAGTAACTTTTTTCCAGTTGTCTAGTACGCGAACAGCGCCAATGGCTCCTTCTTTAGTCGGTAAAGCCCACGGTGTACCCAGCATTGATACCCCGTAAACAGCAGTTTCTGCTGCGTTTGTTGCGGCTTGTAAGGAAGGCGTTACAGGATATTCTTCTCCAAAAACATACTCCTCTGCTTCTGAACCAAGGTAATCTCCAAACAGAGCCCCACCTATCCCACCAATAGCCATTGCCCCAAATTTAAATATAGGATTAGGTATAGGTAATTTACTAGCGTATTTCACGCCACCTACTGCCCCCGCAGACATTCCTGCGGCAGGTAAAGTGGTTCGCTTTGCTTTGTCCAAAATAGCTAGCCATTGTGCCTCATCACCGCCACCAAAATCTTGCACGTTACTAAACAGGGGTAAAATTTGCTCATTAGTCATTGCCCGTTTTTCTACGGGTTCTTCCGAAAAACCGGGCAAGAAATTTAATAACGGTGCCGTGCCGTCGCGCAGAGTTTCATAACTAAATAAACCCGGAGGAGCCATTTCACTTTGAATATCAACAATACCCGCCGTAATGTTAGAAAGACCCTGTGTTTTTACACCTTCTTGAAAGGACTCCGGAGTAAATTTAAAGCCTTCAATAACCGGAACGTCGGCCTCGGTAAACTGCGGTGCATTATCCATCGATATCTCCCGTTGCAGCGTTTGCGGCTCTATTTCCTTGTAGCCATGCTTTAGCACTTTTACGGTTTGCAGGGGTAAGTCCAAGCGCACCTTGGTCTAACGCTTTTTCATAAATCTTACGTAAAGTGCGTACCTCTGCAATTAAATTTTTAAGCGTTCCCAATTTACCTCTAGCAGCTTTTATTTGACCTTCAGAATAGTCCCCTACCTTACCGCCATATTCGGGCACTCTTTGTGAAAGAGTTTGGAAATTAGAAGCTAACTGACCTTCTACCGCGGATAATTTAGATAAGGCTGTTTCATCCGTAGTAAACATTCCCGGAGTTAACTTATTTGTTTCATCCATTAATTGTTCTTGAACCATTTTTAAAATACGGTCACTCCCATCTACGGCACCACCTTGAGTTATGTAAGAAAGGACCCTGTTTCGGATGGTAAGCATGTCTGCTTCAGCCCGACTAAAATCCTTGCCTTCTTCGCTTAAACCGCTTCCACCAATTTCTCTTAAATTCTCTCCAAAATAATTTTTAAGTTTTTGAACACCACTTACCAATCCGGTTGTACCCGGATAGTCTAGGTTTTTATCTATAATGTTAATAGGCACGTTGTCCCATGAAGAAGAGTTCAAATCTACGCTTCCATCTTCTGCAAACAAAGTGGCGTTAAACTGCGGTGACGTAATATCAACCCGGCCCGAAGGAGTTGTTGGAAGCCCCGACACATCCCCCGACACATCGCCTGTATCAGGTTTTACTGGCGTAAACAAACTTTGTGGCAATTTAGGTGCTACCGATCCGTGGCCCGCGGCTTCTCGTGCTTGAATAGCAGCAACAAGTTGCCTGTTAAGACCGGGCGCTTCTGACGGAACATAATTTTTCCCGTCAAACACTAAACCTCTAGGCTTGGAAGAGTAATCTAATATGGCCTGCTCAAATTGAGCCGTTTCGTCTCCAAGAGTATTGTTAGCGTATTTACTGATACGACTTGCGTCAGACAAGTATTTAACGTCGTCATCCACTAGCTGTTTAGCAGGGCCCTCTGCAATGGTGTTATTGTTTTCATCAACAACTATTTGACCGGGGCTAAGAACTCTTGTTTCCCCTTTGCCCTCTGCAATTACTTTAGGTTTTCCTTCTTTAGAAATGTCTATAACCTTGTGACCTTTGGCGACAGTTATTACACCGCCTAATATTTGAGATTTTAAAGCGTCTGGCAACTTATCAAATACGCTCTTTGGAATATCTTTAATCTTTACTTCTGCGGACTGTGCCCCAAGAAGCACTTTTCTTTGATCCTCTTTGTCCAGACCGTCAAATATAGCACGAGGAATACCGCTTACAGAATCTGCGGCAACACCAAGTAATTTCATTTGTTCTGGTCTAGTTAGCTGATTGAAAATAGACGCAGGTACGCCTTTAACATCTGGGGTTGTGATTGCGGCTTTAGCTTTGTCGCTTAAACCATCAAAAATATCTCTTGGAATGCCTTTGACCGGAAGATCTTGAACAGCTTTAACACCAAGTAGTTTTTGTTGGTCAGACTCTGATAGGCCATCGTAAATAGATTTAGGTACACCCTTAATTGTCTGGTCAAGCCCCATAATTGTGTTTTTAGCGTCTTGTGTGAGCGTATCAAATACGTCCCTTGGAATACCCTTAACATCAGGTTCTGTAACAGCTTTAACACCAAGTAGTTTTTGTTGGTCAGACTCTGACAACCCGTCATAAACAGATTTAGGCACACCTTTAATAGTTTGATCTAGACCCATGATGGTGTTTTTGGCATCTTGTGTGAGCGAGTTAAACACATTTGCAGGTATACCTTTGATGGGTTGACCCATACCAGAAGCTACTACATTACCTTCTCTATCATAAAGTTTTTCACCCGGCCCAAGCTTTTCAAGTTGGTTTCTTAATTCCATTTCTTTTTGACGGTATTTAGCTGCCGCCGCAGATTCTGCCGCTTGTATGGTTTCCGCAGACTGTAATGCAGCTAAATCAAGTGTCTGCTCTTCTTTTCTAGCGGCTTTCTTGGCATCAAGCTGTTGTTGAGCCCGTGCGCCAATAGTCGGCAACAGCTTTGTTGTAGACGCGGCCATTGCCAAACGCTCTGCGGGGCTCATGCCGCGGCGCTCACCTTCCATAGGGGCCGCAAAAGCAAGAGCAGTTCCTGCAATATCAAACAGCACCTGTGCCTGAGTTAAGTTCTTTTGCTCTTCAAGTTCCGCGGCCCGTGATTCGGAGTCTCCTAAAACAGAGCCATATACTTTACGTTGAGCATCAAATACCTCTGTAAGAGGTCGTGCGCTAGGCGCAGCTTTAGCTTTAGCCAACTCCACTTGTAAATTTCTAGTGTCTACCTGTTGACGTAAAACACGAGACTGATCAGGGGTGAGCCCCACTCTAGGACCAAAGAAACGAGTTTCACCACCGTTAGCATACATCTGAACCGGCTGGTTGTCGCCTCGGCGAACCAGCCCGCCTTGGTTAAAATTTACGGGTGGTGGTCCCCCCATACCACCGGGAGGCATAGGGGCCGCGGGCGGCGGCGGAGCCACCGTGGACATAATGCCTTGCGCCATAGCGCCTTCAACAGGCTCTGTCATCTCAGCTTGAGCCAAGCCGCCAATACCCTCATCTACGCCACCCATCATAATAGCAGGCTGCACCAGTGTCAGAACCGACTCTGGTGTTTGAGCCGCGTCTTCCTCACCTACCACACCGGCAAGCTCTTCGTATCTAGCTGAAATAGGAGCGTCATCACCACGAATGGAGTTAATGACTGTCTCGTAGTCTTCCGCCTCATCAATGTTACCAAGGTTTTCTTGAGCTTGACCCAACAAACCTTCTAAAACTTGTGGGTCCATAGCTTGTGCGTCACCCATACCCTGACCTTCAGGCATAGCAGGTGGCGGGGCCATCATGGAGCCAACACCCTGCGCCATAGCCGGATCACCGCCCATTGCCATGCCTACGGGTTGTTGGTATTTAGCTGCGATAGCAGCGGCCTCATCAAACATTTGTCGTCTGCTCGCGGCACCTGAAGCAGGATCATAAAATAGCTCACCACTCTCATCTATGTAATTTGCCATATCAGGATTTCGTGACCTTGCATCAGCTTGTGGCTGCATTGCCTGCTGATTTAAAAGTTCTAGCAGTTGTTCTTTTGAAATACCTAAACGAGCAGCCTCTGCGGCAAGCTCATCTGTTTGCCCGCCCAAGTAATCGCCCAAGGCCATCTGCGGCTCGCCGCCCATTTGCATAGGAACACCGCGCCCCATCAGGATATCCTTCTGGGTAATCTTGTTGTCTCCGCTCAGATCAGGAAAAGCTGCGCCGCCTCTGGCAAACATCTGTCTTGCTAATACGCTTCTGTTCATCCGAATAACCCTGCTTTCTGTGCGCCTGCGGCGGCTGATAAGCCCGCAATACCTAAACCAAGATACTGTTGAGCCGGTGATACATTAGGAGATGTAGACGAGGCAATAGTTTGTTGTGTCGTCGGAGCACCTTTATAAATGTCTGACAAAAAGCCTAATCGCTGATACGGCTCATACAACTGCGCCATGTCGCTCTGGCGCTTGGCTTCAATCTCAGCTTGCTGCTGTGCCTGTTGGCGTTGACCAAGATCAAATATAAAGCCCTGTTCGCGCTGACCTATCTGTTGACCAAGCTCACCAAGACTGGCCTGACGAAGACCCAATGTACCTAAAGCCTCCGCCTGTGCGCCTTGCGCCTGCTGCGCCTGCAAGAAGTTCTGTGCTTGAGCTTGCGCCAATGCTGACGCACGGTTGCGCCCTATCTCTGCCTGCTGTATCGCGGCCCGTGATCCGCCGAACGCGGACGGTCCACCCGGACGCCCAACAGCTTGAAGTCCGGACTGAGCCGCTTGGATATCATAAGAACGGTTGATCTCATCCTGAATGGCCGTTTGATAAGGGTTCATAAACTGACCGATACCGGAGGGATCTAAGGCAGCCTGTGCGTCTCCAAGAGTGTAACCGGCCTCTGTTAAAAACGGCTGATAAGCGCCAATACCCGCAGTGGCTTCTTTAATAGCGGAACTTTGCAACCCGCTCATCTGCGCTATTTGTTGCGAGGGTAATTCAAGTTTTGGAGTTCCGTCTGGGTTAAGAACCGGATTGCCATCTTCATCAAGGACAGGAACACCAACCGGTTGATCAGAAAGTTCTTTAGCAGACTTTAAAAGCCCAAGTTTATAGGCTTCAATTTCCGGATCTTCGCGAACAATTTGGACTTGGGTTTCTGTAGTCATTATGCCATCGCCCTTCCCTTGGCCTCAAGACCCCGCATCATGTCGTACATGTTACGGATGCCCTGATCGTTGTTTCCATTACCTAACCCTTTAACAGCGTCTGTTGTCATAACAAACTCACCGGGCATTAGCATGGCCCTAACGCTGTCTTTTCCGGGGGTGCCCTCGTTTGGCATGATACCGCCTACACGCCGCGGGAAGATCTCGCCGCCTTCGGCTGCAAGAACAGGGAGTCCGTAAGAAGGTCTACGGAAGGGGTTTACATATGGGCGTCCGGTCCGCGGATCAATGCCGTAATTGGTGCCTATCACGGTAGGACCGGTAGAGCCTCGCGGATCAAGACCGCCAACCATGTACTCTGGTCCTTGTTTGATAGGCGGTGGTGGAGCAGGCGGTGGATCATCATCCGGCTTGTCGAAACCACCTAATGCAGCAGTTGCTCCAAGACCAACTGCTGTTGACGGTAATACCGTTCTCATAAATCCGGGGGCTGAAGCCTTTGCAACTTCTGCGGCAGCTTTTAAATTTTCTGCGGTAGCAGGCATGTTGTTTGCAGTAAGAATATCTTGTGGAGAGGGACCAGATGGGAAGAACGCATCACCCAAACTTTCCAAAGGCCCTCTTCCACCCGGAGTGTAAAAGTCTTGAAGGCTTTCAAAAAATTCGGGCGCTTCCGGCACGTTGGCAAATTTTCCGGTGGCGCTGCTAGCTGGAGAGGTGGTAGCTAATTGATTGTAGGAGCCTACGGGGTCCTTACCCCCAAACTGAGGAGCCGCCGGATCTCCACCGCCTACCACCGTAGCACCAGCGTCCGTCACCCTAGCACTATAATTTTGAGCTTCAGGAAACTCTACCTTCTGACCTGTAAAGTCCGTGGCCGTGTCCGCGGCCAACTGATCAGAGGCTGTAGTGGAAAGCATGTCGGATGGAGGCACGGAGGCTACATCAAGGGCAGATGCTCTTACAGCATCCAACCCGGACTGACCGAACTGACCAGTCATAAGCTGCTGACCAGCCTCACTTAAATTAGATAAGCTAGCTGCGCCCTTAATATTATCTATAGCACCTTGAGTCATGGTTTTACCGGCAGCCTTTGCTCCCATTGCGCCTTGCACACCAGATACTGCGCCACCAATAGCGCCACCTATCAAAGCACTTTTAAAAGCATCTTTAAGGCTGCCCCCCTGAACCAACGTGCCAATGCCCGCGCCAAGTGCGCCCTGATATATGGCTCCCATGCCGGGAAATAAAGCGTTTAAAGCAAATGGTATAATAATCGGAGCGGCTTTTTTAACAACCTTTACAACGCTTTTGACGGCCTTCTTAACGCCTCTTGTAACTTTCCGAATAGTCTTTGACAGCCAGCCAAACTCTCTCAAACCCGTCTCAGGGTTAATTGAGTTGGCGCTTGAACCCACTACATACTGTTCTGGATCTTCTACCCCAAGTTCTTCTAAATGCTTGAATATAGACGCTTTCATCTCAGGGTTGTTGTCAATCAAAGGCAACGGGATGACGATCTCACCAGTAGCAACGTGCGCTAGCGTGTCGTCTCCGCCTCGACCGTAAGAGGCCATGCGGTTAGCAACATCAGAAAAGTTTGCAATGCCGTTGTCTCCAAAGGCTTTTCGCGCTTCTTCCTTCTCCATCTTTGCAATATCGTCGTCTTCCATGTAGAAGTCGGCTATACCACCTGCTGGAAACTCTATAACTTTTTCTGCTGTCTGTGCCATTTATACAATCCCATTATATAAGGTCTGTTGGAGTTTACCCTTTTTTTAAACTT
>UEXM01002494.1_pt1 | contig 12997 bp, 4 predicted proteins | sample 1796661 | NCBI WGS metagenome assembly UEXM01 (sample SAMEA4772469, study PRJEB27181) | metagenome | reverse complement strand
TCAAGGTAAACAAATACTCAAGCACAACACCTCACACAATTTACCTTGACTTAGATAAAATACTAACAGTTGGAGCAGGTTCTTAAATATAAAACATGGCACAAACAAAAATAAACTTTAGTAACGTAATAAATAGTTCTTTGCAAGTTGGTGATACAGCTTATGTCTCTACGGTTTTACCTAATGGTATTACTACAGATCCTATTTCCGCTGGAGTAATAGTAGACATGACGCCAAGTTATATAGTAGTTGATAAGGATGTTGCCACTCACCCGGTGATTACACCCGGTATGTTTATGTTGTTTTCAAAAAGAACAGAAGTAAACGATTCTAGTTTAAAAGGGTATTTTGCCGATGTTACATTTAAGAATTATTCTAGTGAGTATGCGGAATTATATTCTATTAGCTCAGAAGTAACAGCTAGTAGTAAATAAAGAGCGAAAAGTGTGACTATATAAGTACACTTAAATTAAATAAAATGAACAAAAAATATAACATTCGTTATATAGAGGAAAAAGATTTAGATATTATACGCGGTTGGTGGGTTAAACGAGGTGAAGACCCTGTTAAACGAGATTTGCTACCACAAGGTGGGTTAGGAGGTCTTATAATAGAAAAAGACGATATAGGCATAGCTGCTTGTTTTATATATCTTACTAATTCTAAAATGGGTTATATGGATCATTTGATATCAAATCCAGAATACAGCGGTAAAGCGTTTTGGTATTGGGATCTTATGAAAGCTTGTTTTGACGCGGCTATAAAAAGTGGTTGCAAAGAAGTTTGGGCAATTTCACCAGTTAGAAGCGTTGTGAAACATGCTAAAAAATGTGACCTTATAGTTAAGGGGTATGAAGTTGAGGTGTCAGAAGAACCACACTACATGATATGGCCGAAAAAGCTAAAAAAATAATTAACAATTATGAGTAGAAAGAAAAAAAGAAAAGAAAGGCAACAGCAGGAGGCGATAAAAAACATGCAAGACTTTACGCAGGGTCAAGTTGATTTATATTCTGGTCAAGTTGCGGATCAGCAGGGGGTGGTTGATGCTGCGATGTCAGATTATAAGGATTTTGATTTCACAAATCCATTTGCAGACCTAACAAATCCATACGCCGGAATACAGACTGAATTTGATAATCTAGCTGGAGGCTTGACTAATGTTACTGATGGTTTTACAAACGTTGCTGCTGATGCTAGAGATGTTTCCGCCGGTATGACAAACTATGCCTCTGGTATGTCAAATGTTGCTGCAGGCGCTAAAAATGTATACGCTGGGGCTGAAAACACTTTTACAGGCATGCAAAATGCCTATGAAGGACTAGAAAATCAATTTGCTGGAATGGAAAACGCTTATGCCGGTTTAGAAAACCAGTATGAGGGTATGGAAAATGCTTTTGAAGACGCTACTATTGATACTCGTGCTGCGGAGTTTGCGGCTCAACAAGGCCAACAGCAAAGAGCAAATATAATGCAGGGCTTAAGAGGTGCTGCTGGTAGTAGTGGTATTGCTGGTTTAGCTCAATCTATGGCTAATCAAGGTCAACTCTCTACACAACAAGCAGCCGCTAGTATTGGTCAGCAAGAAAGGCAAAACCAAATGATGCAAATGCAAGAGTCATCTAGAATACAACAAATGCAACGAGGCGAAGCCTCTAGACTAGCATCTCAAGCCGCTGGTGGAACCATGTCACTTCAACAACAAGAAAGAGCTGGCGCCGCACAACTGCAGGGTCAACAAGCTCAAGCTACTATGGCCAACCAAATGGCAGAACGTCAAGGCGCAATGCAACAACAACAAATGATAATGGGTGGAGCTGCGGACCAACAACGATTACAAATGCAAGGTGCCATGTCTCTACAAGGTATACAAGCAAATGCAGCTGGACAATTACAAAATTTACAATTTCAAGGTGCAGCGGGGCAGCAAGCGGCTCAGTTAGCTGGAGCTCAAGCTTTACAAAATCAACAAATAACTGGTGCTCAAAATTTACAAAACCAACAACTAGCAGGAGCTCAACAGGCTCAGGCTCTTAGTGTAGCACAGCAAAATTTAATGGCACAAGGACAAGGTAATATAGACATGGCAATAGCCGAGGGTGCTGCTGGTGTTCAAGCTGCTCAGTTTGGCCAGCTAGGAACTGTATTAGGTATGGAAATGGGTACAATGGCTGGACTACAAGGCGCGCTACAAGGCGCTTATGGTAATCAAATGGCTTCTTATGGTGCTGCCGCTGATATGTTTGGTGCACAAGCAGAGGGAGCGTATGGCTGGAAAGATTTTGGTAGTGATCTTAGTAATATAATACCAACAGGATAATCTCAATAATTTAAACAAATATAAATATGGCAATACCAAACTTATTTCAAAAATCAGATGCTAATTTATCTGCAATGTCTTATAAAATGTCAGCGGCTAAAACGCCGGGTGATCACTCACTTATATATGCCCGCATGGCTGAGAGCTACAGACGCACAATGCTGGACGTTGGCAATGTATGGGGGTCGGTAATGAAAGCAGCAACACCGTTTATAAAAGAAGCAGCTGGAAACTTTGCTGAAAAATCAAAGTATCAAACGTTGATGGGGCAAGAAAAGTATGAAAATTCAGAAAATGTAAATCATTTCTTAAACGGAATGGATTTAAATGTTGAAAACGAAGACGGAACAACAACTACAAGTAGATATAAAGGTCTTAACGAAATAAGCCAAGGGTTACGAAACACATGGCTTGAAGGAAACCCATTTAGCCAAGAGAATAAAGTAAAAAGAATGCAGCTGAATAAAGAAAAAGACCAGTTGTATGCTGATGTAGATTTATTAGAAGCTGGATTTGCTCATATTGGTGAAACATTAAATAGTGGAAAGTATAGTGAAGACGCTTTAAAGGGTGTGTACGGAGACTCTCGTTTTATAGCAGCCGCAAGTGCATTTAATAATCCTAGTGGTAAGGCAGATAATGGAGATTACTTAATACCTAGTCGTGATAAAAACGGTAACTTAATACTTGGTTTATATGGTAAAAATGGTGAACCTGTTGACAAAATGGCTGGGCAACCCGAGCATGGTTTTGTGTCTTACAAGGCAAGTGAAATTGGTGATTTAGTAACCCCAGACTTTCCGAAGCTTAGGGCTAGTGGTTCAAAACTATTTGATGGTGTTATTAAATCAATAGCAGGTGGTGGTAATGCAGAGATTGAAGGTAATAAATTTCAAAACAATTTAAATGAACTAGTAAGAGATTCTAAAGCGCTACAATTTGCAATGAATGAAAAAAGATTTTCTCATTTTCAAACAAGTTTTGTTGATGATCTAATGGCTAATAAAGGTCAATCTAGTAACCTATCAGCAACACTGTACCAATCCGTGTTAGACGCAAATGGAGTTGATAAAGCTGGTAACGCGCAGCTTCCAACTGATGAGAATGGTAATCCAATTGATATTGATCTTGGTTCAAACAACGTGTTTGACGAAAGTGATTTTAGTGACGAAGGTATAGGTTTAGAGAATTATACCAAAATGGCATCAGCAATACAAAATAAACTTAATCCTTACTACAACGAAGAAACAACGAGAGGAGTATTCTTACATTGGGCTAGAGACAAAGCTATGCAACAAGCACAAGTAGTTAAGGGCCAAACGCCACCACCAAAAAAGGTATTTAATAACGATTTTAGACAACAACAAAATAAATCAGCATCGACTGCAAGAAATATACTACAAGCTGTACAAGCCGGTGATTTTAATAATTTAGTTTTATCTCCAAAAACAGCAAGTGATGATGCCGCTGTTGTAAGGTGGAACCCTAAAACTAAAAAATACCAAGTTGAAAGAGGCGGTGAAGTAGGTCAACAATTTGAGCCAACTAATAACAACATTAGGTTTTTGATGAGTCAAAATGGTGTTAGCGGATTTCACATAGATCAAATGCAAAGACTTGGTTATTTTAACCAGCCAATGTGGAGGGGATCTTCTCAGCAAATGAGAAACTTATACCCAGGTATAGGCGCACCACCTGGTGCTGATAACACAAAAATGAAATCAGAAGAAGAAATGACCGTAGATGACTTTTTAGGAAAATTAACTGTAAATTAATAATACATGTCTGACATTAGAACTATAGTCCAGCAAATGATTGATGCTGGTAAAAGCAAAGAAGAAATAGAAGAATTTGTTGAGCGCGCTAAAGAAAAAATGGCGGGAAAGACAGACGACTCCCCGAAGAAAACGGAGACCCCAACGGTGAGTCAACCAAAAGCTACGGGGTCAGAATCGGTAAGTGGTGGATCGGATTTACCAGAAATTAACCACCCTACAGCCGAGCAAATGTCGGAGGGTGTTTCTTGGTTGCAGGCTGAGGGTGATTTTGTTAAGAAAATGAATGATCACTATAGAGGGCAAAATACCAATATAACATTTAAAGAGGCTAAAGCTGGTGAGGATGCTTTTGTTATGTATGATGCGGATACCGATGAAACCTCAGAAGCGTTTAACATTCAAGGGTTTGATAAAAGGTCTAAAACTTGGAATACTCATGGTAGTCAAATTGAAAGTTTTTTTAATAGAAATAAAAAAATTGACCCAAAATTTCAAGCACAAAAAACAAAAGCAACAAACGTTATAGCGGAAAAACTAGAAGACGAAAACTTTTTACAAAACTTACTGGGTGATGACTACAACTTTAGTTACGCAGAAAAAAGCGAAAGAGGAGGCAAGGGTGAGGACTACGAGCTAGTAATGAGTGCTTTAAAAAAACAAGTAGGAAATTTTGGAGGGTTGTTTGGTGGTAGCTTTTCTCCAGGTGAAGATTTTAGCTCTATGGGTGAACAATCCATAGAAGCTGTAATTAAAAATGCTGTTACTAAAAAGTTTGAAAAAGATAAAGCTACAAGGTCTAACGAAGCAGAGGTAAAGCTTGCTAGCACTATAAAAGAAGAAAAAACAACAACAACAATAATTGATGGAGCCAACAAGCAGGCAAAAATAAACACTCTTACTAAAGAGGGTAAGGCTTTGTACCTAGGGCGTGAGAAAATAAAAACACTAGAACCTGGTTCTCAAGATTATATAAAGCAAGAGGAAATAAATAAAGAATTATTAAATCAATATGATGGTTGGTCAAGACGTAATTCTAAAGATTTAATAGATCCTATAACTGGTATATCTATTAATCCAGAAGCTCCAGAAGCAGCTACAGCTGTGGTTATTACTGAAGAAGACTTAGATAAAACAAAAGACAAAATTAAATTAACTTATGGTCAAAACGTTGAACAAGCATTTAATGTTAATGGTAGGAAAAAATGGTTAAGTGATAAACAGGGTGAGGAAACTTTTGATGTAACAATAAACGATCCTCAAGCTAGGTCTGTTTTTGAGTCTTTAGGTTATGAAATAAAAGGAAGTAATAAAAATGGTTATGAGTTTGAAATAAAACAAAAACATTTAGCAAAGTATTATGACGCTACTGTAAAAAGTGATGGGTTTACCTTTATGTCTGGAGCTAAAGGATCTACTATGCTAGGCTTTGTGGACGCCGAAAACCCAGACTACGATTCTAGCAAACCAGAGGGACCTAATAATAGAAAAACAATATCTAAAAAAAGCCAAAGTTTTGCATCTAAGTTTCAAGGCGCCTTGGGTATATCAGATAAATCGTCTTTTACATCTCCACAAGGCTTTTTTGGTTTAACAGAAAAAAATGAAGAACAAGAGTTTACTGTGGGTGAACAAAGGTTCTTTGATCAAGATGAGTACGCTGAAGATGACAAGTCGAAAGCATTTAAAAGAATGCTAAAAGATTATCGCGACGATAGATTTAATTTAATAAAAGAAGGTAAGGTGCTAACTAAAATGCACCTACTAAATATTGATCCAGCATCAACAAAGGGAAATGTACCAATAAGAGGCTCTGAGCTGCTTGTTGAGGGTTTTAGGGGTATATTTGGCGGTAGTCAAGCGGATATTGAAACGATGACTAGCCCTAGAGAAGAGAGAGATGTATTAGAGGGTATAGCTGGTAACAGCAATATAAAGCTTACTACAACTCAAAAAGAAAGAGTTAAAAGATCTGGTGGTTATAGAATTTATGAAGGTGTAGCCGGTTTTGTACCTGCTATAGCTGAATTTGCTTTAATAGATTTAGCTATCAAAAAAGGAACCGGTATTGTTCCTGGTGCAGCTAAATTAGTAAGTAGACTTGGTAAAGGTAGAACTGTAACACAAAAAGGTCTTCCTGGTTTAGGCGGCGGTATTAAAACATTTAAAGAAGCAACAACTTTAGAAAAAAGTTTTTATCACTTAGGCGGTATAATAAAAGAAGAGGTAAAAATGAAAGCCGCTTTTGATGAGCATTATCACATGGGTGGTGGTGCTGGTTTTTATGCTGTTGGTAATCTTTTGCCTAATTTTAAATCAAAGTATAATCTTTTAAACACTTTTATGAACGCTAATAAGAGTGGTGTTGGTGGTAGTTTGTCTGTACAAGCAGCTGCTAATTTAGAGAGTTTAATTAGAGATGTTAAAGGTAAAGAATCTTACCAAACATGGGTAAAAGAAAACTATGCTGATCTAGAATTAACCTCACAAGATATGTTAGTTGATTACTTTGTGTTTGCTAGTATTGGTGCTAAAGGCTGGGCTTTTGGTGGTGGTAAAAACTGGAAAAACAATTTTAGAACAACATCTAGATTAGAAAAATTAGAAAGCGAATTAGCTGATAAGATAACGGGATATAAAGACCAATTAAAAAGTGGAGTGATCAATCCAGAGGTTAAAACTGAAACAGAGGCTAAATTAAAAAAAGCCGAAGAGTTGTTTATGGGTGTTCATACTAAACTAGAGGGTGTATACGACATGAACGATTGGCAAGATCCAGAGAAAGCCACTAAAATGATGGAGCGTCAAGATCAAAATATAAAAGCTGTTTTTGGTAAAGACGTATCTTTAAAAGCTGTTAATAGTAGGAAAGATAAAGATGGTAAAGAACTATTTGAGTTTGAAGATTCAGCGGCAGAATTCTCTAAAGATGGTAAAACCATATTAGTAGACGTCAACAGGGTGGAGCCTGGTAAAATTCCACATGAAGTGTTTCACTTAACGATGAAAAAGTTATTTGATAATAACCCGGAGTTGATGAATAGATTTAAAGCCACTATAGAATCTAGTTTTCAAGGTAAAATGTTTAGTGATGTTGAAATAAGAGATAAAGATGGTAAACCAACTGGTAAGTTTAAAAACATGTCTATTGAAGAGTTGGTTCAGAACGAGCATGGTAGTCAAGTTAATTTTGATAAAATAAAAGCTAATGAGTTTTTAGCCTATACCGCTGAGGTTTTAGCAAACCCTAGGTATTATAGTAAGTTTACCGCTAATGGAACTTGGAAAAAGTTACAAATGGACTTAAACAAGTTTACCAATAGACATGTTGGAACTAGTGTTATTGAGAGCGGCACAAAACAAGATTTAATAGATTTTATGGCTAATTTTTCTAGATCTGTTATGGCTGGAAATCTTACTAGAAAACAAGTTAACATGTTTCAGAAAATGAAAGATGGTAAAGTTTTTGCAGAATCTATAGAGGCTGACAGTAGAACAGAACAAAGAAAAAACGAAGAAGCTTCCGAAGATTATGTAGCAAGTAACGTTGCTTCTAAGTCAGTCGAACTATCCAGTAAAACGCAAAAAGTATACGACGATATAGTTAGGGGTAAAGAGGGTAGAAAACTTGATAGATCTATAGAACAAATAACAGCGCCATCAAAAGAGCGTGGCTCTGTGGCTGGTAAAGAGTTTGACGGTATAATATACGATATGATTGAAAAGATGTACCCAGATGTACATAGAAATCCAGATCAAAAATATACACTAGCTTTAGAAATGGTTTATGATTTAAGTAGAGGTCCTGAAACTAAAAACAGAGGTCTTCAAGGAATAATAAAAGACTATACCAATAGAAAAGATTTTGGCACTAGAACTATTGAAAAAAGAGACGGAAGCAAAGAAGAGGTTAAAGATATTTACGAGGCAGATGGAAACAGAAGGTTAAATGATAAAAAAATTGAAGCGCTAGAAAGTGAGTATAACGCTAAGTTTGGTACACCTGAGTTTATAAAGCAAGCTGAAGCAGAGGGTTATAAAGGTAAACAAAACCTAACTAAAACGGTTATGCAAACGTTGGCTTTACGTATTCACGATATGAAACGTGACGCTCTTGATAAAATGGATGATTTTGCTGAGCTTGGTTATACGGAGAGTACACAGGATATGCGTGAAACTGGTAGAGAACTTGTTGATACTAGTATTAAAGATTTTGAATTTAAATCTCAAGAGGATATAAGCAGAGAAGCTAAAGGTAAGAAGAAAATAAATCCACTTGATTATGTTGAACCTAGAGATTTGGTTAGTATTAGAAAAAATACAACTGACTATATAAAATCAACAAAAGCACTTGTCGACTTAAGGCCAGCTAAGCTAGCCGAAGCTATTACTCTTGAAACTCAAAAGTTGTTAGAAAAACAATTTGGTAGATATAAAGAGGTTGAAAATAAAGATGGTAGTATTACTTTAGAAAAAGTAGCAAAAAAAGATTATTACGATATTTCTAAAGAAATATTCGAAACAAAAGAAAGAGAGCTTTACGAAGCAATGCTACCGGAAACTAGAGATAAGTACACGTCGGAAACTACAAACGCTGCTAAATCTGCATTTAGAGATGTTTACGAATCCAAAGGTGAGTTTACTTTTGCTGAACTAAACAAAGGTATTGCCAAAGAAATACTGACAGACTCTCAAAAAGCTGAGGGTAGAGATAAGATGACTAAAAAACCTTATAGAAAAGGTATTCTTAACGAAATTATATTTAAAGGTAATAGAAAAGATGTTCATCATGCTAAAATGAGCTATTTAATGCCACATGGGGCTTTTTCTGTAAGTAGAAAAATTGTGGACAATCAATTGAACAATCCTAGGTTTGCTGAAATGTTAAAGAAAATGAACCCTGGTGTTTATGAGGGACTTAAACTTAATCAAGTTTTAACATCTATTAAAGAAAATTTAAGAGGAACTACTCCAGAAGCTTTAGCATCTAAAAAAACAAAGCTATTGGTTGATCAATTTGCTGAAAAGATAAGAAAAGGCCAAGGAGCTAGATCTGCTATGTTAGAAGTTATAGCTAATAACGAAGATCTTAAACCATACAAGAAAGAAATAATAGATAAGATGAAGCTAAATATAGATGATTTAGCTACAACTGGTGAGTTATTCGTAAAAGTTGGTGAAGCAGGTAGAACACTTGGTATAATACAGGGTAAAGCGGCTAGGCCAGTTATATTTGATGCAAAGTTTGATGGTAAAAAAGGAACAAGTGTTTATGGAGAGCTAAATAAACTAATAGATGTTTTGTCTGAAAAAGGAATTATTGACAAAAAAAATATCAATGTTAACAAGGGTAAATCTGCAAGAGAAAAAGATGCCGACTTTAGCAGAGAGTACGTTGAGGAGTTTTTACCTGAGCTGTTTAATACTTTTGATATTAGACTATTAAACATGAAAGGAGCTGATAGAGGTGGTCTTGGAACAACAATGGGTGGTGGTGAACAAAGGTTTGGTTTTAGAGAACTAGTGCCTCATACTTCTTCTAAAAAAATAAAAGGCTATAAGTTTAACGAATCAACGGGTTTATATGAGGGTAAGAGATATAAGATATTTGACAAAGAAATGCGTGCGGGTATTTTTGAGGGGCTCAAAGGAATAAAAGAAAAATTAAAATTTGACCCTAAGTTTGTTAAAGTAAACGACAACACTAAGGTACAGGAAATAGTTGATAAAACTTTGGAGGTGTTTGAGAATAAAGGTGTTGATCTTTTTAATCCTAAAAATGCTAAATCAAGAAAAGCTTATGTTGAAAGTGTTAAAAAACAATTATCACCTGATGGAACGCTAAGGGGTTATGATAAAATGCTTGAAGCAAACAAAGGTATGTTAGAGTATGTTTCTGAAAAAATATTTGATCACGTAAATAATGCCGTTAAGTCTGGTAAAAAAGGAGCTATTGAAAAAGCTATTAACAACGTTAGTTACTTAATGCAGATACAAACTAATTTAGGTGGAGGTTGGTTTAGAGGTCTAGCAACCCACAATGCCTCCACACTACAAAGAAGTGGAAACCTAGATAAGGCTTTATCTAAAAGATATAGAAGTGAACATGAGCTTCAATTAGCTAACTTTACTGGTAATTTACTTTTAAATACTTTAAACTACTCTGGAAACAAAAAAGGTTTTAATGAAAACATGAAGCCATTAATTAGAGAGTTTAAACAAAGTATTATAAATAAAGACCTACAAGAAAAAATTGACTCCCCTGAGTCTGGGGGTAATACAGCTAATATATATGCAAAAAAAGGTATTACTACAGATGTAATGGCTAAGGCTAATTTTTTATTAGAAAGACAAATAATGGAGTCTATTGTGGACTTAAAAACTGGTAAAACTTATGCTGAAATTATAGATGGTAGATTACAAGGTGGAGCAGGTTACAAGGCTCTTCAGGTTGCTTCTAAAAAAGCCAACTTGCCTTCTAAAAACGTCACTACCACAGAGATGATTAGAAACGCTAAGATTAGAGAAGAGGCGATAAAAAGTGGTAGAATCAAAAACAAAGAAGCAAGAGGTATGTCTACTTGGGATTTCGACGATACTTTGGCCACAACCAAATCTGGTGTTAGAGCTAGAATACCTAACGCAGATGGTTTACCAAAACCAAATAGAAAAGTTATATTCTTAGCTGGTGGAGCTGGTAGTGGTAAAGGTAATGTTATTAAGAAATTAAATTTAGAGGGACAAGGGTTTAAACTAGTTAACTCTGATATATCTTTAGAGTGGCTTAAGAAAAACAATGGCTTACCAGAAAACATGAATGATCTTACTAAAGAGCAAAGAAGTAAGTTAGGTTCTTTACAGCACCAAGCAAGAGGTATTGCAAAAAGAAAAATGATGAAGTACAAGGGTAATGCCGATGGGGTGGTTGTAGATGGTACCGGTGGGTCTATAAAAGCTATGGAAAAACTTGTTAACGAATTTAAAAACAAAGGATACGACGTTAGTATGTTGTTTGTTGAGACTTCTCTACCAACTGCTTTAGCTAGAAATAAAGCTAGAGCAGAAAGATCTTTGTTGGATAAGATAGTAGAAAGAAACCACGAAGCGGTTCAAGGAAATAAATCAGGTTTTAAAAATATGTTTGGCGAAAGGTTTATGGAGGTTAAAACAGACAACCTAAAACAAGCGGATGCAATGCCTAAAGAGTTGATTGATAAAATGAACGAATTTGTTACTAGCTACGAAAAGGTTAGGTTAGATGCCGAGCAATTCGCTACTGAAGGACAAAAAATACTAGACAGAGGTGGTGAGTTTGATTTTGCGGAATTTAATGTTGTTACCGGTGGAGAAAAGGGACCGTTCTTTCAAAAAGCTTTAGATAGAGCTAAGAAGTTTGGTACAAGCAACCAGTTTGTACTAACTGCTAGACCGCCTGAATCAGCTGGACCTATATACGAGTTCTTAAAGTCTCAAGGGTTAGAAATACCTTTAGAAAATATTACTGGATTAGGTAATAGTACGGGCGAAGCAAAAGCCCTGTGGATGTTAAAGAAATTCTCAGAAGGATATAACGACATGTACTTTGCGGATGATGCTATGCAGAACGTAAAAGCTGTTAGAGATGTTTTGGATCAATTAGATATAAAATCTAAAGTGCAACAAGCTTTAGCTAGTAAAAATGTAAACCTTGAAGTCAACAAAATAATGGAACACTCTTTAGACGTAGGTTCTGAAAAAGTATTCTCAAAAGCCGAAGCTAAGGTTAGAGGTAAAGATATAAAGCGTAGAAGAGTATTCATGAGAGATAGCGCTGCTGATTTAGAGCTTCTTATAGAGCCTTTATACGGAAAGGGTAAAGAAGGTATTAAAAATAAAGAATGGTTTAAAGAGGAGCTTGTAATGCCATTTGAAAGAGGTATTAGAGATTATAACACAGCTAGACAGTCTGCTAAGAACGATTACATGAGTCTTCGTAAGCAAAACAAAGATGTTGTAAAAGAAATTTCTAAACCTGTTGAAGGAACTGCTTTTACTAATGACATGGCAATGAGGGTGTATCTTTGGAATAAGGCTGGATATAAAATTCCAGACTTAGCAAAAACAACAGAGGCTAAGTTAGTGCAGCATATAACAAGCAATCCAAAGCTACAAGCTTATGCTGAGAACTTTGCTAGAATAACTAAACAAGAAAAAGGTTTAAAAGAACCAGGAGAAAATTGGTGGGGAGAAACAATGGCCGGTGAAGTTACTAATATAAATAGAGGTGTTAGTAGAAAACAGTATCTTCAAGAGTGGATAGACGTAAAGAATGAGATATTTACTGAAGAGAATCTAAACAAGATGGAGTCTAAATTAGGTACCGAGTGGAGGGAGAACATCGAAGATATGTTTGATCGTATGGAAACTGGTAGAACTAGATCTTTAAAGATGGATAGAGGTAGCGCCGCTATGATGAACTATTTAAACGGTGGTATTGGTACTATTATGAATTTCAATACTAGATCGGCTGTACTACAAACTATATCTACTACTAACTTCTTAAACATGAGGGAGAACAATCCTATTGCTGCAGCTAGAGCAATGGGTAATGTCAAGCAGTTTGCTAAAGACTTTAAATACATAATGAACTCTGACATGTTAAAGCAAAGAAGAGATGGTTTAGCGATGAATGTAACTGAAGCTGAAATAGCTTCTGCAGCTGCTTCTTCAACAAACCCCGTGCAATCAGTAATATCTAAGGTTCTTAAAGCTGGTTATTTACCAACCAAGATGGCGGATAGTTTTGCAATATCATTTGGTGGTGCTACGTTCTATAGAAATAGAGTCAAGATGTATGAAAAGCAAGGTATGAAAACTAAAGAAGCAGAGAGCAAAGCGTTTTTAGATTTTCAAGTGATTGCAG
>UEXM01002493.1_pt1 | contig 12998 bp, 9 predicted proteins | sample 1796661 | NCBI WGS metagenome assembly UEXM01 (sample SAMEA4772469, study PRJEB27181) | metagenome | reverse complement strand
CTTGTGGAACAAGGTGGTCAATTGCGACCATTTCTAATTCATGTTGTTGCGGGGTTTTATCTCTAAGCATAATGAACTCTCCAAATTCACTCTGCTTATTAGATCAAAGGGCTCGAGCTGTGTCTAGTCCTTTTTCAACAGTCTGAAGCCGCAATTTGCGGCTTTTTTATTATGGAATGTGTTGTGTTATTTAACTGGGCGTGGCTCAGTTCGTAAACCTAAAATTAAGCTTACGCACATCAATAACAATACAATGGTAAATGGCAGACCGGTTGATATAGCCCCCGCTTGCAGTGCTTCAATCGCTTGAGTGCCACCAATCCAAAGTAATGCAGCAGCGATAGCACCCTCAACAGACGCCCAAAAAATACGCTGTGGTACCGGCGCATCAATCTTACCACCTGCTGTGATTGAATCGATTACAAGTGACCCTGAATCAGAAGAAGTAATAAAGAATACCAGTACTAAAACAATAGCAATGAAAGATAAAACGTTCGCCATTGGCATTTCATCAAGCATTTGGAACATCGCCATAGGCACACTTGTTAAACCGTCAGTTCCTAGGGCACCAATTCCATTAACTACTTGGTCAATTGCGATGCCGCCATAAATAGACATCCATAAGATAGTGACTGTTGTAGGAATAAGTAGTACAGCGGTTAAAAACTCACGAATTGTACGACCACGTGAAACACGGGCAATAAACATACCTACAAACGGTGACCACGAAATCCACCAAGCCCAATAAAATACTGTCCATCCATGCATCCATGTTTCATCTTCACGACCATGTGGGTTACTTAACGGAATAATATTTTCTACGTAGCCCATTACTGTGTTTGGTATATTACCCATAGATACAGCAAAACCAACTAAACATACAAATACCAGTAGCACTAAAGCAATAAGCATATTGACGTTACTTAGTAGCTTAACGCCACCATCAATGCCTCGAATAACTGAGACAATGGCTAATAACGTCACCCCTGTAATAACCAGAATTTGTGAACCTACGCCACCTTCAAGGCCAAATACGTGGTTAATACCCGCTGAAGCTTGTTGAGCACCTAATCCTAAAGATGTTGCCAAACCAAATAAGGTCGCAAGCACAGCTAAAATATCGATTATATGCCCCGGCCAGCCCCATGCTTTATCACCTAAAATAGGGTAAAAAATTGAGCGTATAGAAAGCGGTAAGCCTTTATTGTATGTGAAAAACGCTAAAGAAAGCGCGACAACCGCATAAATGGCCCAAGGATGAAGACCCCAGTGGTACATAGTTGCGCCCATTGCAAGCTTTGCTGCTTCTGGGGTGTTGGCAGCCACATTAAGCGGTGTTTCATACCAGCCGGTGTAATAAGCCACCGGTTCAGCAACTCCCCAAAACATTAAGCCAATACCCATACCTGCTGCAAATAACATTGCCAGCCAAGAAATACGAGAGTGAGATGGTTTAGCATCGTCGCCGCCTAAACGGATATTGCCGTAAGGCGAAAAAATTAAAACTAAACAAAAAATAACAAAGAAGTTAGCAGCCCACATAAACAGGCCGTCAAAATTATTAATAATATCGGTTTTAATACCATCTAGCGTCGTTTTAGCAACTTCGGCATCAGATACTAATACGGCAATTAAAAACAGCGCTATTAACCCTGCACTTATTCCGAATACAGGGTTATGTATATCAAACCCCCATTTTTGCACGTTGTCTTGACCTACGGTGTAGTCCGTATTGTCAATACTGTACTTGTCATGATTCTCGCTCATGCAATACCTCTTTGGTTAATGAAACAGGCTGGCTTAATGCCAGTTTTTTATAGTTCACTGTATTCGTCTTATTAGATTCTTTGCCAAAGCTAACAACACGAATAATTAGAAGACTAACTAATTTAATTGCCCATCATACCTTTACTGCTAGGGGAGTTAAATATTAAATACGAAAGAATTAACACTTTGCTAAAATTTTGAGCTGACTTTGTCTTTTTATTGTACATGTCTGGTCGCTAAGAAAATGTAAACTAACGCGTTAGCACTTTATTTTATAGTCGTAAATGGCAATGAATGCAAAAGCTAAGTTAATGAATATTCATATTAATAGGGCGTATAAACAGATAAATCACTTAATTGGATACGCTAAAAGCGTACTCTGATTTTTAAAACTAAGAGTAATTTGTTAAATGGGCTTTTTTATGACTTTTTAATTACATTTTTATAGCTTTGGATTTTTAGCCAAGGGGAGGTTAATAGAATCAGCAATGAAAATAGCAATGTTAAAGTAGTTTTTATAAAAAGGTGGCATACTTATTTTGCAGTTTAAACTAATTTGCTTTCTCATTTATTTTGAGTCTTAACAGCTTAACTCACAAAGAGGATAAAGTGACGCTGCGCTTTTAGAGAAGTAACAAAGCCACATAATTAACAAAAATGATGAGGCAGAATGGCTTTTACTTTCTCATTTTCTTCTCATTCACTTCTCTCAGTGCAATAAGCATTTTAAGAAAATTACGCACAAAGACACCAAAAAAAGCTGCAGCTTTAACACTGCAGCTTAGGGTGGTTAAATTTTCATTTGTACGCTTCGTTATGAACGCCCGCGGCGCGCCCTGATGGGTCGGCATTATTTTGAAATGATGCATCCCATGCGAGTGCTTCTGGGGTTGAACACGCAACTGATTTACCATGTGGTACACACTTAGCCGAGGCATCGCCTGGGAAGTGCGACTCAAAAATACTGCGGTAAAAATACGCTTCTTTAGAGTCTGGCGTGTTAATTGGGTATTTAAATTTGGCATTCGCCAATTCTTGATCCGTTACTTGCTCATTAACAAACTCTTTTAAGGTATCTATCCAGCTGTAGCCAACGCCATCAGAGAATTGCTCTTTTTGGCGCCATAACACTTCATCTGGGAGGTAACCGTCAAAGCCTGCACGTAAAATGTGTTTTTCAATTTTGCCGTCTTTACACATTTTAGCTTCAGGGTTAATGCGCATTGCCACATCAACAAACTCTTTATCTAAAAATGGTACGCGTGCTTCAACACCCCAAGCCGCCATTGATTTATTGGCACGTAAACAATCAAACATATGGAGCTTTGAAACTTTACGGTTCAGCTCTTCATGAAACTCTTGTGCATTGGGTGCTTTATGAAAATATAAATAACCACCAAATAATTCATCGGCACCTTCACCTGAAAGTACCATTTTAATGCCCATGGCCTTAATTTGGCGTGCCATTAAGTACATAGGGGTTGATGCACGAATAGTGGTTACATCGTAGGTTTCAATGTGATAAATCACTTCTTTAAGTGCATCAATACCTTGTTGAATAGTAAAGATAATAGGGTGGTGAATAGTCCCTATCATATCTGCTACTTTTTGCGCTGCGGCTAAATCAGGGGAGCCTTCTAAACCCACCGAAAAGGAATGCAGTTTAGGCCACCAAGCATCGCTTTCATCGTTATCTTCAATACGTTTTGCAGCAAAGCGCTGGGTAATAGCGGAAATTACTGATGAATCTAAGCCACCCGATAGCAATACTCCATAGGGTACGTCACACATAAGCTGGCGCTTAACCGCCGCTTCCAATGCATCTTTTACATCTTCTGCTTTAGCATCGTTGTTTTTAACGGCGTCATAGCGTTGCCAATCACGTTGATAGTATGGGGTTAATTTGCCGTCTTTGCTGTACAGGTAATGCCCCGGCGGAAACTCTTCAATGTGCTTACAAATAGGTGAGAGCGCTTTGAGCTCTGACGCTACATAAAAGTTACCGTGCTCATCGTGACCTGTGTACAGTGGAATAATACCAATGTGATCGCGACCAATTAAGTACGCGTCTTGCTCTTCGTCATATAAACAAAAAGCAAAAATACCATTTAAGTCATCTAAAAATGCCGGCCCTTTTTGTTTATACAGGGCTAAAATCACTTCACAATCTGACTGGGTTTGAAAATCAAAGTCGACCTCTAAATTAGCGGCCAGCTCTTTGTGGTTATAAATTTCGCCATTAACCGCTAAAATATGGGTTTTTTCTGGGTTGTAAAGGGGTTGAGCACCGCTTGATACGCCAACAATGGCTAAGCGCTCATGCACTAAAATTGCTTTATCAGATGAATACACACCAGACCAATCTGGCCCACGATGACGTAACAGTTTAGACATTTCGATTGCCTGAGTGCGTAACTGGCTGGGATCCGATTTAATATCGAGTACACCAAAAATTGAACACATAATTTTTCCTCATTCCTATTAAGTGCCTACGATAGCGAGTTTGCTAAAGACTAACCTTGTTTTATCAGAAATAAATAACTAAGTCACACGGCTTTTTTAAATTAATAAGAATAATTTATGCACCAAACAAGTTGCTGGTGCACCAACATGGTGAGGTTGATAGTGTGATAGCAACTGATTGTACAATTTTTGATTTAAAACAGGCTGGGGTTAGCGTTTCATGCTGATGTAAAATTATATTTGCACCAAGTGGGTGCAAATATAATCATTAAGAAAACAGCGTTATCGCATTATGTTAATTAGCCCAATAGCGATTTAAACTCAGTTTAAGCTGAGATAGATGCGCATCGAGTTTACTTTTTGCCGCGGTTGCTTGTTCAAGCGTTACAAACTCAAAAGTAATTGAATCTGCAGTTCTAAACTGAGCAAACTGATGTAAATCCGCCTCTATTACATGGCCTATCAATGGGTAGCCCCCCGTTGTTTGTGCATCATTTAATAGCACAATTGGGTTGCCATCAGGTGGGAGTTGCACGCTTCCGGGTGCTACTGCGAGTGAGTGCAGTGAGAGCGAGTGTTGCATTATTTGGCTATTATTATGATCTAAGCGTACTCCCATTCGATTACTATTCGGGTTAATAGTAAATGAGGTGGTACAGAAAGCGTTTATACACTCAGGTGTAAGTAGTACATGATGTGGGCCTTGATGTAGCCGAATAACTTTTCGTTTAGGCGGTGTTAATGCGCCTTTATTGCATAGCCAAGGCTGAGTATATGGGGTTATTTTTATAATATCGTCGCTTTGTAATGCTCGGCCAATATAACCACCAATGGCTGCCCCTAAGTCAGTTGATTTAGAACCCATAACTTCAGGGCATTCAATTCCACCTTTTACGGCAATGTAAGCTCTGGAGCCACCGCGTCCTGTATCAAATTTAAGTGTTTGTTTTGCTTTTACCGGATAACTCCACCCGGGGTAAACGGCTTGAGTGTCAATTTTAGCGTTTAAGTCGGCTCCATGCAGAGCAATGACGGTATCGCACTGAAATTGTAATTCACATAACCCAACGGTGAGTTCAAGTACGGCATCGTTATCATGATTATTTACTAAGCGATTGGCAATAATGTGCGCATAGGCGTCTAAGCTACCCGAGCGGCTAACCCCTAAATGACGAAAACCCACACGGCCTAAATCTTGTATTGTAAGCTGTATACCGGGTTTGATTACTTTAATCATTGTTTACTCCTTTTAACAGGCACAAATTCAAGGGTGTCACCGGGTTTAAATAAACAAGGGTTTGAGGCGGTTACATCAAATAAACAGGCATCAGTATGAGCAATAATATGCCAGCCACCGGGTGAGTCTTCAGGGTAAATGCCTGTTTTGTCTGCCCCAATCGCAATCGCGCCTTTAGGAACACTGACTCGTGGGTTATCACGCCTTGGGGTAAACAGTTGAGAATTGAGCCCATGTAAATAAGGAAAACCGGGCACAAAACCTAAAAACAACACATGGTAAATTTCTTTACTGTGTAAGTTAATTACCTCATCTATTGTTAGCTTGTGATAATTAGCCACATAGTTTAAATCTTCACCTTGATAATAGGTGTCTATTTTATGATGCTGACTTTCAAAGGCGTAATCATCAACCTCATCCCATAGTTTGGTTAAGGTGTTTTGCCATTGATGTAAATTACTGGCAGATTTTAAATACAAGGTTAATGAGTTCATCCCGGGGACTAAATCTATAAACTCATTGGTGTTTTTACAATACTGTGACAGCGCCCAGAGTTTTTTTTGCGTCGCAAGTATATGTTGTTCACTGTAGTGAGAAACATCAAAAAGCAGACTAGAATTTGTTAATATTTTTATACTTGGCAAAGTGCTCATACAGATAACTTATTAATATTGTTTGTATTTAAGCTATCACAGTCATTGTGCTATTACGATATTAATAGACAAACTCGGATCGATTAAATTCCCGTCTTCGTAAAGTTTTATTGTGTGTGAAATTTATTCTTGCGTTTAAAGGTCTGCTGTAACTAAAACTAAGAGGTCATCGTATGTTTAAGCGGGTAATACTATCGGCGTTTGCCATTGTGGGCTTACTAAGTGCAATGAGTGCTATATCGTCAGATGAAATAATCAAACCAACTGATTTAGATGCAACCATGCATGTTGAAAAAATAGTGCTGGGTTCAGGCTGTTTTTGGGGGGCAGAAAAACGCTACGAAGCACTTAATGGTGTGTTAGACGCTGAATCGGGTTACGCCGATGGCCGGGGGTTTAAGCCAACCTATAGAAATATCACTAAGTTATCCCGTCGCTTTGATGAAGATAATTACGCCGAAGTGGTGCAGGTTACCTTTAATAGTAATATTATTTCAGCAAGAGAGTTGTTGCAAAATTACTATGAGAGCCACGATCCAACGCAAAAGAATCGTCAAGGTAATGATGTAGGCACGCAATATCGCTCTATTATTTTAACCACTACCGATCAGCAAGCGAGCATCGCAAAAGCGGTCACGAGTGAGTATCAGCAATTATTAAATAAAGCCGATTATGGAAAAATAGTGACGCAAATAAAGCCACTTGAGCGCTTTTATTCGGCTGAAGAGTATCATCAAAATTACCTTGAAAAAAATCCAAACGGCTATTGCCCTGATCATTCAACCGGCGTTGTATTTACTCAAAGTGATAAACCTAAGGTAGATAATACTGCATTATTAAATGGCAAACAGATTGTTATTTTAGACTCGCAAAGTTATTGCCCTTACTGCGAAAAGTTTAAAGCGGCCGTTGCCAATGATTATAAAGGCACAATTCCAATGACTTTCCGCCATGCCGATCAGCTTGATGGGTTAACGATTAAATCGGCAACATGGGCTACACCTACCATATTATTTTTAGAAAATGGGGTTGAGGTCTATTCTCGCCAAGGCTACATGAACGCAGAGCAATTTTATAAAGCATTAGGTGCGTTTAAGCTTGGCAACAGTGAAGCTTATAAGGTGGCGTTTAATGCTAAAACCGACAGCCCTTACTGCAAAGAATATGATATTTTTAAAAACACGCCCGATGGCATCTTTATTGATAAACTAAGCGGTGAGCCATTATTTGATACCCGCGATAGATTTAACTCAGGCACCGGTTGGCTTTCATTTACTCACCCAATAAAAGACAGTGTAACCCAACATGAAGATAATAGCTGGGGAATGCAGCGCATTGAGCTTAAATCTAAAAGTACCGGTATTCACTTAGGGCATTTATTTCCGGGTGAGGGGCCTAGAGGGCAAGATAGATATTGTATTAATGCGACTGTTTTAGAATTTGTAGCCAGAAAACAGTAAATTTTAAGCAAAAAAAAGCAGCGATGATTAAGTAGATACTTAACGGTCGCTGCATTTCAATTGACAACCTCTTCACACACAATAAAGATTCGGGGGGTTGTATTAGTACAAAACTAACTCTGGCTTATTGTTGTTGATGAGAATGAAAATAAAAACAACCCAAGCTCAGTCACCACCGGACTTGAGTTGTTTTTTACACTGACAACATCTTCACACACAATAAAGATTCTTAAGTTTATTGGCGGGTGTAAGGGTAAAAATAAAAACAACTCAAGCTAAGTCACCACCGAACTTGAGCTGTTTTTTACACTGACAACATCTTCACACACAATAAAGATTCTTTTTTACTAGCTCGTTGTTACAAACTAATTAAATTTGGTTTCAGTAACGCGTTTTATTATTTTCAGGTCGTTGCTGATTTGTTGAGTTAACTTTAGAGCTTTTACTCAATTCCGACAAGCGATAAAAACAAAACTAATAAGTGAAAAAAACTAATCTATATATTAAACCAGTAAAAAGCATCTTAAGTTTTTGATAGTATTGTGTATATTTTGGTTTTTAGATTGAGGTGACGGGAGAGGGATATTTTAAAAGGCGGGTAAATAATTAAACGCCCATAAAAGAGCGTTCAATAAGTAGTCACTTGGTTTGTCTGAACGTGTTAATTACCCATTTGGCAAACAAATCGAGCGGGTGGTTCGCCGTACTAGAGCCGTGTTGCACCAAGTAGTATTTATCTTTGGTGGTAAGGGGTTGTTCAAACAGTTTATAAAGCCATTGTTCATCAAGCCAGCTTTGGCTAATTGGCAGAGGAATAAGTGCAATCCCCATTCCTTGCTGCGCTGCTCTTGCTACACCAAACATACTGTCTATTTGAATAATTTGCGTTGGTGAAAAGTCATCAATTCCAACTTTTTCTGCCCACTGATGCCAAGCCCAAGGCCGTGCTTTATGCACAATAAGCGGCACTTGATTAAGCGCTTGGCAATGATCGTTTTGCCATTGTTCAAGCAGCTTTTTATTACACGCTGGAATGTATTCTAAATTAAATAACTCAGTAGCCAGACCATCAAGCGGTTTACTTGAAGATAAAATGATTGATAAATCACTTTGGCGAGTCAACTCTTTGCGTGTTTTAAGGGTGTCCATGTGTAAATTAATATTAGGATGCTCACTCGTCCACTCACTGAGTTTTGGCATTAGCAATTCACTGGCAAAAAACTCGGGCAGGGTAATCGTCAAATTCACATTTTGTTGTAACTGACTAAATTCGGTAATGGTACTTTCCAGCATATTTATAATGGGGTAAATCGCTTCAAAAAAGTTTTTTCCAGCTGGCGTTAAGCTTATGGAGCGGGTTTGCCTTTGAAATAAATCAATGCCCAGCTGCTCTTCTAGCTGCTTTATTTGATGGCTGACCGCCGATGGCGTTAAATACAGCTCTTTGGCGGCATGTTTAAAACTTAAGCTTTTTGCGGCAAAACAAAAAGAGCGAAGGCCGCGAATAGGTGTTTGCATGGTATCCAATATAAAGTTATTTCAATCACCTTATTACAGGCAATTATTAAACCAAAAATAAAAGTTAACTATATCAGTTATTTAATTTTTTTATTAGGGTGAATTCACCTAAGTGGTGCGTTAAATTCTCACTATAGTGCAAAAACTAAAATAAAGGCAAAAAAAATCCCTCTTGCGAGGGATTTTGGGTAACTCAGCGCCATTGGCACTGGGAATGAGGTCGGTACAGGGTGAAATTGTGAGTGGTTTAAAACACCATCTCAGGAATATCACCTTCAACAAGCAATTTACCTGCCGTTTTACTAATAATTTCATCAACTGATACGCCTGGTGCGCGTTCTAGCAAATGAAATGCGCCGTCTTTAACTTCTAATACGGCTAAATCGGTTACTATTTTTTTAACACAATTAACGCCCGTCAGCGGTAACGTACAGCTTTCTAATAATTTAGAATCGCCGTGTTTACTGGCATGGGTCATAGTAACAATAATGTTTTTTGCACCAGCAACTAAATCCATCGCACCGCCCATGCCTTTTATTAATTTTTTAGGGATCATCCATGAGGCTATAGACCCGTTTTGGTCTACCTCAAATGCACCCAGAACCGTTAAGTCTACATGACCACCCCGTATCATGGCAAAACTATCTGCACTATTAAATATAGCTGCACCGGTAGCTGCCGTCACGGTTTCTTTACCCGCGTTGATCATATCTGCATCTACTGTGTCTTTAGTTGGGTATTCACCCATACCTAATAGGCCATTTTCGGACTGTAGCATAACTTCTATGCCATCGGGTACATAGTTTGCGACGAGTGTCGGAATACCTATGCCTAAATTAACATAGTAGCCATCTTGTAGCTCTTGAGCGACGCGCATTGCGACTTGTTCACGTGATAATGCCATTTTAAGTGCTCCTGCTTAATCTCGTGTGGTAACACGTTCAATGCGTTTTTCAAAGTTGCCCTTGATCACGCGATTTACAAAAATGCCAGGGGTATGAATTTGACTTGGCTCTAGCTCACCGGGTTCAACAATCTCTTCCACTTCGGCAACGGTAATTTTACCTGCGGTTGCGGCCATTGGGTTAAAGTTCATTGCGGTATGGCGAAATACTAAATTACCGTAACGGTCTGCTTTCCATGCCTTTACAATGGCAAATTCACCGGTAATTGACTCTTCTAAAATATAAGGGCGACCATTAAATTCTTTTACTTCTTTACCCTCAGCTACTGGCGTACCGTAACCCGTGGCGGTATAAAAAGCAGGAATACCGGCACCACCAGCACGCATTTTTTCTGCTAGAGTCCCTTGTGGTGTTAGCTCTACATCAATTTCGCCATTAAGTAGTTGTTGTTCAAAAAGAGCATTTTCGCCCACATAAGAGGCGACCACTTTTTTAATTTGCTTGTCGTGCAGTAACAGCCCTAAACCAAAGTCATCAACACCACAGTTATTAGAAACAACGGTTAATTCCTTAGTTTGCATTTTTTTAATTTGGGCAATTAGCCCCTCTGGGATACCACATAAGCCAAAACCACCGGCTATTATCGTATCGCCGTCTTTTAAACCTTCCATTGCAGCTTCATAACTAGAAACTACTTTATCAAAACCAGCCATGAGTGACTCCTCATTCTGTGCTATATAATTATTGTGCGTGTAATGCTGCAGAAACCTTGCTAGCAGGTTGTTTGTTCAGTGCACTCGTAATTTGCCAACCTGCCTCAGCAAGCCTTTGTAAATCAATTCCATGCTCAATGCCAAGCCCTTGCAGTAAGTATACAACATCTTCGGTGGCAACATTTCCTGACGCGCCTTTGGCATATGGGCAGCCACCAAGGCCGGCAACAGCACTGTCAACCGTTGCTATACCAAGGTTTAGAGCAGCGTAAATATTTGTGAGCGCTTGCCCGTATGTGTCATGAAAATGTACAGCAAGTTTAGATTTATCAATATGTTTAAGTAGCAATGTAAGTAGCTCTATTACTTTAGCGGGTGTGCCAACACCTATGGTGTCACCTAGGCTAATTTCATAACAGCCCATTTTTAATAGTTTAGCAGCAACAGCCAGTACAGTATGAGGGTCAACATCTCCCTCATACGGGCAACCTAACACACAACTTACATAACCGCGCACGCGAATGTTATGCGCCTTTGCAAAAGCCATAACTTCACTGAAACGCGCCAAACTTTGCTCAATAGAGCAGTTAATATTTTTTTGGCAAAATGCTTCGCTCGCTGCGGTAAATATTGCAAATTCTTTAATACCTACAGCATCTGCTGCCTCTGCCCCTTTTAAATTAGGGGTAAGGGCACTGAGATTAACCTCAGGTAAATTAAGTGCGCTTATTACTTCACTAGAGTCTGCCATTTGTGGCACCCATTTAGGTGAGACAAACGCACCAGCTTCTATGTCTTTTATGCCTGCAGCGGCGAGTGCGTTAATAAGCGTTATCTTATCAGCAGTTTCTACAGCGGCTTCATTTTGAAGTCCATCTCTGGCGCCCACTTCAACAATGCGCACTGATTTAGGTAATAATGAACTCATATTAAGCGGGTTCCTCTGCAGTTGTGTCTTCAACTATGGCTAGTAAAGCGCCATGGCTTACCAGTTCACCCTCAGCAAAACAGTAACTTTTTAATACGCCATCATGTGGGGCATTAAGTGTGTATTCCATTTTCATTGCTTCAATTATAACCACTGCATCGCCTTTAGTAATGGTGCTTCCCACCTCTAACAAGTGTTTAACTACAGTACCATTAAGTGGCGCAGCAAGAGGTAATGCCTCATTTTCATGTGAGCTGATGAAATGTTTATCAACACATTCAAACTTAGTTTGCAGTGCTTGGTTCATTACAGTAATGGCATTATCAACGTGGCTAACATGCGCAGTGTGTTTAGCGCCATTAATCGATACGTTGCAGTAGCCATTAGTTAACTCACCTTGCACTTCAAAGGTGTTGTCATTAATGGTCATGCTATAGCCCTGCGCGGTTTTTATTGCGTTTAAGGGGGTATCGCTAAATGGAATGTTAACTTGTTGCGGCGCATTTAAACTAAACCCATGTAATTGTTGCCATGGATTTGCACTACTTGTATTACTACCAAGTGATGCTAAATACGCAAAACCTGCAATTAAGCGGCTAGTTTGTAATAAAGACGGGTCAATAGTAACTAACGCTTCACCTTGCTCTGCAATAAAGTGGGTGCTTGGAGCACCTTGTTTAAAGCGTGGATGAATCGCTAAATTATATAAAAAGCTGATATTAGTGCTAAATCCGGCTAAATGAAATTGTGTTAATGCTTGTTGTAAACGGGAAAGTGCTTGGTCGCGGTTATCATCATGAACAATCAGTTTGGCAATCATTGGATCGTAATACGGGCTTATTTCATCACCTTGGGCAATACCAGTATCAATACGAACATATTCACTGTTAGCGGGCGTATATAGTGCCTCAATAGTGCCAGAGCACGGAATAAAGTCATTACTTGGATCTTCAGCGTAAATACGTGCTTCAAAGCTGTGGCCTTGTAGCTGAATATCTGCTTGCGCTAAAGGTAACACTAAACCACTGGCTACATTAATTTGCCAATTAACTAAATCAACGCCGGTGACCATTTCACTCACTGGGTGCTCTACTTGCAAGCGAGTATTCATTTCCATGAAAAAGAACTCATCACCACAGAGTAAAAATTCCACAGTGCCAGCGCCTCGGTAGTCAATTGCTAGGGCACATCTTACCGCGGCTTCGCCCATTTCTTTTCGCAATGAGTCTGATAAACCGGGGGCAGGCGCTTCTTCAATCACTTTTTGATGACGACGTTGCAATGAACAATCACGATCACCTAAATACACACAGTTGCCATAGTTATCAGCAAATACTTGCACTTCAACATGGCG
>UEXM01002492.1_pt1 | contig 12999 bp, 22 predicted proteins | sample 1796661 | NCBI WGS metagenome assembly UEXM01 (sample SAMEA4772469, study PRJEB27181) | metagenome | reverse complement strand
CTTTCCACTTTGGACCTGGGTTAGTATCACACTTATGTCTAGCTCTAAAACTTTTTAAATTAGCAGGATTATCCCTTTTAATCTCTTGTCCTGGCTGACCAAAGCCTAAACGGATAACGTTACCTTTGTCGTTCTTGACATAAACATAGAACTTATGGTCATCACCCTTTGGAGCACGGAATGGATCGTTTAGTTTTACCTTACGACCTTGGTACTCTGCCTGTTCGACAATTGGATCTTCTTCTATATGGCAACCGAATGATTTCATTTTATTTCTTAATTTTTCCTTTAACTTTAGCCCAGAGGTCCGGATCGCCTTTAACACGTGTACGGCCACCTGTAATAAAAGAGTTAACACGAGCCATTGCCCACTGTTGAGGAGTAGTACCTGGCTTATGACCGACCTTCCAAGCAGCGAAGCCTCTTTTATAAACTTTCTTTAGAATGCCAAGTGGGAATCCGCTTTTATCAGCTTTCTTTTTTAAAGCCGCATCTGCGCTTTCCATAATAACGTTGAATTGCTTAAAGCTAAACATAGCTCTCTCCATACATTTGTCTGAATCTTTTAGTATAAGGGCTTTCTTTTGTTTTGGCAGTTGCATCACCTGGCGCCTTCTTATAGGCAGAAGGATCGTCGTCCTTTTTCTTTGTCATCTTTCTAAAGTGTGCATCACGCTTAGACTTGGTAGATTTACTCTTTAATCCACGAAAGAACGTAGCAGGCTGTGAACCTTTTTTATCGTCAATATCCGGATCTTGTTGTACTTCGAGCTTTTCGTTAGCAGGTACGCAGTTAGGAACTTGCTTACCATTTTTGGTTTTCATACCCTTCTGTGTATATCCTGGCCAGCAGGCTTCTTCAACTGCATCTAACCATACTCTTTTTCTTTTACCATCTACTTCGATAATCAGATAGTTGGAACCACAATAGGAGATAACTGCCTGTTGATTTGTTTCTTTTACGATAACGGTATTGCCAATAGAAAACAAATCACCAGAAACATAATCCTCTCTTGTTTCAGAGACTGGATTAAGCATAATGTGCTGTGCAAACGATTTATTCTCTTTGAGATTCATGCCTTTACGGACAGAATTAAACAAATCTTTAGCCAGGTTGTCAGTTACACCCTTAGGTAGACCCATTAGGAACTTAGGGAAATCGTTATCAGATGCTGCAGCGCGCATCTTAGAGGCGCTCATACCCGTCACACCTTCTGCATCTGGATCACGTTCACCCGCAGAAACTACTTTTACAGAATTGAAATCGAATAACCCATGTCTAGACTCGACGCCATTGTACTTTGTTAAGAGTGTTTGGAACTCTTTTACCCGGTCTGATCCAGCAACCATTACCAGATTCTTATAACCTTTCTTGTGCATATGCACAGCAGCTTCAAGAAAGTTTCTTACAGACTTTTCTAGCACAATGCTCCTGGCATGTTTCGGGAACATTTTACGCATGAGTTTGACTTTAGTCTGATAATCAAGAGGATTCTTTTTAGAATCTTGGGACTGGGAAGCAAAGACCATGTAATCGTTACCCTTAGCCATAGAAGCAATCTTATTCAATAGCTTCTCGTGACCAGTCGTCGGTGGGTTAAATCTGCCAAAAGCAATATAGCCCACAGAGGACTGTTCTTCAAGATATGACTTAAAAGTATGAACCATTATCTACCTCTCCTCGATACGTCAAGCCTCTTCTTACTAGGAAGAAGTTTCTTTGAGATTGTTTTTAATTGGGTCTTAGCTTGACTTACTCTTTTCTCTGATCGAGCCTTCTGAGCGATGCTCATATTTGATCTAGATTTTCCACCAGAGAATCTTTTAGTTAATACGTTTCGAGCAGCTCTACGGCTTCTCTTTTTTAATTTTTCTAATGAAGCTGGACGCTTAGCAGCGATCTTTCTCTGCTGCTTTAGTTTTTGCTTACGTCGCTTCATCTCAATAGAACGTTTACGTCTTGCCGCAAACGACAGAACTTCAGACAGGTTTAAAGACTCCTCCTCATTAAGAGAAGAAGTCTCGTTAGTAACGAAGAGGAAGTCTTTAAACCTAATCATTTTAGAACTTGAATCCTACGCCAACTTTAAGACCATCAGCAGTAGTAGTCCAGTCGTTAACGGTAGCATCGTCGGCATCGTCAACAACGTCTACAGACCAACCGTAGCTAACAGATACTGAAGCTTTGTCGTTCAGTGCATGAGAGTAACCTACACCGTAAGAAGCTCCGCCCCAACCAACAGCGATTTCGCCATCAGAAGCTAGGTCCATAGAACCACCTACCCATGCATACTCGCCACCGATAATTCCGGGAGTAATGCTGAGAGTAGGATTAAGGGTTACGTCACCCCATGTATTGCCGTCACCACGACCGATTAGGTCTGCACCGGATGTTGCTCCCCAAGCATAGTTAATGCTCGTATCAAGAGAAGCAAAACCAAGGTCTGCACCTGTACCAAGACTAATTGCATAGTCATCAGCAGTGTTGTCACCACGGTCATTGAGTGTAAAGCCTGCATCTACACCGAATCCAGCAATGCCTAACTCTGCACCAACCGTCCAATCAGCATTACCTTCTAAGTCGGTAGCTACGCCGATGGTTGCGTTGGATGCAAGAGCAGATCCATTATCAGTAGCATCTTGTGCAATTACAGGAGCAGCTACAGTCGTAGCTACAATTGCGGAAATAAGATATTTCATATCGTTCCTCTTTATTTACTCCAACCCTTTAGAATTGTTGGGTCAAAGTTATTAGTTGAAAATTCATAACGATTCACTAGTTTAACAGCATTACCACCTAGCTTATCAATTGCGACGTAACCTTCAGGCTCAGTTGATCTAAACCCGTTAGTTGTCATCAAGAACGTTTTCACATTCTTAATACTGTTCAGTTTATTTATAAGTAACAATTTTGCAGAAACTATAGTTTTTTGCAGATCGAACATCTTCTTAAGGTTTCTTTTGTTCTCAGGGGAAAAGAATTTTAAAACTGTATTCCTAGCGTCTCTCTGGGCTTGCTTGCCTTTTTCAGATTTACGCTTGCCAATTTCCTTTTCATACCTTTGATTAATGTATTCGATCAAGTTACGAACATGCTGTTCTGTATCTCTAATAATTTCGGCCTTACGGACAAAGGTATTATTAAACGTCTCAATAGTCTGAGAAAGCTTCGGGTCGTTCTCTAAAGTTCTAAGAGTGGTGCCAGAGATATCATTGAACAGCTTACCTGCTGTAGACAAGTATTTATTAACGCGTTCTGTCTCCTTGTCAGACATAGTAGCTACGTTTGTCAGGTCACGAAGCATAGCATCTTGTTGCCAAACCTTAGGAGACTTTTTCAAGGCCTGAACGTTTACCCCATAGGAAGCCTTCATTGACTCAAAGTCGTTTCCTGTGTAGGTTGTGTGCCAGACAATTCCGATTTCCGCTTTTCTAATTTCTTTAGCGTCTTTGCTGTTCTTCTCGACAGCATAGACAATTGTATTAGGATGAAACGTGATGTAATCCATTCCATCGATCTTTTCGGATTTAATATCAGATTTTGTAAAAAGTAAATCACCTTGGATAACTCCTTTAATGCCTAGGTTAGCAAAATGCTTAAGCGACATTTTTAATTTCTTTGCTAAGTCACCAGAAGTATCTGCATCAACGTCTGCGTCAGTCTTGTAGACTTTAGGGTCTTTATTAAAGATACCTTTCTTAGCAACAAAAAACTTACCGTCACGTGGATCAACGCCAGCAAAGACAGCAGGTGCACCATCCCACTTAACGCTTACCCCACCTTCGTGCTTACCAGCAAGCATATTGCGAAGCGATCTCAGAGCTAGAATAGCATCACGTGTACCTTTAACCCCACCGTAGATAACCTTATCTTCGATGTGGGTCATGTGTGTATTTTTTTCTTCTTTAAGATAAGACTTAAACGTTTTCATGCGAATGGATTCTTCTTTCTGCTACCAGGCTTAAGAGAGTAGGGAGAGCTAGACATGTGTGTGATTTTAACCTCTGCCTGTACTTCATAAAACTGCGATCGAGTAGATACACGAATTTTAAATGGACCAGTGCCAGAAAGTAAAGGAACGTTACGTGGTGCATCTAGTGGATTGCGCTTACCAATCATATAAAAGTCATCAGCAGCTTGCATATAGTGTGCTGGCTCAGCTTTACCAATGAGGTAGTGATCAGTTACCAGCTTACCTAAGTCTACATCGTCTACAGACATAATGTAGCGGTTAATACCAGGCTGAGTAAAGTATTCTTTCATTACGTCAAGCGGAACGGCATTTGGATCTTTTAAGCCGCCTTTGTTCGTAGGAATCTTAGGGTTTTTAATACCCGAGAACTTAGCAATAGCCTCGATAAACTCTTTAGCTTGTCTAGACTTGTTAATCTGCTCAACGGCAAATTTAGCTGTTGGGGTAGTGTAAGTTGTGTCCCACTTACGGCCATCATAAAAAATACGTGGGTTAGACAGGTTGTCGGTGTGGTTCATCTTGACCTCAAGCCAAGTAGTATTGCCACCACGCTCTAACTTGACGTCAGCATAAGCAGCTGATACTCGTGGGCGTTCTGCAGTTACATTTTCTAAGCTATTGATATAATCTGCAACATCTTTCTCATAGCGATCTGATTTAGCGGATTCGCTAATGTAACTCTTGAATTTTTTCATTCTGCCCCATTAGATCTAAAAAGCCCATTGATGCATATATTTATAGAAAAAAAGGAGCTAAGATATTAGCTCCCTTTAGTTTCCATATATGCTTGTTTTACCCCATTTTTATCTTGAATGACCAGATCATAAGGGTTTTTACCTTTGGATCGTAGGTGTCGATTCACCATAGTAACCAAATTAGAGGCGAACCGAATGTCCGCCTCGCTAGCAACGTAATTCATAATCCAAGGGCCTTTTCAACTTCACGTTGATTAGTAGGAAGGGAGTTGCCATCACGAAGATGATCGACAATTTGTTCAAAGTAAAATGCAGGGTCTTCGTATCCAGCATCTGTAAGAGCTTTAGTAGCATACTTAAAGAATAGAACAGTACCCATACCACTATTGTCGTTAGCTGCGGCCCGGTAAGTTTTCCCAGAACGTTGATTACTCATAGCTTAACCTCTGTTTCAAAGTAGTGATCCCAAAAGAGCTTAGCAGCTGCACGACGACCTTCTGGCGTGTAAGCTGCGGCGTGATAATCAAATCCACGAGAACGAGCAAACCGCGCAATGCGGAGTATAGTATCGGACTCAAGATTCGATAGTTTGTCATCATACACTATGTGAGCTTCCATGTAAACCCCCTATATCATTTTTAGATCATCAATGTCTGTAGCTTTTGCACGTTCTTCCTTCTCTGGGTCCCAGGTCTCGATGTACTCAAGGGTATCAGGACCACGCTCCAGGATTTCTTTCCATGCAGAGTCCATGGTGTTAACCTGAATAAAGTCGGCAGAGTCCTCAAACTTAATAAGGACCAATTCCCGGTTTGGCATATCAACACTTTCAATCATTACACAATTCCTTTTTAGTCGGTTGCCTGATCAAGGGCTTTAAGTTCTTCTACACGACGACGGATAGCGTTCTCAGCTTTGTTTAGCTGATCGATCCAACCATAGTCTAACTTACTTTCCTTACATTCTTCAGACATACGCCAGCCAGAGATTTCTCCCCATGCTTGTTGAAGCTCAGACTGATCTCCTTCGATAACACATACGTTATCATTAACGATGCGGGATGCTAAACTTGCCATTGACTATTTTCCCTTCTCGATAAGGTCAGTAAGTTCAATGTGAAGCGCTTCCATTTTTTCCGGAAAGCCAGCAAGAATCTTCTTGACTTTAAGGATTTCTGAACGCATACCAGCCACACGAGTCTTGAACTGCTGTTTTTGTTTCTTGGTCATATCGATTCCTTGTGTTTGTGTATAGTACTAATATAAGCGTTTTACTGCAAAAGTAAACCCCCAGAGTGATTAATTCTGGGGGTTGTGATATTTTGGTTACAGACCATTAATGGTTTGGTATTCGGCTTCGAGCTTTTCTAAGTCGGTAAAGGAACCGGAGAATTCGTAAACCGGATTTCCGCCGGCTGGTCCAATTTCCAGAATCATTTTGGAATCACAGTTAAAAAGTGCTGCAAAGTCATGAACCTGTTGCGGGGTGGCTTCGTGGGAGATGTCGAGTTGTACGGCAAAATCGGAGTAAGACATAATGTATCCTTTCTGTTGGTATTATCCTTATACAACATCTACGACACAATGTAAACCCCCTTATCGCACATATTTTAAACTTTTTTCCACAATGTCGATATCTTCAGGATTATTGACTTCCCAGAAATCAAAATGCAGAGGCTGTAGCTTCATACAATGCACATGGTAGCCATTCTCTATAAACCGCAATTGTTCTAACCCCTCGGTCCGTTCAAGTGAGGTTTCTTCCATTTGTGCATATTCGAATAATGCTGTAGGCTTATATGCGTACATACCAATATGATAGTACATAGGAATCTTTTCAGATGAAGAACGCACGTTGGTCAAGTCAGCACCGTATGGAATCATCTCTTTAGAGAAGTAAATTGCCTTACCGTTATTATCTGCTACTACAGTTGTTCCACCTGCCTTACCCTCTGCACGACAGTCTAGGAACCTCTCAGCGGTCTCCATAGGCATACGGAAGGTGGGCGTGATAACATCAAAGTCTTTATCATGTGCTGCTAGTTGCTCATACTCTTCCATCATCAAATTAAAAACATAATCAGGAATAAGGGGCGAGTCACCTTGCAGGTTAATAACATAATCGAACTCTTGGCTAAACTCTTCACCATGCTTGTCAATCAACTTAACCATAGCCTCAGCACAGCGCTCTGTTCCGTTCTTACAGTCTGGATCAGTCATAACATATTCTTGACCAATCTTAATACATAGATTAGCAATCTCACGATTGTCTGTAGCTACATAAACAGGAATTCCAGTGCGCTTACCAGTCTCAATGGTTTGTTCTAGTACTGTCTTGTCACCCAGCTTCTCTAGCATCTTACCCGGGAATCGACTAGAGTTATAACGTGCTGGAATAATAATAATTGGTTTTAATCGCATAATCTAGAACCACCCTAGTTTCACACCATTGTGTGCAATAATAAAAAAACATGCAGCCATGTGAGTCATGACCCATACCGTACGAATAATAGCAGCAATATCACTGTCTTTATCAGAACCAATTTTGCTGCCGATAGTCTTTGCCCAGATAGCCCAAGTTTTTTTCAACATTATTTAATCCCTAATGCATCACACAGAGTACGAATGTCTCTGCATACCATTTCAAATTGTGGAAGGTTTAGGCTATTTGGTCCGTCAGAAGGTGCATTGTCAGGATCAGGATGAACCTCGACGAAAATGCCATCTACATTCTTGGTTGCAACAGCTGCCCGAACAAGAGCGGGTACGTAATCCCGATTGCCACCAGAGCTACTGCCATTGCCACCGGGTTTCTGAACAGAATGAGTGGCATCAAAAATAAGGGGAGTAGAATAGCTATCAGCAATGTACTGAAGACCCGTAAAGTCATTAACAAGGGCATTATAACCAAAGCTAGTGCCACGTTCAGTAATCCATACATTATCGTCTCCAATTTTACTAATAATGCCAGCAACATCCCATGGAGCTAGAAACTGACCTTTCTTAACGTTAACGATCTTTCCAGTTGCCTTAGCGGCTCGTAGTAAATCTGTCTGACGGCAAAGGAATGCAGGAATCTGTAGTACATCAACGGAACTCTTGATTAGAGCTGCCTGTCCTGTAGTATGTATATCAGTTACGATCTTACACCCAAGTTCCGCTTTAATCTCATCAAAGATAATCATAGCAGATTCTAAGCCTATACCACGTTCAGCACCCATTGATGTACGATTGGCTTTATCGAAACTTGCCTTAAAGTAAAATTCTAAATCGTATTTCTTTGCCACGTTCTGGCAGTATCTTGCCACACCTAGTGAATTTCTTTCTAACTGGCATGGACCAGCAATAATTTTCATTCTCTATCCTCCCAGGCTTCTTCAAAGCCTTCATCATTCACTTCATGATTATACCATACTCTTTTTGTATAGCTTATTAGTATATATTCAACGTCACTATCTGCAAAGTGCTCAGGCATCAGGTAACCCTTAACCATCCAAAATAACCTAGCTGCTTCCTTTCTCTTACCCACCAGATAATTCTTTATACCAAGGCTTTAAGAATGGTAAGTGATTCTTTAGAATTTCTGCACACATATATGCAATCTCGCGATGCTCTTTTTGGGTTTCTACGCCACAACGAAGCTCGCAATAGTGAATCCAAGAACGAACATTACCTTTCATGTACATACGAGATTGCATGTTACCTTCAGGCAGAACAGCACGAGCCTGTTCCTTAGCAATACCATTTTCAAGTGCCCACTTATATGCTAGTCGAGACTCGTGTACAATCTGCTGCTGCTTTGCTTCCCATTGACGCTTTAGTGTATCATCATCCGTATCAATTGAGTTTTGGCGGTTCTTAGTATCTTGTAGTCGTGCTTCACGCATATAGACAGCAAGGTCTTTAGTAGGATCGGCATACCGCTGACTAAACTCTTGAAATGAAAATGAACGATGCCGCAGAATCTGTCGTGCAATATCACGTGTTGTATTAATTTCAAGAACCATATCAACCATTTCAAATGGAGACCAGTGCTTGTGTTTGATTAGATACGACAACAGTTTATCGTTAGTTGCAGTATTGCCCTGATTAGACGGATTAGAAATTCGTGCGCAATAGGCAATAATATCCTCAGCAGACATTCGTTTACCAGTGCCATCTTGGTATGCATTAATCATAGAAGAGGTAATTGCTACAGGGAGTACAGTTTGGTTCATATCTTAAAGCCTTTAAATTTATCTTCTGCACCAGCAGGAGTCTTATCAAATACAGGAATACCATCGTCAATAACGTCTTGACTAGATTCGCCTACGTCGTATAGTCTCATCTTAGACCTATCTATGCCTAATACAAAGCGCTTATGCTTACCAGGATCGTTATAGCGATTCTTAAGCTGTTTGACCATAATCTGGCCAGACTGATCTAGTTCTTCATTAGAGATAAGTGCAAACATCAAGTCAGCAGTAGCAGGAAGACCGAATGATTCAGATGTATCTTCCAGACCAGGATCAGAGCTACCATAGCCAGATCGTGTAGTCTGTGTTGCAGTTACCAAAGGTACACAACATTCTACTGCCAAGCCACGTAGTTCTTCAGCAATAGCTTTGATGTACGTATAGGAATTAATTGCTCCACCCATTGACTTCATGCGAGATGAAGAACAGATGTTCAGATAGTCGATGAAGATAATGTCTGGCTCGAACGAGCGCTTGAGCTTTAGTTCTTTTAGCAATCCTCGAAAGTGACTAGAGTGAGCAGCGCCAGTCGGATATTCTTTGACGATTAGCTTACCAACAGTCTTGCTCTTTAGCTTATCCACCTTTTCAGTAAACATCGGCTTAGACATTTTATCCAGTTGATCAATAGGAACGTCTAGGAGGTTAGCATCAATACGTTCAGCAATACGTTCTTCTGCCATCTCCATAGTAATGTACAGAACGTTCTTGCCTTGCAGCATAGCGTTAGCGCCCATATGACACATGATCAAAGACTTACCTACGCCTGTACCGGCCAAGATGACGTTCAGTGTCTTATCAGGCAAACCACCTTTGGTAATCTCATTCAGATAGTGCAAGTCGAACGGCATGCGTTCTTCTTTACGATTATAAAAGTCGAATCGCTCTTCTGCATTGTCGATATAGTCGTGGCCAACATTAGAATCGAAAGCAACACCTAGTGCTTCAGACAAAATATCCGGAATAGCATTCTTGGTTAGCTTATCATCCTTGCCGTCTAAGATATCGATAGACTTCATAAGACCGATATGAATAGCTCGCTCTTGGCACCACTTCTCAGTCTTGTCTAATAGAAAGTCTTCATCGATATCTGTAGGCGAAAAGATTTCTGGAAGCATTGCGGAAATCTCAGTGAACATGTCATCTGACATACGTTCATCTTGTTCAAGATCAATACGGAATGCTTCCAGAGTAGGCAGAACATTATGCTTATCCACGAATGCGCCAATCTGCTTGAAGATAACTTTCAATGGACCTTCAAAGTAGTTCGGCTTAAGAAACGGAATAACCTTACGCAGATAGCTTTCGTTAGTTAATAGGGATCGTAGGATAGTTCTGTTTAGATTATCGCTCATTTAGTTCTGCTGTTCCATCATCTAATCCAGTTTCAATAGCAGCCATTAGTACATCACCAAAGTACTGACCAGCCTCCTCGTCATTATAATCATCGGGAAGTACAGTTTCATTTAGAATATGATATGCAAATCCTAGAGTAACATCATCTTCACCTTCCTTTGCAGTGTCAATAGATTCTAGTCTAACCTGCGTATATCTAATAATTGCTTCTTTATATTTGCCGGTCAGTAGGCGAAGAGCCCATTCAGGCTCTTCTGTAATACCTACATATTCGTAGTCTTCGTCTAACTTAATTTTGGATTTCTGTTTCATCTACAATTACAACCTCTTGATCTGGTACCATACCAACACGGTATTGTTTCTCAATAAACTCTTTGAACTTATCAGAGTTGATTATATCATACCAGAAGTCTTTTGTTAACTCTTTTTGCCTAAAATTCTTCCCATCTATTTCGCCTGTTTCTTGGTCGACTTTGGCGTACCACCCTTGTTTCGGTTTGACGACAAACTCACCTGCAAGAGCCACGTCAAGTAGACCAGAAGTGTCATCGATGCCACCTTCCCAAGAAACCGTGATAGGAATGTTGGATTTTTCACGGACATATCTAGATTTCTCCACATTGATTACAAAGTCATATCCTTGAATCTCAGTGCCAACCTTATTCTGCCGACGACCAATGATCCAGATATTATCTGCTGAATAGTAGATGCCTGTACCGCCAGACACGATTGCCTTAGGGAACAAACCCATCTCTTGATATGTATGGTTGATTGCTAACATCGGAATGTCTTTCATGGTCAGGTACGGCGTTGCCATACGGAACAAACCTTTGAGTGCCTTGGCACGTGACATATCAGCCACAGACTTTTCGTTGAGTGTATCCTCAAGCTCCTTCTTGGATGCTACGTTACCAATAGAGTCAATGATGACGATAACTTTGTCTTCGCGGTCAATCTGCTCTAGTTGGTTGATAAGGTCGAACTTAAGTTCTTCAACGTTAGTAATAGGGGTGTGTAGAACACGATCAGTATCGATATCAAAGTTCTGGAAGTATTCCTGCGGTGAACCAAACTCAGAGTCGTAGAACAACATCACAGCTTCTGGATACTTCTTCATATAAGCTGATGCGATCTTTAGAGCAAACGAGCTCTTAAAGTGTTTGGATGGACCGGCAAGAACTGTAAGGCCAGGAGCAAGTCCACCTTCTAGTGAGCCAGACAGTGCAACGTTCAGCATCGGAACGTCAGTTGGAATCATATCTTTGTCAGTAAAGAACTTAGACTTAGACAGTACTGCAGTATGACTAAGCTTAGAGTTCTTTTTCAGTTTATCCATAATGGACATGGACAATCCTTTCATTTAACGTTAACAAAAGCATTCTATCATATTTTGAAGAGGAAGTAAACTATAAATATCTATACCAATATCATAAAGGGCAAACACCATGTTCAATAAAATGTTTGCTGCTTTTGTTATGACAGTAGTGGCTACAGCAGCATATGCGGAAGATACAACGTCCGAAACGACAACCACAAATCCGCCTACAGTAATCGAGAATTATAACGATTCTACAGTAGATTCAACAAGCGAGTCCACAACCACTGTTATCTCGCCTCCCCCTTCTGCAATTTCACCAAGCATTAACAATGCAAACTCTGACTTATGTACGGTTGGGATTTCTGGTGCAGTACAAACACAGATCCTGGGCATTTCTGCAGGATCTACAGTACGAGATATGAACTGTGAGAAACTAAAGAACGCCAAGACCTTGTACGATATGGGTATGAAGGTTGCTGCAGTTTCTGTCATGTGTCAAGACCCTAGAATCTTTACAGCTATGATGAATGCAGGAACGCCTTGCCCTATTGATGGTATGATTGGCGAACAAGCTAAAGATGCTTGGAATAATCCAGAAAACGAATCTATGCGTCCTGATACGCAGTCTAGAGGAGGCTTGAACCTTGATCCGGAAACTCGCACCACCGTTATTGGCGGCGCTGTCGTTCTTGGTTTACTCGCCATTCTCCTCGGCGGATAGCATTTACGGCGTTACGAACAACGCAGCTGAAAATGGATTATCTTGGAGTATGCCAGACGTACTTCCAGACTACTCCGCTCCAAACGTATCTTTGCAGATTAATGGACTAACATACTATTATGTTATTACTAAAGACGCAGAGTCTGATGCTACTGTTTATGTTCGAAATGAAGACGTAGTAAATGGCGGATATATCTTTGAAGAGATAGATGATTGGTCTGGTTTACCCGGCAACTCTATTCAAAAGTATTTTAGATTTTCAGGTACTGATGCTGCACAGTGGGGTGATGGTAGTGTAGCCTTAGAAGGTGATGGTACAATCAGCGACGCCTCTGTCATTTACCTATATAGAATGGATGTGGGCGAACAAGATATTATATGTACCAATCCTTTAGCAAACCCGGAATGTCCGGGATATTTGGATGCTTTGTATAAATATTTAGCTGGGCTTGAAAACGTAGACGTTAACGATCCTTACTACGACGAATGGGTTCAAGCACAGTTACAACAAGAAATAGAATTAGAAGACGAACAAGCGGAACAAGATGACGCAAAGCAAGAAGAAGAAAATGACTTAGAACGGAGATTGCAAGTTGATCCAGAAGTCGGCGGTTTGATAGATACTGATCTACAAGACCGTGTTCTGTATGAGCTGGCTGCTCCCTTTGCTATTGAACCATATATTGTAGTAGACTATCCAG
>UEXM01002491.1_pt1 | contig 13005 bp, 18 predicted proteins | sample 1796661 | NCBI WGS metagenome assembly UEXM01 (sample SAMEA4772469, study PRJEB27181) | metagenome | reverse complement strand
CAGCATCTTGGAAATAGAAGCTGTCATCAGCAACAGCAGCCGCAGTGTCAGCAACAGTGGGTTTGAAACCACCAGCCGCCTCTACTAGTTCCTCGAATTTTGTAGAACCACTAAGAATAGCGGAACCAACTTGAAATTTATAAGCCATTTAAAAAAATCCTCCTACAGATAAAATGGATAATGCACCGATGCAGCACACCAGTGACATTACGATATTAAATAGTACAAATTAAATCAAGTAATAAAGAACTTTGAGACGCCATCCGTATAAAGGGTCAAAGATGCATAAGGTGATTCTAAAACTACTTGATTTTGATTGTCGATTTTTTGTGAGCCAGAGGGTTTTATGACAATGACCTGCTGGTGGGCACTCCCACCTTCATCTTTAAACACAAAGGTCTGTCCCGATTGTAATAGCTGTGCTGCTGGTAAGCTAGCGGTAACTATGGTGCTTGGGGTTGCGGTGTCAATACCTATATAATAGTCTGATGTCTGAACAGAATAATTTGAACTCACTATCGTTCTGTTTAGTATAAGGCCTGTCTTGATTTTTGATGTTTTATTCTCAACATCAATTGAGAATAAGTCAGTACTAGATGAGAAAACCGAGACAGAACCAGTAAAATGGTGAGTATCATCGTTTGAGTCACCAAGAGCACTAGAGCCTGATTGATTAATTTCAAATAAGGTTGTTTGAATTATATCGAAACCATGAGCCTCAACATTTCCAGATACAACTATATTTCCTGTCACAAAAAGCGTGTTATCAACAAGAGTGATATTATTAGACCCGCTTATGTCACCAGGACTTGAGTGAAACTGCAGTGAATTGATGGGGCCTTGGGCTATAGCATAGTCAGGCCCCCCAGCAGAAGATGTTAAAACAACATTGTTATTTTGATCAAGAGCTAAGAAAGAAGATGTGGTAGCCTGACCAGATGCTATAGATGTTAACTGCATAGTAGATGCTGTCACTTGCCCAGCTACAAGCAAGCGAGAACCATTAAATCTAAGATTAGGTTCTCCAACTAAACTATCATTATTCGCACCTACGGTTAGAACATAGTCTGTTGTACCGTTAGCTACGATTCTAGCTACATTTTCTAAGTACTGCCCGTTGCCATGAAACTCACCAACGATAGCATTGTTATGTTCACCGCCGTTAGTGGAAGGCTTAAAGACAACAGATTCGTTAGCTATGATGGTGCCAGAAAGAAGGTTATAAGCCATTACCCAACCTCCTTGTTAGAACACGAACCAGTTAGCACCGTTGGAATAAAGAGAAATCGCTGGGTTGGAGCCTGTAAGAACATAGGCTCCATTATTATCAATGGTGTTGGGAGAAGATGCAGATACAGTGACTGACCCCACTCTAGAGGAAGTCTCGTCTTTGAGAACTAGAACGGCACCAGAATTATGTAATGATGCAGAATGCAATCTAAATTCTAAATTACCAGACCCGCCAAAGCCAATGATATAGTCCCCAGTAGAAGAAGTCACACCACTGCTGGCTATAGTTCTATAATTGAATCTCATCCCAAGAGTCTTTGATTGACTTAAACTCGGTATAATTTTGAAGGTGGCTGGCCCGGTGGTCTTTCCAGCACTCAAGCTTCCATAAAATTGATGAGTATCATCATCACTATTACCAAAGATGGTAGAACCGGAGATAGTATCTGTTTGATTAACTACAAAAGAGCTGGCACTAATTGTGCCAGATACAAGAAGTGTTCCAGTAAGAAAAAGAGTACTACTAGAGGTATTAAAGATTAATGAGTTGGAACCGCTTAAACCGCTTGAAGTAGATAGAAACTGCAAGGAGCCCGTAGGTCCCGCTATTGTTACGGAACTTTCCTCAGCACAGTCAACATATGCCCAACGAAACTGAGCCATCTATCAGCCCACCCCAGAAGAACCTGACCAGTTTGTTCCACTACTAGTGTCAAGCTTATCGGTTGAAATATTTGTTAAGCCAGCTACTACAGAGATATCGTTAGAGCCAGAAACAAAAATTGAAGAAACTTTAAGTTCTAATCTTGGACTAATAGCAGGCTTGTTGGTGCCATCAGCTTTCCCGAAATCAAAATAGTTAGTGCCTGATTCAACCCCAATAGAAGAGAAACCAACCTTAGCAGGGGTGGCTGCATTGTTAATAACCACAACCCAACGAGCAATCGTAGGGAATGTTATTTCTGTGGTGGTTGAACAATTCACGCTTCCAGTGGCGAATGGTCTTCCGCTTACTTGGTATGCACCGACATGATTTACACCAACATCAGTTTTCCATGAAATTCCTGACATTATAATCCTCCGTTATTATCATATTCGATAGTAAATAGTGCTACCTCTTTCTTTCTTGCCTTTCCAAAGCCCTCTTTCTCTTAACCTCTTCCCTTATTCTATTCCTCTCAGCCTTGGCTCTATCGCGCCTTCGCTTCTCAGAAGGCTTCATATAATACCTTCGCTCTCTAATTTCTTCAATTATGCCAGCGTTCTTAACTTTCTTGAGAAATTTTCTGATCATTTTTTCATGATTGCCGCGACACTCTCTGGCATGTACTACTGCATTGCACGATTTTCTTCTAGACATTATTTATCCTTTAATTTGTCTTTTATTCTTTGTAGGAATATTTTGCCACTATAGGAGGCTATAGAGGCAATAACACCATTTACTAATTGAGTTAAATTCGAACCAGTAATGTTGTTATGTGTAATTATCTGGGTAACCATATTTATTATAGGAATAAACAAAAAAGTATACCCAATCAGATCTAAGAAAGAATAAGAAGTTCCAACAATATTCTTAACTATCTTTACGAAGATGTCTGGTAATGCTTTAGCAATCTTGTAAGGGCCGGTTAGATCTTTTTCTTTAATTACGTCAACAAGCTCTTTCATTTCTGAACCTGTTGCGGCATAGGACATAACTGCAATAAGGATTAAGACTATATCTTTCTCTGTTGCTGTAAATCCCGTGTTCTTGATGATCGCTAGTAATGGCCCATAAAGCCCAGTAATACCAGCACCAAATTTGCCTGTCAACTCAAAAGCAAAGCCAAGCTCTTTTTTAAGACTGTTGATGTATTTTTGAATCTCACTCTGGTCTACAATAGATATATCTTCTATTTGAGGGTCTCTTCCTTTTTCCAGATCGTCTTCGACTTCTTGCAATGATTCCATAAGAATTTTTACATGCCGATTATAAATAATCTGCTCATTGAGGAAACCCCTCCAGTTTTCTTGGAGAAGCTTTTGTTCTGGGAAAGAAGACCAAGTACTCATTTGTTCATTGCTTTCCATATCTGGCTAGAGCCCTGCATGATTGACGATATGTCAACACCAGAATCTGTTGGGTCGTCGCCAAGGACGCTCGCCCTGTGTGATTCGCCTGGATTGCCTGCCTGTCTAAGAGGCTCTGTGCCTTCAAACAAATCAACTCCATTATAGGCATCACTGCCGATAGCATCCATCATTTTTTTACGATGCTCGTTAAGTTTGTTTTTTGTCTGCGTTGCTTTTTGTCTGCGCTCTTTGATATAGGTTTTTTCTGATCGAGGCGGGGTCGGAGTAGATTCAACAAGTTTTTGCCTTGGCATACCTGCTATTACTTGAGACACCACTTCTGTTAAAAGCCCTTCTTCAAGAAGAACTTCGTGGATGCACTCTTTTACGAGCGGCTTGATTAATTGCTTTAATTGTGTTTTTTTCATTTATATTCCTATAATTTTGGTCCTGTTGGTCCTTCAATCTTAATATTATTTTCTTGTATAAATTTAAGATAGCCTCTAAGAACTAATTTTAAAGCGGCCTGTTCTTCTTGTGTAGCATTTTCAGGATAAAGAGGTCTTCTTGACACTTCGTCAACCTCAAATCCTCTACCCTGGCGTACATAGCTTTTTAATGTAAAATAAAATTGTGCCCCTTCTCTTCTTTTCTTTCTTTGCCTTTCTCTTTCTCTACTGATTCTTCCACCTTGTGGAGGAAAATTTGCCTCAGCAATCTTCACACCATAGCCAATTAAAGTTTGTTGAAGTTCTCTTTGTTTTTCTTGAGCCTGGGCATCGGTAGCAGCCGCTTTTTCTTGTTGTTCTTTTTCAGCAGCCGCTTTTTCTTGTTGTTCTTTTTCAGCAGCCGCTTTTTCTTGAGCCTGAGCATTGGTAGCTATAGTGTTTATTGTTTGATTAATTTTTTCTGAATACCCTTTGACTGTTAAGAGAGAAACGGCCATAGCTGCGTTTTGCTTAACCCTGTCTAAGTATTTAAGCTGTTTTGTAGATTCACTTGAGCCGGCATTTTTAGAATCAATTCTGCTTTGTTGTCTGGATACACTTGAAAGAATACCCGCCAAGCTACTGAATAAGCCTTCTTCAATTTTTTCTATGTCTGAGTCTTCCTCTTCCAAAAATTGCAATAAGTCCTCTAAAGAGGAGTCTGTTATTATAGAGTAAAATACGAAAGAAAGTTCTTTTGTTAAATTTTTAACATCTCCGTCATACTTTTGAACAATCTTAGTCAATGCATCATCATTTAAATTAAGAATGTTGTAGAGACTAGAACCCTTTAAGGAAGGAAACGATTCAATTGCTTCTTTCATTTGTGCTTCGGACGGCGGTGTTAAGTTTTTATTTTTTAATAATAAATTGTATGTTTCGTATTGCTTTTTCTGTTGAGCAAAAGAAGACTCCGATATAACAAACTCTTTCCACATGCGGTGATATTTTACTTCATTTCCAAAGGAGGTCCACTTACTCATGTAGAATACCTGCCAATTGTTTAAATCTTTTTATCTGACCTTCTTTAAGAGACTCAGGAGAATCAGAAGACATGCCAGATAAAACCTTCTTTACCTCCTCATCTTGAATCAAGACATCAATCGCTTCTGTGTTTGTTACGGTGCCTCTAAAAATCTCAATAAGTAAAGCAAAAAACTCAAAGGTTGAAAAAGTTTTAGTGCCAAGAATTTTGGACATAAAAGTCTCACTCTTTGGCATTTTACTAATAAAATCTCTATAGACATAATCTATTCTTTTTAGAACTTTTAGCAAGTTATTAGCATTGACTTTTTCTGCAGTCAAGACACCCATCTTTCCTAAAAAACCAACTAAGCTTACTATAAGCTCGCTGTGTTTTGAATCCCAAAAATCTAAGTTTTCTTCTAAGTAATTATTGATTTTTTGTAAAACAAGAGAACTTCCTTCACTGGCGGCTGCCTTAATGGCCTCCTTGTCCAGGTCATTTTCTAGAGAAGCTGCACTCTCTACTACTCTTATAACATCAGACATGCGAGGCAAAACTGTCTCTACAAATAACTTTACTTGTCCATAGGTTAAGTAAGCTTTGATGGCAGCGTAAATGCTCGTTAAAACAAGCCCTTCATCAAGATTGGACTCATTGCTGTGTTTGTGTGCTTGCTCGATAATATAGGAAGTTGTTAACCTACTCATCAAACAATACCTCGTTAAGCAATCTATTAATCTTGTCTGATTTATTGAATATGTTGCTTTCGAGGTTCTTAGCTTCTTTCATCATAAACGCATTTGGAGTTGAAGGCTCAGAGACAAAGTCAAAGCAAATAAGCTGCAAGTCGTCTTGAACAACGTTGTTACCGTTTTGTTCGTTAACAGAGCCAAGGGCGCGAGATGATATGCCAAGCTTAACACCCGAGTCAACAAGTGAGCGCAGTGTTTTGCCGGCTGGAGTGTCGAGAACTTTTACTTTGCCGTGTACGGCCTTATCTTGCATCCAGATATCAGTTACCATGTGAGAAGCATTTCTAAGATTGATAACAGAATCATCTGGGTGATCTAGTTCACCAAGGGCTCTTCTTTCTTTGACAATCTTTTTGTAGTTATCGACTTCTCTCATAAGAATCTTATACGGATACATACGACCGTTGCCATTTCTAACGTCAGCTTCTTGGAACTTGCCAGATAAAATAAGGCCGCCTTCGGTAACAAAGCGCTTCTCTTCTTCCGTTAGCAGATCTTTACAGACACCGCCTTCGCATAGTTCGTAGTATTCTCGTAGTAGTTTCATTTTTTATCTGGCTCCATATCGGTATTCTCTAAAACATCTCTTGCTGCTCTTGCAAGCATCTTATAGTTTCCTGGTTCGCTATCACCAAGTTTAACCTTTTCGGATGCCTTGGCGCTAGGACTATCGCTATGAAAATAAACTATAGCAGTATCGCCCTTGAGACTGACTTTTATGTCAGGGTAAGTATCTTTGATACGATCAACAGCTTTTTTCTTATTGTTAACTTTTTTGAGTTCTTCTTTAATAATCTGCTTCAGATACACTTTTGTTATTTTCATTTGTATTCCTTTATGCGGGCGCTACCCGCGTGAGCTAAGAGCCTTTGCAGCAAAGACGGACTGGTTGTAGTCCCCATTTTTTAGTAAGATAGTTGTTCATTGTTTTATCTACTGTATAATCTTGCTAGTTCATGATCTATTTGAGATCTTTCACTGTGAGATAGGTTCATTCTAAGCATTGATGCTAGCTGAGCCACAGGGGCATCTCGTATTCTAGCAAGAATTTCATGCGATCTTTTATGGGTCATTCCTTCAACTTGCTTAATTATTCTCATAAACTCTTGCTCGATGTCTCCAATAGTGCGCCTATCTTCACTAAGAATTGTTTCAAGCTCTTCCTTAATGATCTGCTTAAGTCTTTGTTTTGTAATTTTCATTTTATTCCTCTATGAAGTAATTTTCTTCTATTGACACTGGCTTATAGGTGTTCTGACTTGCTATTTTTATGCCTTCATCTGAAAACACCATATTAAGAACATATGATGTGGCCGAGGACAAAGAGCCTAAAAGTATAAAGTTAGATAACCCAACGTTAAAACTAAATAGATCTGTGAACGGAGAAAGTAACATTAAAAACCAACCTACATGGAAACCCATGCACATTGGACAATGAAATACTTTTCCGTATCCTCTTAGTGAGTCTTTAGCTGGTCTTAGCCATTTTAGTATTGGCATATCGCTATAGACTAGAATCTGTGTTAGGCCATAAGCGGCCAGTATGAATAATAGTAACTCCATAATCAACTCCTACATTGTGTACATATATGAATAGTAATAAGGGTCTCTAAGGAATGAGTTTCTAATATTACCCTTCTCTACTTCGTGAGGAACTTCGCCAAGCTCAGTAGAATCTTTCTTAGATGGTTCCGTAATTCTTCCCTGATCTTGGGTGGTGACTGCTTCGATTCTTTCAAAATACGGACGCTCTTCTTCAATAAAAGAACTAATATTGACTAGAGCATACTTAGCAGGAATTATTTCTGGCCTGGAGCCTTCTTGCATCGTGGCCTCCATAGAGCCATAAAAAGAACCCGCCTGGATTGATTCGGGGACTATGATACCTTTTTTCTTAAGATGGGTAAACAATCTATTTTGTGCTCCATAAGAAATATCTGTCACGGTTTCCTTTGGAAAGGCAATGACTTTGTTGGTTTTTTGAGATAGAATTATATCCACATCACCATGATCAAAAATCATGAAGTCGCCATTTAAAGCTTTTCGTATATTTAATTCAAGAGTAATTTCTTTTGACTGGTTGGCATCGCCAATCTTTACTTTAATTGGCATTGGAAGTAAGCTCCCTTACTAGTCTCTGGGTGGATAGTACAGTTCTGAGTACCGACTCATTAATCGTAGTCTCGCTGAGGCCATCAAGTTTTTGTATAACCTGCTCGGTCTTGGTGGATAAGGTTTTATCACTTTCAATCGTGTCCAAACTTCTCGCCTTGCTAAGTTCTTCTTTTAAGCGACCAATCTCATTATTTAAGAATATTTTTAACTCAACAGCATTATCAACAAAAGAAGTTATATAGCTTGTTAGCAAAGTCTTCTGTTCTTCAAGTAGTTTATCACCATACTCATTGTTGAATTTTTTAACAAAAGATGTATATACCAAATTATCAATTGGCTTCATGGTAGAGCTTTCTACCTGATTTGAAGAAATCAATGATATTATTTGATTTTCTAAAATAACTTTATTTTTTGGAGAAGTCTTCTCTGAAAAAATTTGTGATATCGTGGCAAGAGTTTTGTAGTTTGGAACAAAAACATTGAATGTTGTTGCTCCAATATTCTTATTAATATCATGAATAATTTTTGTTTGAGCCTTAAAAAGACCATCAGGGTCAATCAGTCTTTTAGAGATTTTAGCTTCTGTGATTATTCTTAGTGTGTTGTCATCATCGTTCTCGTAAATAGAACGATAACAATCTAAATCTTTCTTCAGATAAGAACCGGGTTTGAAGTGCTCTGTAACAATTCTAACAATAGCAGTCTTTTTCTTTTTATCGCCGCACACGATCGAGTCTGTCATGTGTCTTATAAGAGCTTCGTATATAAAAGCTGTGTTTCTTTTCTTATTATGCTTCATTAATTTTCTCCACTTTCTCAGTAAGTAGTTGTCTTTCTCTAGCTTTATCTAAGCTTTCGAGAAGTTCAATAACCTTATCGCTTCTTTCAAACAAAGCTTGCTCTTCTTTATTCTCGTTTATGGTATAAGTAGATTTGTTTTCTGCGTAAATCCCATTCTGCAAAGGCTTGATCCCATCGGCATAGCCAGGAAAGTTACTTCTTGTTGTGCCAACTTCAACCCTTCCAGAGGAAGCATATGATCTTGTTCTGGCTCCTGACTGCCTTCTATCTCTTTTTTTAGGATAATAAGCTTTTCCTTTTGCTCCTGGTGTGATTCTTGGAGCATCACGAGACCCCGGAGGGGCCGCCAATAGGGGGCTTTCTTCTGCACCCCCTGCATCGCCGGCTGGTTCTTCGCCACCAATGTCGGGCTCTGCGCCAACTGCGCCAAGCTCTTCGCCACCGGCCAGATCTCCAAGACCAGAAAGGTCACCGCCCATTCCGCCCCCGCCTGTTTCTCCAGCAGCAGCAGACTCAATAACTCCCTGTAGAGCAGCATCGTGTTTGCGGTCGTAATACATCTCTCTTTGGTTTCTAATGAATTCTTCGTGCGACATGCCAAATAGATTTTGAGCGACCCAACGGCGTGAGAAGTAGCCTTCGGTTGCTGAGCCGGCAACATCAAACTTCTGCTTCCAGTGTTCAAGTTCCTGCAATTCAGCTATCTTGGATGGATTATTTAGAGATAGATTGAAAGAAAGTAAATCATCACCTCCAAAGCCAAGAGTGTGAAGGTGTATAATACCAATCTTTTCGAGTTCTGATATGATAACTCTCTGTAATCTCTGAATGGTGCGAGCAAAACGTATGTCCTTCATTGATAATGTGGCTTTGTCTTCAGTAGCTCCTTCACCCATTGTAAGATAGGACTGAGGGATCTTGAGGCCTGAAAACATCTTATCTCTAAGATATTTAATGTCGTCAATCGCTGTGATATTTTGAGCGCCCGCAAGAGAACTAATTTCTGTAGCGGAGCCAGGGCGTGTAGGAATAAAATAATCCTCTTCAACAGATAGAGGATTATATCTAAGATCAACACGCCCAGTATCAGGATCAATAACTGAGTGACGCTTGAGTGCTGTAACAGTCTTCTCCATGTACTGCTCGACTTCGTTTGGAGGAATAGCTCCAACATCAATCTTAAACACCCGTCTTTCTGAAGATCGAACAATACGATAAGCCATCATTGCATCTTCCATAAGAGTCAGCTGACGCCAGATACGACGAACAGGCTCAAGAACAGAAGAGCCGTATGGGGCATACTTATCGTTACCAAGAATACGAAAGTGTGCAATCTGCCAATTTTCCATGGTCATTCCAGCAGAATTCCACTGATACTGAACGTAATTTGGGTTAGTTGAATCTAGTCCTTCAAGTCTCTCTACTTCTTGAATTGGTAGAGAAATTGTACTTTGAATTCCTACATTCTCGTCAATATCAAGGTATAACATAAAATCGCCATACTTAGCTAGTGTCCTGCACCATCCAAAAAGATTGTGTTCGATATTCATTACATTATGATAAAGAATTGTCAGCATAGCCTTAATCTCTTCATTCGGACACTTAATGTTAAGCATGGGTCTAAGTTCAGAATATGTCGTCATCTCGTCAGCATATATGTCGAGGGATGAAGCAATCTCTGGCATGTACTCCATTTGATCAAAGTCAACATAACGCTCAGACCTTCTTTGGTTATTGATTGCATTGACAGCTATAGTGTCAAGAGGATTGTAAGAAGTCTTTTTAAACTGTTGCCCAGAGGCAGATTTAAATCTGGATGAAAATTTATCCAGATGTTGTCTTCTGATCTTCTTACCTGCCTGTGTTCTGTAGGAGATGATTGGGCCAGAGAACAACCTTGTTAAGGACTTGAAAAGCTCAGACTGAGCATTAGCAGGGTTACGTCCCAGTGGTTTTCTATTATTTGGTGCCATTATTTAATTATCCATTTGTATTGATCGTAAATTGATTTGGCTTCAGACATTTTATCAAAGATATTATCTTTCTTGTAGCCTTCTTGCCCTTTTATTCTAGTTTCAAATTTTCTACTACTAACTATAATTGAGTTAACAAATGCTTTCTGATAGTTAAGGTCTCTGCTGCTTGCTTGTATTGCTGTGTCTCTGACCCAACATGCAATGGCAAGAGCCATAACTAAATCATCATTATATCCTCTCATGGCCTTGGGCTTACCGCCCTGCCAGACAAAAGTTCTCAACTCATTAATTAGTCTAGAAGAATGAACCTTGATCATTTTATTTCTGATGAACTCTTCAAGCTTGGCTATAATCAAAGGTCTCGTCTTCATAGAGTTTGTAAATCCAGCAGTTACGGATGATCTCTGCTCGGCCAGATATTGTTCAACATACTCGTGTGTAGATTTTGTTGAATAATAAATATTAGGATAGCCTGCTTCTTGTAGTTTATCAATAACTGTATAGCCAATAGAGTTGTTCTCGACCACAAGCATGGCATTATTAAACTCTCTACCAACTTGATTCAACATATTTGCAAACAAGTCAGGAGTTGGCTTGCCTTTATATTCACCGATAAAATCCATTGTCTCTAATTCAAGTAACTGAAAAGTGGAATAATCGACAGCATCGCCCCTAGCTACATCAGCACAGAGGAGATAACTACAGCTTGGATCTTTTTCTTTCCATAGCCAAAAGTTTCTATCAAAACCGGTTCTATGTTTTGGCTCTTCGATAAGCGAACCAAGCCACTCCATATCCTCAGAAGATATGACAGTCTCACCAGAAGTATTGAAGTTACACTCAAGCTCCTGAGCAATCTGTCTCTTAGACATGTTTCTGGTTTCTTTTTCAAACCATTCTCTGTCTCTTTCAGGATGGACCCACCACATAAGAGTCGTAGGGTTAAAGTCATTGTCGTTATTCTCAGCCCCAACACAAGTTTTGTGAAACCAGTTGCCAACACCATTAGGAGTAGAGATTGCTATACAGCGACCACCTGTTGATAGTGTTGGATATAGACCGGTCCAAAGATTGTCAAGGCCATCAATGTGTGCGGCCTCGTCAAGGACAAGCAAAGACAAAGCCTCAGAACGACCAGCATCGCCAGAAGTAGAAGCAGCTTTGATTGATGAACCATTAGAAAGCTCGAATGATGTTCTGTTGTCTGCTGTAATATCTGAAATCTTTATCCAGTCGGGCAAATTCTTCATAATGCTCTTGACCTTACGGACCAAGTTACCTGCAGTCTCAAACTTAGTTGCCATAACAAGAACTGTCTTGTTCTTGTGAAATAGCATCATCCATACAATATAACCGGCAGTCAAGGTAGAAATACCTAACTGCCGGCCTTTGTTGATTACGTTAAAACGATAGTCGTTGAAGTCTTGTAGAAGATCTTCCTGATAATCGAAGAGACTAAATAATATCTGTCCTTTAAGTGGGTGTGAGATTCTTGCATAGTTCTTTAAGAAGTATACCGGATCTTTACCGCACTTTACGATTTCCTTGAGTATTTCTTTCTTGGTTAATCTGGACATTCATTAATCTAAGTTTCAGTATTTCTTATCCAAAATATTTGGTGTCGTCGTCGTAGTTGTTGCCTGGGTAAAGAGTCTCAGCAGAACCTCTTTCACTTTCTGGGGCACCACCAATGGCGATGTTGATATCTTCAAGAAGCCCTCCAATTCTTTTTAGTACCTCACTGGGCACCGTCATTTGGCCGTTTGGATCATTATAGTTTGGATCATCATAAATATTCTCAAACCATAATTGATCAATTTCTCTCATATGCCCTATAGCCTGTTCTATTCTATCAAATAGTTTCTTTTCCATAGGACCGAAATTTTTATAACCTCTGTCATCCGTTACGCCCTCTCTTGCTTCTCTCAAAGATCTACGTCTGCGTCTACGAACCGGTCTCTTTCTTGTAGAAGAAAGTTCTTCCTTAATCATCTTTTTGAGTGTTGCTTTTGTTAACTTCATATTAGGACCCTCCTTTAGGCCTTTTATCATTTGGTGGGCGTGTACCAAGACCGCCCTGAGACATGAACTTTTCCCAGCCAGCAGCTAGTTTGTCTTCAGTGGCTTCACCAACAATTGGCTCTGCATCTGTGCCACCAATCTTGTAGTAACGCTGGGCCTGAACCATTGAGCGCTGCCTTGAGATGTTTTGCACAAGAACATCAACCTCTCCTTCTGGAGACAGGGACACAGAACCCCCATTGACTTTCTTATATTCTTTCTTAAGGTAAGAGGCGATGTCAGCAAGTCTTTGCTCCATTTCGCCTTCAAAGTCATTCTGGATAACTTCTTTGAGAGAGCACTCGCCGTGATAATGAATGCAAAGCATGTTGCCTTCGAACTTGACACCGAAGCCGTCCATAGTGCGAGAATCAAACATGATGCGACCCTCTTCTCTGTTGAGTCCTACCTTGAGTAGTTCACCTTTGTCGTCAAGGGCTCCATCATAAGCGTTAGCAGCGGCTTGTGCTAAGCCCTGTACAATTTCATAGGTCGTTGCCATCTTTAAAATCTCCTAAGTGGTTTTTGGCTTTAAAATGTTCGTGCTCTAAATAGTGTTTAAC
>UEXM01001215.1_pt3 | contig 13005 bp, 7 predicted proteins | sample 1796661 | NCBI WGS metagenome assembly UEXM01 (sample SAMEA4772469, study PRJEB27181) | metagenome | reverse complement strand
ATGTAGTACAACAAGGAGGCCAAAAATTTATAGATAGAACTAAGGAATTATTTAGAGATAATCTATTTGAGCCTAATGGTAATCCAAAGTATAGATCTTTCTTACTTAATAGTTTATATAATAATCCTGATGCTAGAAATAACTTTACGTCTCAGGTATTAGATTCTAATAAAGGAATAAAAGATACCGCTATGGGAAAAGGCTATGAAGAGCAGTCTGAAAAGGGCTCTTTAATAGTTAGGCTAAATGCAGCTGCTAATAATGGTAAAAAATTATTTACTAAAATAGCAACCTCTGTACAAGCTGACCGTGGTAGAATGGATTTTGTAACTATGCCTAAAGTTAAATCTACGGAAGCTAGAAAAGAAATCAAATCTATTATTGTACAAGATCTTGCTAGAATAAATCAAGCTCGTAAAGATATAGCAGATGCAAATGGAGATATAACAAAGCTAATAGAAGGATACCACTACAAGCCAGGTACAAATCCTTTTACAGCGGATACAGCACAAACCGGTTATGTATTTACAATGCCGCAGATAACAGGATTAGACTATTTTCAACCAGCTACAGAAAATTCGTTCTCTGACATTGCAGGCGATATGGATTATTATTTAGATACTGAAAATAGTAACTCTGCAACTTCTGAATATAGAAAAATAGATAATGTTATAGAAAAACTTGTAGACGACGTAGAAGCTAAACTAGAAACATACGAAGTAGAATTAAAAGAAGAGATGGATAGAGTAGGTGTAAATCCTGCAACAGATCTTCATGAAAGCGCTAGAAAGCCAGGGTTCCTTAAGGACTTTGTATTACAAGATTTCATTGGTAGAATAGAACTAGCTAAGATAACTAGAGGTGGATATGCATATGCTAAAAATGGAGAAGATTTTTACAAACGTCAAGGATTAATAAATACTCCAGGTAAAAAACTATTTATAGTAGGTAATGGTATAAATAAGAATGACACTTATGGAATGATGCCTACATATAATATGGCTACTATTAAAGAAGTAGGATTTTTAGATGAGGATGCTGCAAACCAAGTTGTAGAAAGAATGGCAACCAACTTAGAAAGATCTGTAGGGCCTGTAGAAGCAGCAAGAATATCTAATGAGTATAGACCTGGTAGAAATGAAAGGAATGAGCTTGTTGTGAAAAAAACAGATGCGCAGGGTGTTATATCTATTGGTATGTACCGAGGTATTCAAATGGGAATAGGTAATTGGGACATGGTTCTTGATGAACAAGCATATCAAAATGAATTACAAGGTAATGGATATGTAGATAACAAAGGTAATCCTAGACCTATACTACCTGTTAAACCATATCACGATGAGCTTACTGTAAGAAACGGTATTGCAGAACTTAATATGGATAAGAACTCTTATGTAACTCTTACAAAAGATTTTGCAGCTGGTAACAATACTCTTGAGAAGTTACGCCAAGTAATGATAGATCAGAAAATCCAAGTTATAAATGAAGAGAACGCTAACAAAGGAGCTATTAAAGACTCTAGAGATGTATCAGGAAGTTTAGATAACATGACTATTACACAGTTAGATTCTAAGAACTTAAGATTACCACAAATAACTCCTTCTTCTCCTAAAAATAAAATTACTTTTTCTAGGCAGATACGTAAAAATGTTATAGGTAATTTTGATATGGCTGGTGAGTATAATATTAATGGCAGACAAGTATCCGGAATAGAAACATACAACAACTATCACCAACTTATTGCGGATAACATTGCAGAAGATACTGCTAAGCTAGAAAAAGAGTTAGGTATTACTCAAATAGAAAATGCAATAAAAAAGTTTAGTGTAGAATCTAAAGAGCACAAAGCTGCTAAACTAGAGCATCTAAAAAAATTAAGAGATACACTTAAGAAACAATTAAAAGAAAAAGAATTACCTGAAAACTATTTGGATGCATTAGACATTGTGCCGGATGGTCCATATAACTACAGGTTTGCTGTACCTATGGCATTCCCTAACTATCAAGCTAAGTTTGAACAAATCTATTTTAGTTTATTTAACAATGGAATCTTTACACAAAAACAAAAAGGTAAAGAGTTAGTACAGATAGCAGAGATAGGTGGATACGAATTAGATTCTGATTTAAAGATGTACGACGGATCAAATCTTGCTGAGGTACGTATGAGGGCGAGTGATTTAGGTATTACTAAAGAAGAGCTGCAAGGTAAAACTATAGCAGATTTTGCAGGAGATAGAAGATTAACTATGTTAGGTTATCGTATACCTAATCAAGGTAAGAGCTCTATGCTACCAATGCGTGTAGTAGGCTTCTTACCAGAGACACATGCTAAAGGCATTGTAGTCCCAGGGGGTATAACTAAACAAATGGGTAGTGACTTTGACGTCGATAAACTTATGATAATTCAAAGAGAGTCTGGTGAAAGCTTAACAGATAGACAACTACGAGATCAAGCTATCTTTGATACTATGTTTGGTATAATAACAGCACCTCAGCATTTATCTGAAGTGCTAGACCCACTAGACAGTGAGCGATTAGAAAACATAGCTAATCAAAATAAAGAAACTATTGACTATAACAATCCTCTTACGGAAGTAAGTATGGAGCAAAAACAAAAAGCGGGTATTAGATTAAGAGGTACCTGGGCTAATATACTTGCAGGCCACAACGTTGCGCAAGCCGGCGGACTATCAGTAAGTACGCTTAATGCTCCAGTTATAGACGGAGTTATGTATACAAAACTTGGACAAGTTAGGGAGTCAGTTAATGGTGAGTTTATAGGACCGTATAATGATAAAACAATATCTTCATACCTATCAGCTGCAGTAGATGCAGGTAAAAAGCCTATTCAAATTGAATTAAATGATAATGAGTTTACAGCACCTGTATCTGGTATGATGTTAAGTATGGGAATTCCCGTAGAAACTATAGTAAACTTTTTAAATCAGCCTGCAATAAAAGAAGCTATACAGGACGCTAGAAACAATGGCTATCATCCGGGACAATTATTCTTGTCAGCAAGGAAAACACTTAAGGGGATGAAAAAGAAAACGTCTGATGCAGTTGCTGATATGAGTTCTGAAGAACTAACTAGACAAGATGAAGCATTACAGGCAGACTATCTAAATAACTTTATGATATTTCATAAAGCGGGACAATCTACAGTAAGAGCATTTAAAGTAATTACTCCTGATAACTTAGATAACGTTAATGAAATGTCAGGACTAAGAGGATGGTTAGATGTAGAAGCTGAGTATCTATCTGACAATGATATAAATATAGTAGAGGGAGCTGAAGAGTATATTACAGAGATGAAAGGAACTGATTCTCCTAGATATGGTATCCAAGTTGCTTACCGTGGTATTCTTGATACAATACTTAAGGGAGCTGAACGTGCAGGATTTATAAACAATAGACCTGCGTTCTTCCAGTTTAAACAGTTATTAAAAAATGCTACACTTAAAACAAGTTTTGATGCAGCAACACATAAGTTTATAGATAGAGCACTGTTCTTAAAGATGATGGCTGATCCTAGGAGCCCGCTTGCAGAATACATGTCTAAAGATAAATTTAATCAACTGCTTACAGACCCTACTAGTAATATAGCTACAAGGTTACAGGAACTACAGAAGGATGGTAGGTTAGATAATAATAGACTATTCCAAAAACTAGTACCTGGAGCACGTAATAATAATGAAGGTAATTCTATCTTTACTGTAGCATTAGATACGTCGTATGATATGACTGCGCATGAGAAGAATACAATATCTTCTGACTTTAAGAATATGCTAAAAGACCCTGATGTTAAAATTAGATCGTTTGCAAAAGACTTAGTAGCTATGCAATTAATGACGTCAGGCTTTCACCCGGCTAAGGGATCTTTAATGGACCTGATACCAACAGAAGCTTTTACTACTAATATGTTAAATGAAAAGGGAGATACACCTGCTAGGTTCTTTAATAGAATAGAGTCTGAAACAATGGGGCATGATTTCTTTAATGACTTCCTGCACGATTTTGTTCGTAACTATGGTACAGTATCTGTAGGTAATCAAAACATACTACCAACAATAAGTCATAAAAAAATAAAAATTAAAGACGGACAAGTGTTCTTAAATAAAGAAGCCAATCCAAGTATCTTTAAACAAAGTTTGGGGTTTGCTCCTTATTTTGTAACTTACGACCCTATTCTAGGAGCACAAACATTTGTGTTAGCTAATACAGCAGAGACCGGCGGAACATATGTTAGGCTACAACCTAAAGGAGTTAAAGGTCAGGCAAATGAGGTGGGAAGTGTTAGTCAAGATAGTGCTATTAACAAAGAAGGTACTGGAGCACATCCTATAACTTATCAAAGTATTATAGAAAACACGGTAGAGATGCCAGAAAGTGTAGAAGCGCCATTAGAAATATATAAAGTTTGTAAAATATGAGCAAGTGTAAGATAATAGTTAATGGTCAAGAGCACAACATGCTTTCAAACGTCTATGACCATATAGATAATACAGATCCAGGTAAAAGAAGTGCCGCTAAAGTTATAGACGTCTTAAAAGACAATAGACTTATTACTGAAATGCCTGACTCTGATGAGTTATATGCATCTCAAGAACAATTAAAAGAGTTAAAACTTATTAATCAATTAACTCCAAATTTAATTAGTGCTGAGTATGTTGATATACCTTTTAAGTCTAACAATCAATCTACAAACTTATACAAAATTAGTATAAACGAAACAGCTTTACAGCAGGCAGACAGAAAAGAGGGACAAGATAGCTCTCTAGATTATACAAGTGAGTATGAACTAGATAAGTTTAAAAGATTGCAAGCTAAAAAGAAAGCATCACCTGAAACTAAACAGGAGTCTGAAGAGAAAGCTACGTCAGACACTCGTAAAGTATATACTGACCCAACAAGATCGTATGAAAAAATGATGAACCTAGCATTAGATGCTAAGATTATCATAGAATCAGAGCTTAGAGAAATAAACAAACTACCTGAAGATCAAAGAGAGGCTAAAGAAAAAAGACTGCGTAGATTAAAAGCAGCTGTATCTGATATAAAAAGAATAGAAAACTTTAGAGCGTTTGTAGTTGCTAGTAAAGATAATGTAGATAATGCTATATTAGAGTTTGAAGCATTAATGGCGTTGCCTATAAAAGAAAGAGCTACTCCAGCTAACATGACTAGGATGTATGAGATCAAACAAGCAATTGATAGCGTTGATACCATACGACAATTAGAACAAATAGCAAAAGAACAATCTGCTTTAGGTAAAGTAAATACAGTAGCACAAAGAGACTTTGGTCTAATGATGACTGACATTCAAGATACAATTGAGAATGTTAAAATGCTAGATTATCAGTTTGAAGAAGAAGTAATTCCAGTAATGGCTGAGGTATTACAAGGATACCACAACGTAGCTATTGATCCAAAGATTCAAGCAATCATAGATAACATAGAGGCAAATCAAAATCCTAAAACCTGGAGAAGATTTAGATCTGAGGTACAAGCAACTACAGAGTTTAAAAAATTAAAAGAAGATTTAGCTAATAAAGCTATAACTGAACAAGCATTTGACGCTGCCGCTAAAAAGATGGTAGTAGACACACTTAAGAATAGAAAGATAGAAGGCCGTGATAAACTAATCAATGACCTAAGAAGCGCACATAAAGATAAAAGTGGATTCTCATACTTGTTTGATCCGTTAATGTATTCATCGGATGTAACTGTACAGCTATTTGCTAAGATGGTAAAAGAAGCTACATTTAAAAAGAATGATATGACTCTTGCACTTAAGCCTGAGTTGCGTACAGAGTATGAGTTATTTGCTGAAGGGCAAAATGAAACTGATATAGAGGGATTAAATGGAGATCTACAAGAAGAAACTACTGTTGTAGAGTATGATGAGTACAATAATAAAACAGAAAAGAAAGTATTAGGACTTGTACAACCTTTGCTAGTAGATAAATATCAAGAAGACTTAGATGCATTTGAAGCTACTATTAATAGTAAATATTCTAAACCATTAAGAGATAAATATAAAACAGCAGATGCATACAGAGCAGCAATAAAAACGTGGCGTAATTCTAATAGTGGTAAGAAGCACACTAGAGAAGTTATAAAATGGACCAGAGAGAATACTGAACCAATTGCTGATTGGAAAAAAGAAGTAAAAAAATTAAATGCTAAAAAAACTGCATTAATAAAAGATAGAAAAGCTGCAGAAAAGAAAGGTAGAACAGGCGCAGTAGATAATATTGATCAACAATTAGGATTAATAAATGCTGAGCTTCGTAATAATTTAGTGCAAGGAATTCCAACTGGTAAATTTGTAAAGCCTAAAGCATCAGTGTATGCAAATCCTAAGTACGCAGCCGTGCAGGCAGATCCTAGAAAGAAACGTTACTATGATTATGTACTTAAAACTTTAAATGATAGACATAGAATGGTAGGGATGAACAGGGTTAGAAAAAACGCCTGGGAAGATATATCATATATGATGCCTTCTTTACGTAAAGAGGACTATGATAGAATGAAAGAGCAGGGAGGAGTATCGGCAGTTAAAGATATACTTGCAGAAAGTTTTACTATTCAGGATACTGATATAATAAATGGTAATTATAACAAAGCTACTGGAGAACTAAATAAAAATGTTCCTGTGTTTTATGTAAACAATGTAGATGCTAAAGATGTATCTAGAGATATAGCAAGTAGCTTATATGCATACGCAGACATGGCTCACAACTATAAAGCTAAGTCAGAGATAGTAGGCCAGGTTATGACCTTTAGAAATATTATGAAGAATAGAGATACTATGAAAGTTAATGCAGCTGGTATGGAAATACTAGATAGATCTGCAAAGAAACTAGGTGTCAAACTTCCTATGTTAAAAGAAGGAGAATCTTACACATTCCAACATGTTGATGCGTTTATAGATATGGTAATGTTTGGTCAAAAAGAACTAAAGCAAAACATAACTCTAGCAGGTAAAGAATTCTCTGCAACTAAGATAGTAAATGCATTTAACTCTTTTACAGCATTCAATGCACTGTCGTTTAACTTCTTACAAGGAGCTAACCAAAGTATTATTGATAACATGGGTATCTTCAGTGAAGCAATAGCCGGTGAGTTTTTTACTACAAAAGACCTAGCTTGGGCTAAATCATCATACTGGGGGCAGAGTGCAGCAATAGGCGATGTGGGTAAATTTATGCCTGACACAAAACTAGGTAAAGCATTAGAATATTTTGATGCACTTACAGAGTTCACAGATCAGGAAGGAAACAGACTAGTAGGTTCTAAGTTACGTAAAGCATTACAATCAGGTAACCTGTTAGTGTTACAGCAAGCAGCTGAGCACGAGGTTGCATCTACTAGGATGCTAGCATTAATGAAAAATTTAGAGGGGAAATTAAAAGATAAGGATGGAAAGGTTCTTTTAAATGAGGATGGAAAGCCTGCAAATTTATATGACATGTTAGTCGTAAAGCCAGACGGCTCAATGGAGGTAGACTCCAGGGTTGCAAACTTTAATAGATATGATTTTATAAATCTAACACAAGGGTTGGCTAGAAGAACTAACCAGACTAAGGGAGGATTTGATAAAGCAACAGCTTCTAGAACTGCGCAAGGTAAGGCAGTGCTGTTATTCCGTAGCTGGGTAATGCCCGGTCTAAGAAGACGTTACGGACACGGCGGGTTTACAGGACCTACACTTCATGCTGATGAAGAACTAGGATCTGTTACACAAGGTATGTATGTATCTTTTTGGAATATGCTTCAAGCAAGTGTAGAACAAAGAGTGATGCCACATACTGTATTCCAAGACTTAACAGACATGGAAAAAGCAAATGTTAAACGTACTTTAACTGAGTTAGGTTCGTTAGTAGCTGCTTCTGTATTAATCATGGGTCTAACTAGTTTAGATGACGATGAAGAAAACTACGCAACTAACTTTTTATTATACCAAGCGCTTAGATACCAAGCTGAGATAAAACAATGGACTCCTGTTTATGGTAGTAGAGAAGCATTAAGAATTATAAAGTCTCCAGCTGCAACAGTACGTCAAGTAGAGTCTACACTTAATTTATTTGATCAGGTATACAAAGAAGGTCTATACGCCTTTGGGTATCCGTTAGAAGATAAAGAAATATATTACCAAAGAAAAACTGGTAGATATAATAAAGGCGATAGAAAGATTAGAAAACAAGTAGAAGACTTAATGCCTGTCTTCAGAGGTATAGGAAAATCCAAAACCCCTGAAGAGGCAGCTAAGTATTTCTTGTCTGGTTCTTACCAATAATTACTTTTTACGTTCCATAGCCATCTTCAATAATAGAAGGTAGCCAATAAGATCTGTAACGGTATCTTCTGTTTCATCATTGATACCTTTATTCTTAATACGCATAATCTTATCATCCATACGGACAAGTAAAGATTCTACAGCATCAAGCTTACTAAATATATGTGCAGGGTTTAAAGCACTATTTCCATAGGCTTTGTTCTTTTCCTTCAATAAATCAGTAACGGATTCAGTAACTTTGTCTAGATGCCATGCAAAATCTGCATTCTCAGGCACCTCCCAATTGGGTATAGTGCAATCTCCAAGAGATACTTCTTCACAGCAGTCAGCTGGATACCAAAAAGTATAGGTAGTTTGTCCTGGAGCTACTAATCTAAATCCATCTTTAGGATTCTTTTCTACAATCTCATATACTGAGCCTACCTTACCTCTGGTGCCACAGTCTTTAGTTATTCGTGCTAGTTGTTTCATATTAGAATTTTTTTGAAACAGTTCCACCCTTCTTCTTAATGATCCCGCCAAAACCTCCGCCGTCCCTAACAGGAACGCCTTGGGTCTTACACTTTTCACAATAAGCTTCAGGGTAAACTACTTCGTTATTTACTACTTTAATAGTGGTGCGAGCTACATTGAACTCACCACACTTACATTTGAATTTGGCCATACTACTATTATATTATCTTCCATCAAAACGGAGCTTCATTTAATTCTCTAGGCAAAGAATCACCACAACTATCAGCCCAATCAATGGGAGCATCAAGAATGTTATTAATGTGACTAAAATGCCTACAAGTAAAAAAGCCAGCCTTACCGCCAGAGTAAGACTCGGCAGCAGGATGAGGAGCCATAAGAATTTTATTATCTCCTTCAATGTATTTAGCATAGTCTTGTGCTTTTTTGCCCCATAGAACAAATATAATATTATTTTTAATAAGAGAAAGTCTAGTAATAACCTCTTTAGTGAATTCGTTCCACAAATGTACATGTGAACCCGCTTTACCTTTTTCTACAGTCAGTGCGGTGTTAAGAAGTAAAACTCCCTGGTTTGCCCAAGACTCTAAAGTAGGATCAAAGTTTACACATAAAGCGCCTAAATCTGTTTCTACAGCTGTAACTATATTCCTAAGACTAGGGCTTATCCTTGGGCTTTGATCGCTGTTAGCAAAAGCCAAGCCAGTTGCACTACCATCGTGGTATGGATCTTGTCCAAGTATTACTACTTTAACATCTTTAAGTTGACACATTTTAAATGCGCGGAAAGTAAGCTTTGTATCAGGATACACTTTCTTACCTTCTGCTTTGCACTTTTTTATCTGTGTTGCAACTGTTCTAAAATAGTCAGAATTGACTATAGGGTCAAGTAAAGGATACCAATCCCCTACTTGACTTTCTATTGCTTTACTCATATATAAATTTTTGGGTTATAAACTTCTTCATCTAGGTCAGGAACATCGAATAATTCCATATGCTTAGGTATTTTTACTCCTAAGTTTTGAGACAGTCTAAGTCTACGTTTCTCGCTCTTGAACAAAATTTGTCCCAAAGAAGAATGTAAATCAGCGTTGTAAAATTTAAGAATAGCCTCTTTTAGTTGAGGAGAAAGTTCAGAAAACTTACCTAAAATAAATTTATCGTAGTCCTCTATATAATTATCAGGTATGTTAAATATAAACATTACGTGATGAGGGCTAGGATCTACAACATCTCTGTAACACCTAAACTTTTTTAAAGCTTGTTCAAATTTTAAGAACAGCGGCGTTCCAGAAAACCTGTACAGCAAAGCTATACAAGAGTCTTCTTTATCTGTGCCTATAAAAGCGTTAATAAATAAAGAGTCATGAAAGTATAAATCTTTATTACCACCAAGCATAGGCATAATAAATAAAGATGCTTTAGTTCTAGGAGCTACCTTTAACAAACAAGAATTTTCAGAAGTCTTTTGAATTGTGTTAATCTTAAAAGGCATCTTCCTAAACATTTGTACATGTCCCAAACCTAGTGTAAGGGGAGGATCGCCGAATGTAACAGACTGTATAGTCCCATCAGTTTCTTCAAAAGTCATATCTCCTTGTAAGGATAGAGAAGCAGGACTATCTATAGCCCACTTAACTTTGTTTGTATTTGAATCAACTAGTCCCATAAGTCCTCCACTTTTTCAGCTACCTGTCCTTCAAAGAAATTATCTTCAAGAGATAAAGCCCTAGGCACATCCATAGCAGCTACATTTATATCTGTATGCATACGAACAAGTTTAAAGGTTTCATAAAATCTTTGTACACCTTCATCTAGTTTAAACTTAGCCAAGTATTGACTTAGTACTACTTGATGATATGACAATACGCTGGGCATATTATCAATAATTGCATCAGCAGTTTTAGGGCCCAATCCAGGAATACCAGGGATACCATCAGTGCTATCGCCCATAAGAACCTGCTTCCATAAGAAAGCATCTGCTTCTTCTTGTGTAGTTTCATGAAATTCTGCCTTTTGAAAATTATAATGTTTACCTGGTAACTGTTTAAGCACATCTTTATCAGGACTACAGATAGTATAACTGTCTGCATAATCTCTAGACATGTGCCACGTACGGGCCATACCAACAAGATCGTCAGCTTCTAGTCCGTCAAAACTTTTAAAGTTCCAAGGTGATTGTTGTATGTATGCTTTTAGTGCATAAAATATAGGTGGTTTAGGTGTACCTGGTCTATTGTATTTGTATGGTTTACTTTTTGCTATATCGTATCTAAAACATCTGCCTTTTGTCAAAAAGCCAATGTATCTATCACTGTTTGTTTTGTTTAAGATTTCTAGTATTCTGTTATCTATTCCTTGTATAGCCTCTTCTAGGGTTGGTTTACCCATCTCAAAATACAGTAGGCTATCTGCATCTATAATTGCAATATTACTCATGTTAATAGAATTTAGTTAGTTAAGACACAAAAGGGGGAACGTTAGTCCCCCCAGTTGTATCATGAAAACAAACACAAAAATTACAGAGAGTTAACCTCTATAATATCATTTTGACAGTCGTCCATACACTCTGTGTAGGCCTCAACTGCTTCTTTTCTCATCTCTTCCCACTCTTGATCTGTCTTAGCAGCATAAGTAGAACTATGGTATATAGAACCATTTACACCTGCAAGAGAAGAATGTACAAAGTATTGTAGACATCTGATTGCGCCTGTATTATCATCAGGCACTGCACCAATATGCATTGGGTCAACAAAGATGTTGTGAATCTCACCACTGTAGCAATTGATATACTGCAGACCACCAAAGTGTAAACCTTTAACACAAGATCTATCATCATTTGTATTCACATAAGACCAATCTGGTAATCTGTGCGTACAACCAACTTTGATAAAGTGTCCCGGCTTAACATAACCATTAGGGCCTTCACAGTAAAATGCATCACCGCTGTTACCCATCATAGAAGGTTCAAACAATCTATCTTCTACATGTTCAGGTAAACCGCCTTCTTCTATCTCACCAGTGTCAATGTTAAACGTTCTTTTGTAACGATCAACTTCTTCGCCAGTCTCTGCATCATATGCATGCATAATCTCACGAGATACTTTGTAACCGTTAAGTAAACCTTCGTTAGTAATCTTCATCTGATACATAGTTGATCTACGCTCAGCAATCTCTTCACTAAGTCCGTGCTCCTCCATTAAGTTTTCCTTAAGTGTAGGATGTACATACTCTAGATTAACAAAGTTAAAGAACTTCTCAGCAAACTTAGTGCCTTTACCACAGTCTTCATTGCAGCTATTCATCTTTTGAGCTAGAATAGGGTTACGTAAGAATCTAATCCACATCTTTATCAAGGGCATAAACTCTACACCTTTGTCTAATGAAGTAAGTATTCTGTCTACTAACGCCTGCGGCATAGGTACACTAGATACTACATCATTATGCTTAAGAAAGAATTGACCAGTAGCTTCATTCACATGAATCATAGGGCACTCAGTTTCTACAGTTGTTTTGTAGTCTTGGATGGTAAGCTTAGCAAACTCTTCCATGAGCGTATTGTACTCATCCATAGTTGTAACAGACTGTTGTCTGTCAGATAACTCCATCATTTTACCATATGTGTCTTCGGAGTAGTTGACACTGAACGGCGTGTCGCCGTACGAACCAGATATTTGGTTCTCAATAACATTAATTGTAATCATGATTAATTAATTAATTAGGGTTAATAAATATACTATAAAAATTTTGTTTACACAAGGAAATTTAAAGGAAAATGAGTCCTACCACCGATTAAAAACCACTAAAATAAATGGTAGGACTTGTTCCTATGAGACTAAAGCGCACTTCTTCTAGGTCTCCCGCTAAACAGGTCTGATGGTCCTGTTATTTCCAATCTAACCTATCCTTAGCGTCTAGGTAGACTTTAATTTCCTTAATAAGGTTTTGATCTAGGTCTTTTTTAGTACTAGGATGAAATTGTATCTCACCAATACTATCTAGTAGTGTATGCACACCTTCAGACCACTCTTCAAGTTCATCAAACTTATCCATCAACTCTTGGTCAAGACCAACAGCTTCTGGAATATCTAATACAAACAACTCACGACTCTTTTGCTGTATAGCAGCGGCGTCGTCATTGTCTTTACAGAAGTTATGCATTTCTACAATCTTCTCAATTGCAGGAAAGATGTCTTCTTTCTTAACCCACTGACCTGATCTAACATCTACGT
>UEXM01002489.1_pt1 | contig 13008 bp, 5 predicted proteins | sample 1796661 | NCBI WGS metagenome assembly UEXM01 (sample SAMEA4772469, study PRJEB27181) | metagenome | reverse complement strand
ATATAGCAAAGCTATCTGCTATTTGCGTGGGTGCAAAACCAAGTTCAAGTAATCTACCAACAACAGCTCTAACCCCACCTTTTTCTGCTAGCCTTTGAAGCTCTGAAGCGTTTAAGTCAGACTGTAAGCCACCACGTCTTTGTTTTAGCATCGGAGAGTTAAACAACATTGAAAAATCTTTCCAGTATTGTTTTTGGTTCCCAAAAGCTTTAGCGGCTGCAAATATATTATTGTCTTCAAAGTTAATAAAGTTAACCGTAGACAACGTTTGTAGTACGGCTGACCTAGCATTAAAGAACATTATAGCACCAACAGATCCGTTTAGCCAGTCTAAAAACGCATTGACCGTTTTATTTCTTATTGTAGGTCTATTAGTACCAGACTTCATTCTAGCCAACGTGTCTTCGAGAGCGCTTCTATATGCAGAGCCGTGAACAGCTTCAAGCTTATTTAACATGTCTTCTGTAAAGTAGTTGTCAACATTTTCTTGCCACTCAGCTATATACTCAGCTCGCTTTATTTTAGCAGCGTCAGATATATCACCGTTAAATGAACTACCGTTCCAACCAATCTCTGGCTTTAAATAACCGTCTACACCTACTGCAGCTTCAATAGCTCCAGCAAATAATACCATGTCTCTGTTTTTGGCTACTTGACCAGCTATTCTTTTTTGATCTGCTTCAGATATACCAGGCACGCTGTGTCCGTTTTTATCATATAAATATATACGCATAGCCTGCTCGTTAGTGTAGCCGCTATTTTCAAACTCATTAGTTAAGCTTTTAGATATTGTTGGTAAAGCTTTAGATATTTTTTTAGCGTCTTCTCTAAGCTTTTGCTTATACATGTCTAGCTGTCTATCAGCTCTGTTAAATGGATCGTAAAACTTTTCTTTAAAAAATTTAGCATCAGCATCACCTTGTTTACCCTTGCCATAGTTGTAATACATTAAGCCTTCAAAGTCATCTGCGCTAGGTGGAATAAACAGTTGTCTTTTTCTGTTTTGTTTACCTTTGTTTCTAGCTTTAACCCTATTAAAAGTTTCATCTACAGGTACGCCTTTGTTTCTTTCAAGCATATCGTCTATAGGTCTAGGATTTTCTTTGCTAAAGTTTAGTTTAGCTTGAACAGACTTACCTTTAATGTCTAGCTGGTCAATAACGTTTGCTACAGCTTCAACGTTAGGTAAAGCATCATCAACAAAATACATGTCGTTGTAGCCTTCAGCAAACTTATCAAGCATCCACTGAGCCTTAGCAGCTCCAGTGCTATTGCCTAGTCCAGTTATGTTTTCTAAAGGTATATTAACACCTTTGCTCTTTAACCAACCATGTATAGCCACAGCAGACTCCATAGGTCTTGCTGTTAATATATAGTTGTTTTCAGGGCCATACTTAGCTATTCTGTTTTTAAACTTTTGAAACAACGGTCCTTCAATACCACCCCTTACATTTATAAAATCATCAAAGTTAAAGTCATAACCTTGCTGCATCAACTCAGGGCCTTTTAACGGCCAGTTACCTGAGCTTATTTTTATTTCGTTACCAGTAGCAGGATCTGTAGCTATTATGAAGTTATCACCGTCAATAATAAGTGTTTCGTCAAAATCAAAAGCAGACATACCTCTAGGGTTAGGAGCTTTTGAAAACGCTAGTCTAGATGTCGCAGCGCCTAGCAAACTCATTTGTTTAGCTGTTGGAATATTACCACCTGCTAAAGCTTCTGCTATTTTAACAAAGTTTGTGCTAACATCTAGCATTACATCATTACCTTGTTTAGCAGGATCAAGACTACGCATTGGTTTTACAAATTGTAGCTTAGAAGGATCATCCATTATTTGTTCTAACACACCTAAGCTGTAAGCTCTTGGTGAACCATCAGGTGTGCTCTTAGTCATAAGGCCAGCTTTATTCATAAGTTTGTCATGTTCTTTTGTTATTACTTGAACATGATAACCATCAAACACACTCTTATCAAACTTGCCATTATTTTTAAATCCTAATATCATTTTAGTAGACACAAGCTCTTTAGAATTCATGTGCTCGTATTGCGTTAACTGATTTATTGTTTTAGGGTTTTTTGCAAACAACTCTTCAACACCGTCTTGTATGTACTCGGCGTTAGCAGCTCTTCTTATTGGAGCTTTCATGCTTGAGCCTAGCGTCATAATTAAAAAGCCAAAGTCTTGTTCGTTAAAAGAGTCGTTTGATTGTACCCTGTTGTAAGCCTCTGTTGTTAATAGTTCTACAAGATCTCTAGCCTCTTGAGATGTTTTCTTTCTTCCTTCATAATCTTTATCTTTTAAGAAGGATGCTGAGTCTTCACCGTGTAAGGCTGTTTCAATGTTTTGCTTGCTACCATCTGGGCTTGTTATTGTGTAAGTAGACTTACCAGTTTTTTCAAAAGAATATCCTGGTGGTAAAGCTTGTTTTATTAAAGCGTCAAAGTCTTCTTTGCTTTCAACAACTTGCACTCTGTTTTCAGGCCCTCTAGTTGGGTTTTGATTTACTATAACATTACCACCTGGCCTATCTACTGTTAGAGCACCTGTACCAATTTTACCAGCACCAGCAAAAGCAGGTTGTAGATGAGCTATAGTAAGTCTTAATCCTTCAGCAACACCAAACTTATCCATAATACTTCTAGCAGCTACTTTCAAGTTACCCCTAGCCTTTGTAGCGCCTTCAATGTCAGTTGCTACATTACCAGCTTTAAAACCATCAGGTATGTTAGGTAAGCCTTTTAATGCGTAGTTAATACCTTGCTGCCACTGTCTATCTTTCCACTGATTTAATATAAAGTCTGTTTCAGTTTGCAAGTCTGTTTGTTCTAACTTACCTTTAAATTTTTTGTTAGTTTCTACAAACTTATTTATATCTTTTGTAATTTGATTTACTACAGATTTTCTTTGTCTAGTGTCAAGACTATCTCTATAAACACTGTCTACAGCTATCTCTATTTCCTTAGCGTCTCTTGCGCCAGCAGCAGTCATAACTAACTCAGGCCAATTTTCAGCTACAACATCTTGAGCTGGATCTGCTTTACTAAAGACTAGCAAGCTTTTTCCGTCGCCAAGCTTTGCGGCCACAGCTTCAGACGTTGTTCCATTTTCTAATGCGTTTATTCTAACCTCTTGATTAGCGGCTAGCTGAGCCATTTGAACCACTAAAGCTCTTATAGCACCATCAGCGCTAGTGCCGGTTCTAAACGTACCGTCTTCATTAATACCAAACTTATCTAAAAAATCTTTTTTAGTAACTCTAGTTTTTTTCTTTTGCTCTTTCTTTTGACCTAAAGCTTTAGACGCGCCTTCAGATACTTTTATTCTATCTCCAGTCGTATAAAAATCTCCAAGCTTAGTGTTAGCAACACCCGTAGCTTCACCACTTCTTGTCTCGCCTTCTGGCAGTAGTTGAAACAGTATATCGTTAAAGCTTCCGTCTTGATTTATAGACAAGTCTAGTATTTTTTCTTGAGCAGCTTTACGTTGATCAGCGTCTAAATCTTGATTTGCCAATACTCTAGCTGGTGAAACGCCAAACTCAGCACCTGTTATTTCTAACACGTTATACAAAGCACCTACTGGTACTACGTCAGACTCTTTTGTAGGCGGTTTTAACTTACCATTTTTGTCTACTTTCATTGACTCAACCATAAGCTTTTTAAGGCCTTTGTATGTTAAGCCATCTAATGGTATATTAGCTTCAGCTACAATGTCTCTAACAGCGTCTTTAGCGTCTTGAGATAGTTTTAATTCGTCTTTAGCTATAAGTTCATTTTCAGCTATTTCTTTAATAGCGTCACGTCTACCAATAGATAAGTCTTCGTTTTCTATAGCGTCCATAACCGAGCTGTCAGCAGGTATTAAATCAGCAATAGACCCAGCGTCTCCAATTGGTGCGTCTAAAGAAACAGTGTCAGCTTTTTGCTCTGCTTTGTACTGATTCATTACATCACCTTTAGCTCTATATATAATAGACATACCAGCACCACCAGACGTACCTGTTAACCAACCAAACAAACTATTGTTCTTATCTAGACTATAGTTTGTTAAAAACCTTCTGCCCAACTCTTCTTTTACTTTTCTAGTAAATTCACGTAAAGCTTCAGGTGGTAAACCTTTAGCTGTCATGCCTTGCTGTACTAAAGCATCTAGTGCTCTACCTTCTACGATGTCAAGATAAGCTTCTGTAAAATCTGGACTAACAGAAAAGTCTTCTTGAGTTTCATACTTTTTAGTGCCATCAAGATTTTGTACACGCTTATCAAACGTATATTTTAAATCAGGATTACTTTTTAAGTTAGCGTCTAAAGCTCTAGAGTACATCATCTGATCTTGTCTCTCTTGAGGCGATCTAGCATCTTTAAATATCTTGCCATTAGCGCCTTTCTCAAGCATGCGTATGATAGCTTTGTTAGGCTTATTGTTCTTTACAGAAACATCGTAGTCTTTTATAAAGTTTAATACGTCTTGGTCAGTATTTAACGTGATGTCTTTACCCATGTAGTTTTGAGTAAAGCGTCTAAACATACCTTTTATTTTTGCAAAACCAGACTCTTTTATTGTGGCTTTGTTACCTCTAACAAACTCAGTTAAAAACGCTAGCTTTTCCTCACCTTTAACATTGCCTTCATATAGGTTTATTTTTTTGTCAAAAGCTTCTTTCTGTCCAGGCAAAAACTCTATACCACCGGTATCTATAATGTTGTCAATAACACCACCCATACGCTCTTGAGCTATAGGATCTGCTTTCAACGTGTTGTAAAAAGCAGCATGTACAAACTCGTGAGAGGCTACGTTTAGTTCACCGTCAGTTAAAGCTTTTGTTTTATTTAAGTTTATTTGCAACCCAACGAGATTTCCTTTTTCATCAATCCTTGGCGCAAATGCTCCGTAGCTTCCACCATTGCCAGTTATAAAATCTAGCATTTTAATGCCTTGTACGGTTTGATTACTTTCTCGTTCTAAAATTTCTGCAGCCTCTTGCTTTTCAGCTTCTGTCGAGTTTGGATTATCTAAAATTTCTTGATAGCCAATAGCAGTCCCTCCAGCTTCCATAGTAAAGTCTTCAAGCTCTGCTTTACTTTTAAATGGATTACCTACAATACCTTGAGCCACCATATCTTCAAACTCTTGCTGAGTTCTATCGACAACATCTATATCAACAACACCTCTTTCTTTAACTTGCTTTTCGTAAGCTTTTATAGCTTCTACTTCCTGCTTGTATTTAGCATCTACTACGTTTTGTGGATACTTGTCTAGTATAGACTGTTTCTTTTTACTACCTTCTGAATATTGTTTTTGCAGCTTATCTATTTCAGCTGCTTTCTGCTCAGGCGTAAGGTTGTCACTAGAGTTTATTTTCTGAGCTTTTGATCTTATTTTCTGATTAGCTCTTTCTATATTTATAAGCTCTGCTTTCTCAGAGTCTTCTAATACATCTACTCTTTTAATATCTTGTTCGATAGTATTGTTTGCCTCAACTACTAAAGAAGCATACTCATCTTCTAATTCTTTACGCTTAGCATCTAACTCTGCTCCTTCAAAAGCTTCTGGAAGCTTAACCATCTCTGCAGAAATAGCATTAAGCCTGCTAGCTATAACAGAGGTTGTTATGTTTGTTTGTTCGCTTTTAAAAGGAGCGGACATAGCAGAAAATAATCTAGGACTCTGTATACCAGCACTAATAACTTTTCCACTAACAAAGCTTTCTAAACCTCCGTCGTAAATATTTTTTTCTTTATCACCGCTAAGTATATCAGCAAAATTGCTACCCATAGTAGCCGCTACCTCACTCAAACCTTCTCCAGTAGTTTCTTTAAGAGTATTTCCTATGTTCTTTCTAGTAAAAACATTTTTTGTTAGATAACTACCATAACCTTTTGCTGTAGTTTCTTTTGTAATTCCACCTAGTATTCTTTTTGTTTTATTAATAGATCCTAAGGTTATTCTTTCACTTAATGCCTCTACTGTTCCTGAAAAAGAAGAGTTTAAAGCCATAGTAGAAAAGTTGTGGTCTTGACCATACAAACCTCCAGTTTTATAGAACAAGTCTTTTTGCTCGTTCATTTCATAAAACTTATTACCAGTAGCGCTGGCTCCCATTACATATAGCGAAGCACCACCCGTAACAGTCATCATAGCCAGCTGTGGAGCTTGCCCAGCAAACAAATTAGCACCGAACTCTACCGCGTCGTAAGCATTCTCTATATCGTCAAATGCAACAGGCTTTCTTATTTGGCTAGTAATATTCTCTTCTTGCCAGTTGTCTATTTTTTTATTTAACTTTCCAAGACTCGTAGTTCTTGGAGCCTTAGTTGTAGCAAAGCCTTTAGCAACAGGATCTTTTAGCTCTTTAGATAGTTCTGAAGGTAGTTGATATATCATATCAAAAACACCACTAACGCCTTGAGCCAAGTCTATAGTTGCGTTAGCTGTTTGGCCGTAAAGAGCTGTTATGAAGTTAGGGTCTCTTGTTACAGCTTTCAAGTAGGTTTCTAGCTCTCCAGCTTCCTCACTTAAAGGTTCAATGTTGTTAAGCACTTTGTTGTATCTAGCCTCAGAAACTTTTACTGAAGCATGTATGTCGTTATACTGCTTAACTTTTTCGTTATACTCGTCAACCTGTTGTTGTGTAGTAAACTCTTTACCTTCTTGCTCGTCAATTTCACTCATCAAACTAGTTAGCGCCGCGTACGAGGTTACCATGTCTTTTTCTATAGCAGCTACTTCTGACGTGCTTTCTCTTATAGACTTGTTTAAATTATCGTAGTCTTCCTTAGCTTTTTTTTCTAGACTTTTTCTTTCTCTTTGCCTTTCTGTATCACCGCCATAAAGATTTTTACCTGTTTCAAAATAATCAAACAAAAACTGTGCGCCACCCCAGTCGGATCCAGTTTTTTCGTCTATGTTATCATTAATATCTTCAAATATTCTGTCTTCTAAAAGCTCGTCTGATTTTGTTTCTATAAAAGAACTGTTGACTTGTTCGTTTTGTTTTTGAATTTGCTCTTCATTAAGATTGTAGGTACTAGCAAACTCTTTGTACTCGGCTGAATTTAAAATCTCTGCCGACTTATTTTCTTTTTCTTTTTGCGTTAAGCCAGCTAAACTAACATCTTTACTAGCCATATACGCACTTAAGGATGCGTTTTGAAAATAGCTACTTTTAGCTGTTTCCCTAATAGCAACGTCATCTTTAATGCTTTTTTTATACTCCTCGTAGAAGCCCGATCCTTCATAGCTAAACTTTCCCCAAGCTCCAATATCTCGAAGTTTTTTTGTAGCGTCTGAGTGTTCTTGTGGAGCTCTAAAATCAGATTCAGCTATCAAGTCTTCTGTGTCTAAAATATTTTGATAAGCGTCTGCTACTTGTTTTTCAGTATAATCTTCAGGTAAATCTAAAGCTACTCTTATTTGCTCTAGCTTATCTGCTTGTTCGGTTCTAGTGTTAGATATTTTAGTTTGATCGACCTCAGTTACCTTTGCATTATCTAAGTAAGCACTGTAAGAGCTAGGCTTTTCTACTTGCTTAGTTTTTTCAAGATCAGCAAACGGAATTTTAAGTGAGACTTGTTCTGTTTCAGTATCTTCAGCCTCCGGCCTTTTTAAAAAGAATGGCACATTTTCATTTTGATCTTGTGACTCCGATGAACCATCTTCCGAAGCGGATGCCGTATTGTCTTCCGTCACAGGGGCATCCACCTGTGTTTCGACTTCCTTTGATGAAGCTTGTTTTTCTTTATAAGCTTTTACTACAGCTTTTATTTTGCTTTCAGGCTCACCAGCGTCTATCATCTGTTGAACTACTTCTCTAATATCTGCCATACTATTATATTCCTTTTAAATAGTCATCAACGGATTTGTCTGTACCGCCGTAACCTAGGTTTTTTAACTCATCTTTTTTTGCTGCTGCTTTAATTGCCGACTGCTTTCCAGTAGAAATAGATTTTGACTCTAAAGCTTCACTGCCCTTACCAGCTTGTTGCTCAGCAAATCTAAAAAAATAATTTTCTAAAACAGATCTACCTATATTTTCATCTTCTTGTATTTTTTTCATCATAAACTCCTTGTCTTCTGGAGATATATTGTCATACCAGTTTGTTTCACCTTCATCGGCTTTTATGTTAAACTTAGCTAAGTCTTCAGGCGCTAGCAACTCTTTATATGTTAGGTTGTCTATTTCGCTAGATATATCATCTATAACGCTTCGGCCAGTAGAGTTTAGTTTATCTGCAAACAACGACTTAAAGTCTTTAGTATTTAGATTATTACCTATTTGCCTTCTAATATCATCAGCATCGAAAGCCTCACCAGCTTTAGCATTAGCTTTTACGGAAGTGGCTAGATTACCTATGGCTAGATCAAACTCTGTAGCTTTAGGAACAACCATATCGTCTAGCTCTTGCTTTGTTCCTTGGAAAAAATCAGGAGGTCCTACTTGACCCTCTTCTAGTGGAAGCTCTATTCTATACATCTTCTCTCCATCAGGACCGTCAAAAACTTCTGCTTTATTATTATAAAAAGCTTCGTTTAACTGAACTGCTCTTTGATCAGTAGCGCTGCTGTATAAAGATTTGTTTTCATTTTTATCCATGCTAAAGTTTTCAAATCCTTTAGCCGCAACCTTGTCAGACTCAACTTGAGTTTTAACACCAGTAATATATGAGTTAAAATCTCTCATTAGACTAGCTCTCTCTTTGTCGTCTTTAGTGTTTAGTATTTTTTCTCTTAAATCCATGACTTTATCGTAGCCATAGTTATATTCGTTTTCACCAGGACCAGCCGCCTCAAAAGCTTCAATACCGGCCTGCAACTTACCCTCTAGCTTTTTGGTCTCCTCTTTCTTTTTCTCTATAGCCTCATTAACAGGTTCCATACCTATTTTCTGAAGCTTGTCAGTAAAGCCTTCAAAACCTTTAGATTCAAACTCACCTACACCAGCCGCGGCTTGTGAAGCTCTGTTTAGTCTCTTCATATTAGCCTCGCTAGGGCCTAAACTTATTCCACTTTGTTTTTTTGCCATATCTTTATTAATTTACCCTAGAAAAGATCCTTCTAAATCTACATCACCTGTTGCAAGACCACCACCAACGCCTGCTATATCACCTATGCCAGACCACATTTGTTGATCTGCAGCCGCTACTGCTTGTTGCTGGTTAGCATAATCATCAGCTGCCATACCCATTAAAGCGTTTGTTTTATCAGCTACCATTTGCCTAGACATAATGTCACCTTCTCTTTCTAAACCTTGAAGCCTTGAAGCTTCTTTTCTTTCAAGCGTTTGGTTTTGTTGTTCTTGTTTACCTATAGACACAGCTGCTTTACGAGCGTTATCTGATCCTTGGTTAGCTAGCGTTTGTGCTAGCGCTGCAATACCAGATCCACCGGCAGCGCCTCTCATGTCCGCTAATATATTAGCTTGAGACTGAGCTTGCTTTTCAGCAACGAACTGAGCTTCTTCTTGGTTGACGGTTAAGTCTTCCATAGTGTTTTCCATGTTAGTATATGGATTTGAAGTGTCTAAGTTTTTGAAAGCCTGCTTTTGGGCTTCAAGCTCTGCTTGCGCGGCCGCTGCAGCCGCTTTAGCTTTTTTCTTTTTTACACCGCCAGATATTGCTTTAGCTGCACCACCTGCAACTGCTAAGCCTATTCCCACTGCTACAAACGACATATTATTATTTTTTAGTTAGTTCAACATTTAAACCTAGCTTTTCAGTTAGGCTCTGTATTTCATCTAAGCAAATTGCCTCATCATTAAAGCTTTTTGCTATTACTTCTTCTTCTACTTCTTCTGGAGTTTTCTTGTCTGTAGCGTGAACAGTTACAAACGTACAAGGCTCGTGAGTATATATAACTCTTTTAGTTCCGGCCTTAGTTACTCCATGGTGAGGAGCCTCGACATCAACAACACCATCTTCTGTTAGTATTGACATCTTGCCACTCATTAAAAAGTATGGGTGGTCAACCTTATGTATTTTAGTTACTAGTAGCATATTAGCAGGATTATATATCTCTCTAATATAACATCCACCAGCAAACGTATGTTTTGTTGGGTTAGCTTTGTAAAGCTCTTCTCCAACCATGCCACCTTCATTCTCTAGTTGCTCGTGCAACTCTGTAATCTTTTGTCTGTACTCTTGCTTCTTTCTAATCTCTTGAGCTACCTCCCAAGCTTCGTCAAAAGTGAAGGTATGTTTCAGACCTAGTTTTTCTGTTTGTTCTATAAATTGTTTCTTTAAATCTTCTTTAGATAAAGGATTATTTATAGCTTGATCGTTAATATGTTTCATTAAATTAAATTTACTATAATATAGTTACACTTATTTGCTGCTTTCAAAAGCATCAACAGTTATATTAAACAACTCTGCAAATTCTGTAGAGTTATTTTTAAACTTAAACTTACCAAAATAACCTAACATAGATTTAAAATCGTGGCAATTATCTTTGCTAAACAAAACAAATAAAACCTCATGTGGCTTAGGCGTTGGTATTTGAGCAGCGTACAAAGATGTTTCGACTGTTATTGTATTACTACCTCTATTAATAGACGTTATTATACCTAGCTTAGTTATATCTTGCTGGTTTACATTGAAGCCACTGTTAGCCACAGCAACGACAGCGTAAGCCATGTCTCCTACAGAGACAGAGTCTTGTATAGTATAATCGAATTGTAGTGTTAAAGTAAATGTCGGCATTATGATAGTGTTATTATATCGTCAATAGCTATTGTGTACGCTTGATTGTAAGATCCAAACCGGTCTACTTTAAATAAACCTTTTATAGTTAAAACATTAGCAGAAAATGTTGTAGTTAGATCATACAACCTAGCAGCTGGTATTATTAAATTATCTCCACTTAGTGTAGACGCAGTAGATATATTTGATACCTCAGCGTTCGCTGTTTTGCCGGCACTTTTTGTTGCAGCGCCGCCGCCTGGGCTAGCTGTAAAAGTAGCGGTTAGCTCAAAGTAGTTGTATCCTGGCTGCCCATGCATATCAGCTGACGTTAACTCTGGAACTAAGCTTAAGTCTCTAGGCCACTTAAATCTAGATGTTGCTTTAGGTATTTTACCAGGTCTATCAGTGAAAGTTACAGTGCTACTAGGTATAGTCCAATAAGCTGAGTTGCTAGCGCTGGCTAACGCGAGTGTTATAGTAGTGTCTATTCTTCTAAGTAAAACTAATGGATTTTTTTTAGTAGGTACTTCTACAGCTAGCTTTGTTTCTACGCCAATTGGTTCTATGTAAAAATGATAAGTGGTATTAGCTGTTATTTTAGGAAAATTAACTGCTAAAGAGTTTTTTTCAACATTAACAAACTTGCCTGCCTTATCAACACGTCTTGCTTTAGTAGAAAAACCGCCGCTAGTAAAGTTGTATTTTTTATTAGAAGTTATATCGTGCAGTGTTACATCGTAGACAGCCTTGTCTCCAGCTTCTACTTTCAATGGCACATACTTAGGATCCGTAGAGTCTGGAGCTTCAAGGATAGCTTCATGTACTGTATGAGCGTCGTTTACGTCTACAAAATTGTCGTGGCCAATAGGATCGTTAACAACGATACATGAGCCATCATCTTCGTTTGCATTAGCGTTGTAATTAGCAGCCGTAGGGTCTGTGCAGCCTCGTACTACTTCTTTTACTACAGGTTCAATTTTTCTATCAATATCTATTAGTATATTGTCTGTGTTTGGCGTTAAAGCAAAGGCGTTGTGATGTACCGCGGCATTAACAGTTCCGTTGTTGTTGCTTGTAAATACAACTTTACTTACAACAGAAGAAACGTTACCTCCAACCCAACCACCTTGACTGAAGCCGGCTCCACCAATTGAAAACTCAGTAACTGCCAAAGAATCTCCAGAATTATGAGTTATAGTTAAGTTAACTATACCAGCTGGTATTATGTCACCTATGTCTCCTAATAAATCAAATTCACTTACGTTACAATCTTGTACTGCCATATTAATTCCAAATTTGTCCTTGGTTACCTATGCTAGAGTCTTTTACAGTTACTCTTTTAGGCTGAGGTGGTTGTACTTCAGGATTACTATGTGTAATAGTAGCTTCACCTATACCTTGCACGGTAAATTCTTTTTCATCTAAGTTATTAAAGTCTGTACACTCTCCTTTAATATAATTAAACCATTTTCCTTCTCTATCTAAAAACTCAGGAACCTTAGCGTCTTGAAGGTCTGAGTTAGCTTTTTCTACAAACCAGCCTGCTTTTGAGTTAAGATTATAGTATTGGTCATCATCAACATGCCTTAGTATTCTTGATTGAGTTCCTTCGTACTTAATAGTCTGAAAGTTCTTAACAGAGCTTGGCGCATCGTTAAATATTAATTCTACATAAGAGTGCTCGCTGTCTGTAGGATTTACACCATAAAAACTATTTCTAGTTTCGTTAGTGTGGTGTTTCCACATTGAGCCGTTTTTAAACGTGTAGTAGTTGTTGTTTACGCCAACGCCAGACTCAGGTACAAAAGACTTAAAGCTAACCCAACCTTTAACTTGCTCGTTGTAAGTTATAGTTGTTCCGATTTCAGCTCTACCTCTTTTAGATTTATTTTGTATAGTTAAATTGTAGTTGTCTTTCCTTTGATCAAAAGTACCTATCAACCTAAGACTACTTGCATTGCTAAAAGCATCGGTAAAGTAATCTTTCATACCATAATCTGATACAGGTGTCATACCATCTTTTGATAATCTAATAACGGCTGCTCTCTGAGTATCTGTAAAATAACATCTATATTTGTCAGCTGCAAATGACTCAGGATTTTTTGATATACCATAGTCTCCAGAAAAAGGAATAGCTTGACCAAGAACTCTATTAGCGGCAGTTAGTCTAGCATCTCCGCCAGCTTCGAATATAGCGTCTTTGTCAGAAAGCACCTTTAACACTTTGTCTTCACAAAACGTTACAATGTCTGTGTCTCTAGTAAACAGCTTTTGTATACTACCATTATCTGGCTCAAGATCCTTTGTTATAGGCTCTGCTTGAATAAA
>UEXM01002485.1_pt1 | contig 13015 bp, 15 predicted proteins | sample 1796661 | NCBI WGS metagenome assembly UEXM01 (sample SAMEA4772469, study PRJEB27181) | metagenome | reverse complement strand
GAGTAGAAGGAAGGGCTATTTTTACACAGTTTATATCATAGATGTCACCTATAGTTCCATCATGAGATATAACTACGATATCATACTTTTCATTATACCCTGGTTGCCATGCTCGAGCTTTATTTTTTCGAGACATAACATTTTTTGGAACAACATCTTTTATGATAGTATATAAGCTACCTTGATCTTGATTCAGCAAATCCTTGAGGGCTTTTTGTTTTTTTAACTTCATTACCTTCTAATAATAATTTTTCATCTTCTATTCTTTTGAGTATTTCAAAAGCATCGAAAATAGCTAACTTTTTAGTAGCCGCAGCATTTTTTAATCTGTCTGCAGCTAATTCATCCTCTGGATCTGGTTTGATTATTTCTTCTTTAGCAACTCTAATAAGTTGTCTTACAGCTTTTTCTCCAGCTTTTATAATTTCTAACTTAATATCTTTTATATCCATATTAAAGTTTTAATGTTATATGTGAAGTAAACATTCTGTATAACACTTCATCATCAATTATAAACTCATATTCACTGTCAGGTTGATAAGCAATCTCATCACCTACTTGTAATCCCAACTCTTCAAGTTCTTTATTAATATATTTAATTATACCAATTAAAGGCTCAATACTTCCTCCTTTTTCAATAAAACTTTCTTTTTTTGCAGAAGGTTTTACAAAACAATATTTATCGTGTCCTCTCCATTCCTCATCTCTTTTATACAAAAAAAACTGATCAGGATCAACTAAAAAAAGATTATCTCTAAAATGACTTTTACCACTTTTTCTTCTACCATACATGTCATTATAATATTTAAAAACATTATGATGAACTACTAAAATATCTCCTTCTTTTATTTCACCCTCATATCCTAATGGTGTAGCTTTTACTTTAGCAAATCTATTAGAAGATTTATGATCTTCTTCAGAGGTGCTTGTTATAAAATCTATTTCACCTATTTTTTTTATATTGTTATACCTTCTGTCATTGATAGGTGTAACTAAAAAAGAATAAGGGGACTTCATTAAAAGTGTATATTGTATTCTAAAGAGATAGGCATTGTGGTTTTAAACTCTTTCCAAAGTATAACTTCTTGGTTTCGTATTATCCAAATTTTATATGCCGCGTTTTCTTCTTGTATGAGATGAATAGCATATTTACCACCCAAGACATCTTGACCGACAATGTAATGCATTGCTCCAGACTTATAGTCTGGTCCTATAGAAATTTTACGTATATCCATTAAATTAAAATGAAGCTCCTACATTCAGAACTCGATAATACAAATTTAAGTAAAGCACACCATTACCTTGAGTTGGGTTTGCTGCTGTGTTCAATGTGACTGCTGTGTTTTGTGGTAACACCCCTGTAGCAATTTGAAACTTTTTTACAATATCTGTAGCAAAGTTTGCGGTCTGTAAAGAGATTGTAAATAAATCATAAGCATTACCATTTTTTACAACTAAGTTATTACCATAGTTATATTGAGTTGCTGCATCTACAAAGATTGCGGCATCAATAACATCAATAACCTTGTTAGCTCCTGGAGCTGGTATTAATTCTTTTGGTGTTGTAGCTAATAAAAATTGTTCTGCAGCATTTACTTGAACATGAGCAACCAAAGTATCTACACCAAATAAATTTTGTAAATCTCCCAATGTACAACTTTTAGTTACTAAATTATCTGATTTATCAGTTAATACTAAGTAATCTGTAGTTGTTGGAGCTACTATATTTGGATATGCAGATGTGTTACTTATTCTTGCCATTTACTTTTATTTTTCCTCTTTCTCTTTTACTGGCTCTGGATCTTTTACTTCTCCAGTTTTTAAATCTATTGTTGCATTCTCTCCATACTTCTCTGTCATCTTTGCTTCAACTTCTTTAAACTCTGCTTGTATAGTTCCTAAAGATTCAACCATTGCTTGTTGACTTACAACTGCATCTGCAATTGCCACTTTTGTATTCATAAATCTTTGATTTAAATCTTGAATACTTTTTAATTCTTCTTGAGTTAATTTTTTTGACATTTTATTAAATTTTATTGTTAAACATTTATTTCACAAAGATAGTAAAAATAATTTTACAAAGAATTATATGTAATAGGCAATATAATTTTCCCACCTTCATTCAAATAGTTTTCATAGTTAGATAACAATATGTTTTTTTCCTCATCAGTTATATCATTAGCATCCCACCATAAATCAACTAAAATAACATCATATTTTTGTGAAGGAGTGTAAGTGTATGCATCTGCATAAAACAACCCTACACCTACAGGTATTATTTCTCTGTTTATAGCATAATCTATTAACTCTTGATCATTATCAATAACATCTACTTTTCTATATAAGGTGTTTGCTTTATTAGGTATTAATCCCATTCCTAAGCCACATATCAATATGCTATTAGTAGCTAAATCATCAAACAATTCCGACCACGAACAATCACATAAACCCAACATATAATCAGCATAATAATCTTCATTATCAATGAAATTGTCTCCAAAATACATTCTTGCCTTACCTTGACTCTTAGTTACACTAAAGTTTTTGCCTTCGTATTGCTGCAGTTTTAATACTTCTATTTTCATATTGATTTACAAATTACATCTACTTTTGAATAATCTACATACAAATATCCATTTTCAGCTTCAGTAGCCGCCCAAGGAACTTCATGTCCAAGAACACCTTGAAATTTACCAGCAAAATCTATTCTTGGGTATTTGTATTCAAATTCATAGATGTTTACACCTTTTCGTGAAACACCTATTTTTTTTATATTCTTTTTTAATCTTTCATCAGATGGACCACTACATAAAAAAATACTACTTAAATATCCAGTACCAGACGTAATAGTCATAACATAAGTTGAAGATGCTCCTGATGATGTTCCAGCCCCTCCCCAGTTACCATTTGCTAATGGTGAGGTTAAGTTTGATTGTGTATATACATTAGTTCCTACAGCAATTGCACCAGCAGTATACATAGTAGCATTACAAGTTTGAGAACAACCAAAAAATATTTTACCATAATTGAAAGGTGTTCTATATCGTAAAATAGATGATGTAGCATCTTTATCATAGCTATAAAATTCAGAAAACTCGTAAGGAGTAGAAGTATTGGGATGTGATGGAGAAGCGGTATTTATAGTAGGATAAGTTTCTGAGCCTGAGCCACATTGTCCACCATTAACTAAATTATCTAAACATATTCTACCACTGATACTCCCTGATCCATAAGTACCACTCAAACACTCTTGTGCTAATCCTTTTTGATTTAAAGTTCCACTACTTGGTACAGCCATTGTTAGTTATGTTTTAGTTGTTTCTTTACTTCTTCCAACTCTTTTGACAAGTCTTTTATTGCTTCTACAAGTAAAGGTACAACCTTCGCATAATCAACAGTTTTATAACCATCACCGATAGGTGCTTCTTTTATTATTTCAGGTAATACAGCTTCTACTTGTTGAGCTGATAACCCAACTTTTTTATCTGCTTCGTAACCATATTCTTGTGCTTTTTCGTTAGCAGTGTAATAGAAACCATTAAGTTGTTTTACTTTGTTTAAAGCATCTGGTATATTTCCTTGAATATCTTTTAATCTTTCATCTGAATAGTAAGCTACAATGTCTCCAGCTACTCTAATAGAGTCTCCAGTTGAGCTTCCATCGAAATAAAAGTTTGTATTTGCAGAGTCATATAGTATTGGAGATCTTAAATCTGCATTTGAATTAATTGTACTTGCTGCATATATATCTCCACTAAATTGAATCTGTGATCCTGAACAAGTCATTCTTGCACTAAAGTCTGCTGTTGAAGAATTGCTATCATGCCAATCAAGGTATTTTCCAATTTCTGATAATCCATCTGAACCGATATACATTGCTTTACTCCACCAACTTCCTGAACTTCCAACATTTAAAGAAAGAGTTCCACTTGAAGTAATTGTGCCACCAGTAAGCCCAGTGCCTGTTGCTACACTTGTAACAGTTCCTGATGTAGAAGAAGAACCAGTTCCTCCTGTTGTTACAGCAGTTACTCTACCATAAGCATCTATAGTAATATTATCTATCTTAGTGGCATTAGATGTAGAACCATAAGTTCCTGCTCCAATTCCACCAGTTGCCATATTAAGTGTGACTGATCCACTTGAGCCTCCTCCAGTTAAATTTGTTCCTGCAGTTACTCCAGTTATATCACCAATATTACTTGTATATCCAGAATTGTTGTTAAATGTAGATATGTTTATACTACCAGGTGCTATTTTATATTGTGAACCACTACTGTTTACTACTGCAAAGAAATCTGCATTACCAGCGGTTGTTGTTGTTGATAAACCATTTAAGTTTAAAGATAGAGTTCCAGTAGATGTAATAGTACCTCCTGTTAATCCAGTTCCTGTTGCAACTGAAGTTACTCCAGAAGATGTAACATATCTTCCATCAAGATCAACTGTTAAACTACTAAGACCATTTCTACCTAAAGTTAATACTCCAGTACCAGTGGCAAATGATAAACTATTTGCATAATAATTTGTGTTTGTATCTACAGAAGTAATTGTAATAGTATCTCCACTTCTTGAAGTAGAAGTCCCTCCTCCTCCAGTAATAGTTAATGTATCATTATTACTATTAGCTGTAGCTGTTCCACTTTGTGTAGCTATGTTTTTATATATAGCTTGACTTGAACCTTTATCGGAATTAGTTATTGTAACAGTACCCGATGTTCCTCCACCTGATATTCCTGAACCAGCAGTTACACCTGTTATGTCTCCACTACTTGTGGTATATCCTGCATCATTAGTCCACTGAGAAATATTACCGCTTTTATTAGTAAATGTTTGAGAATTTGAGGCTGTCGTTGTACCTGTGTTTGTAGTATAACCAGATCCATTAGTTAATTGATTATTATTAGTGATAGTACAGTTTAAAGTAACAGCACCAGAAGTACCACCACCTGACATCCCTGTCCCTGCAGTAACACCAGTAATATCACCTACATTAGTTGTATATCCTGAATTATTAGTCCATTGTGATATGTTACCACTTTTATTTGTAAAAGTTTGTGTATTACTTGCAGTTGTAGTACCAGTATTTGTGGTATAACCAGCTCCATTTGTTAGTTGGGTGTTATTAGTTATCTCGTTGTTAATAGTGATAGTATCACCTGAACGAGCAGTATTTATGTTTGTTCCTCCAGCTATATCTATAGTATCATTATTACTATTAGCTGTTGCAGTACCACCATTATCTGCAGTAAAGTTTTTGTATATGTTTTGTGAAGAACCTCTGTCTGAGTTTGTAATTGTTATTGACCCTGAAGTTCCACCTCCACTTATACCACTTCCAGCACTAACTGCTGTTATATCTCCTTGTGGTACAGCAAATGCAGTTGATAGTGTTCCTCCATCTTGTTGTGTTAAGGTTAAAGTTACTGTAGAAGAACCACTGTCACTAAACCCAGTTATTTTATTATTATATGCATCAGTCCAATTTGTTGAATTTCCACTACCCGCGGTTAATACATTTGTGCTACTATTGTAAGTTAAATCAGCATCACTACTTAATGAAGATGCTCCAGTCCAAAATGTCATTCTACCCGATGATCCAGATCCACTTAATATAGAAGTGTTATCAACTTTTTGCCAAGCATCTGTTCCAGCTCCATTATCTACATATATAGCCCAGTCTCCTACTTTCCAATCAGTTATTCCATCTAAGTTAGTTGAACCAGCAACTGATACTATCCAAAATTGACCATTGTTAGGAGAAAGTCCAGATAAGTCTGGATTGTCTGTAGCTGCATTCCAATTGCCTTCAAAAGCTAATCCTGAAGGTATGTTAGCAATCTGTCCTGTTACGAAATCATATATTTGATCTCCTGTAGCAAGATTTCCACCACCATTAATAACAGCTCCTGTATTAGGTGTTAAAGTAACCGCAGTAGAACCACTCTTAGTTAATGTGTTTGCATTTCCTGTAGATACAGATGTTACTCCTGAACTTGTAACATAACCTGAATTATTACTCCATTGTGAAATATTACCAGACTTGTTAGTAAATGTCTGTGAGTTTGAAGCAGTTGTTGTACCAGTATTAGTAGTATAGCCTGCACCATTTGTTAATTGATTATTGTTAGTTATACTACAATTTAAAGTAACTGTTCCTGAAGTACCTCCTCCACTCATACCTGTACCAGCAGTAACACCAGTTATATCGCCCACATTTGTGGTATAACCGCTATCATTAGTCCATTGGGATATATCACCCGCTTTATTGGTAAATGTTTGTGAGTTTGATGCAGTAGTTGTACCAGTATTGGAAGTATATCCCGCACCATTTGTTAACTGGTTGTTATTGGTTATTGTATTATTTAATGTTACAGCACCACTTGTACCTCCTCCACTTAATCCTGTACCAGCAACTACACTTGTAATATCACCTTGAGGTACTGGGAAAGAAGTAGTCAGTGTACCACCATCTTGTTGTGTTAATGTTAATGTTATAGTTGAACTACCACTATCACTAAAGCCTGTAATCATATTATCATATGATGTATTCCATTCTGTAGATGTACCGCCTGTAGCACTCACCACACCACCTATAGTTACACCTGCAGATGTGGTTGTTAATCTATTCGCACCATTATAGTTAAGTTTTACTATAGAATTAGGTTGTTCTAATTGTATATATTTTGCTGTATCTGTACTGTCTGTTAAATAAATATATTCTCCTTGAATATATAATGCTCCTAATGCTGACTCTTTAATATATGAGTTTGCTATTGTAGAATATATTTCTAATTTAGGATCACCTGTTCCTCCACCAAATCTTAATACATCATCACTACCTGGATTACCACTTGATAAACCAAATACAATATTTTCACCACCTGTTGTGTCTCCTTGTGCTAATACTTGTGATAATGTTGGTGTTGAAGGAGCAGCTCCACTTGATGCAGAAGTAACATGCCCTGTGGCATTTACTGTTACACTTGCATTAGTATATGAACCTGCACTAACTCCTGAAGAGGCATGTGCTATGGTTACAGAACCACTTGAGCCACCTCCTGTTATTGGTGAGGTAGTAGATACATTTGTAATATCTCCACTATTATTTGTAAAAGGTAAATTACTTATTGTTGAATCAAATACATTTGAGTTAGAATTACTACTAACTAATATTCTATCTGATGTAGATAAAGTTCCAGTAGCTTCAGATGGAGCTGATAAAATAATATTATCTGCACCTAAGTAGTCTACAGCAAGAGATACAGAACCAGATGTTCCTCCTCCACTTAATCCATCTCCAGCACTAACTGCTGTTATATCACCTATATTGGTTGTATATCCCGCACCATTTGTTAATTGATTATTGTTTGTAATATCATTAGTTATGTTTATGGTATTTCCAGATACAGAAGTGGTTATATTTGTTCCACCAGCTATATCTACTGTTTCACCTTGTGTAATAGATTCTGCAGTTCCACTATCTCCTGTTAAAAACCAATTAGTCATAGATCCCGAAGAACCACTACTTGCGGAAGTAACCCTACCTTGAGCATCTACTGTTATAGTAGATAAAGTATAAGAACCAGCAGTAACTCCTGAGTTAGGCATATTAATACTTGTGCTTAATCCTGAGTTTGTTATATCTAATGAACTGTTTCCACTGGTAAATATAACTGTATCTCCATTAGTTACAGTTGCCGCAGCACCTCCACCTGAATCTGTTTGAAGTGTCCACGATGACATTGTGCCTCCACCTGTTCCCGCACCTATAGCTGTTCTAAAAGCTGAAGCACTTAAAAAACTTACTGAATTGTCGGCATTTGCTCTAAGAAAAGTTACAGCACTTGGATCGGTAGCCTCAAATATGTTTATTCCAACATTAGAACCTCCTAAATTAATAAGAGCATTAGCTGCTGTAGAAGCTCCTGTACCTCCATTAGCTATTGCTAAGTCAGTACCACTCCAATCACTATTGTTTATAGCTAAAGTTCCACTCAATGAAACTGTACCAGTGCTAACTATTCCTGTTGCTGGACTTGTAATTAATGATATACCATTGAAAGAGCCTGTAGCATCTACTTCAGTTACTCCTACACCTAAACTATCTACATAGTTTTTCGTTGCCGCATCTTGAGCTTGAGTAGGATCAGCAAGACTTGTGATTTTATTACTACCCATCGCTAATCCTGAAGTAAAACTTGCTCCAGCTATTGTGGATGAGCTACCAGTAGTTATGCCTCCATCTATGTCAAGACTTGATAAATATTTAATTGCCATATTCTATTTAAGTGTTTATGCACACTTAGATACTAATACTTTGACATCGTTTGTAGCAATCGGGCTGTTTGTACTTATTGTAACTTGACCACTTGATGTACTACTTCTTACAACATCTGCATATACAGTATCTAAAGAGCTATTATCATATAATTGTACTATTACATTTAACCCTAAGCCATGCGTAACAGTATATGAAGTTGCAGTTCCATCTCCAATATTTTGAGAGTATGTTAAATTACTATCAACACAAGTTTCAACTGCAGTACAGAAATCAGTTACCTGAGAAGCTGTAATTGCAATGTTTTGTTCTGAAGCCGAAGTAATAATTCCATCAGCATTAACTCCAATAGTTACTGTTTCAGTAGCCGAGCCAAAGTTACCTGTAGTTCCTTGATTATTTAATTGCACCCAACCATTTGCACTAACAGTAAAGTTAGCACTATCAAAACCTGAAACACCTTTTTCTGTTGCACCATCTGTTGAGCCTGAACCTGCAATATTTGCATCTTGAATAACAATTGTATATGCTGTCGCTGCCGGATTACTACTTGCAGTAATGGCTGCATTTGCAAATATCAAATCTCCCACCTCTACTGCAACTGATGAACCATTAAATGAAATAGTTCCATCAGTTGTTACTGCGTAATAGTCACCTGTATCTGCCGCAATGTTAGATGCTCCTGCAATAGCTGGAGAGTTTGTGGCTGCATTATATCCTCCTTTGAAGACTCCAACACCCGCTACTAAAGATTGTACTTGACCTAAGTTTACACCATCTGAGGATGCAGTACCAGTTTTTACATCTAATAATTTATTGTTTCCAAAATCTACATCTCCTTCAGCATCACCAAGTTGATTTATATGAATGTCTTGTATTGCTGTTTTCTTATTTGCTGTTCCATTTACATCATAAACAGGAACAAAATCTGCTGGTACTACTGTATGAGCAGTTAATCCATTAATATCAAGGTTAACTGTAACAGTATCAGTTGCACTGGCTGCGGTTGCAATACCACTTCCTCCTGCTATATCTACTGTGTTTCCATCACCAATAGTTTGATTACTACCACTATCTGCACTAAGTGTCCAACTTGTCATAGATCCTGAAGATCCAGAAGAAGCCGATGTAATTCTACCCTGTGCATCTACTGTAATACTTGCTAATGTATATGAACCAGCAGTCACTGCTGTATTATTTAAGTTTAGAGTTACAGTATCAGTTGCTGATGCTACAGAAGATAATCCTGTTCCACCCGCTACAGTTGCAGTGTTACCACTACTTATTGTTTGTGAAGCACCACTATCTGCTGCCAATGTCCAAGATCCATAATTATCGGAAGTTGGCATTGTATATGTTTCAAGAGCTTGACCTGTAACATGACCTGTTGAATCAACACTTACATTTGCAGAAAGAGCTGTAAATGTACCTCCACTTGCTAAAGTAGATGATGGTGTTGAATTAGTTTGTGATTGTGTATCGTGAGCTACTGTTAAAGTATCTGTAGCCGATGCTGTAGTAGTAATTTTTGTACCACCTGCAATATCTACTGTATTACCATCTGCAATTGTTTGAGATGAACCTCCATCTCCACTTAATGTCCAAGAACTCATAGTTCCAGGAGATGTTCCAGTTGATGCCGCAGTTAATCTACCTTGTTGATCTACAGTTATACTTGCATAAGTATAAGAACCAGGTGTTACTGCTGTATCTGCTAAGTTTACTGTTAAAGTATCTGTTGCACTTGCAACAGTGCCTATACCTGTACCTCCAGCTATATCTACTGTATTACCATCATTAATTGTTTGACTACCACCACTATCACCAGATAATGTCCATGAAGACATTGTTCCAGCACCACCTGTTGAAGCAGAAGTTAATCTACCATAAGCATCTACTGTAATGTTAGCCGAAGTATAACTTCCTGCAGTTACTCCACTTGTTGCTAAGTCTATTGTTACTGTATCTGTATTACCAACTACAGTTTCAACTCTACCCGCAGTTCCGGCAATATCTATTGTGTTTCCATCAACAATCGTTTGATTTGTACCACTGTCTGCAGATAAAATAAAACTGGACATTGTTCCACTTGTCAATGTTCCTAAAGTTCCATTTCCTAAAACAACTTGACTTGCTGTTCCTTGCCAGTCTAAATCTAAAGTACCTGAGCCAGTAATTGGTGTGCTTGATGCATCTACAGCTAAAGCAGTTGAATTACTTATAGAAAGACCTACAGAAGTTACCGATCCTCCACTTGTTCCAATAGTTTGCCAAGCAGAACCATCGTAGAACTTCATTTGATTTACATCTGATCTCCAAATCATTTGACCTTCACCTGATACTGAGGGATCAGAGGTGACATTGTCAACTTTAAAGTTTTTTAATTGACCGTTTGTAAGATCAATATTAGATAAATATTTTATTGCCATAGTTTTTTAGTTTAATACTGCCACCCCTGTAAAGCCTTGATCGAAATCTAACCTAACTTTTGTGGTGTTTACATAAGTTATTTTACAATTTATAATTTGTGTTGGAGCTGCTTGAGTTCCTTCACTTATTTGCACTGCTGGATATTTATTTAAAGCATGAGTTATTTCAACAAACCCTCCTCCATTTGGAATAGTAAACTGTGCACTAATCTCATTTTTATCACCTCCAGCTCCAGATGCATTATATGTTAGCAAAGATATAAAATAATCTTTACCTTGTGTTAAGCTCCCATTACTGTCAGTATGTGTAACTACAATGTCATAAAACAATGGATCAGCCTTTTGAGTAGCTGATACCCATCGGTATATTCCCCACTGAGTTACATCATCACATTGTGTTAATAATATGTCTGATCCTACTAATGGAGAGTTGTACCATGTAGATACATTTAAAGTTTTTCCGCCTTGATTTTCTGATGTGACACTTAATACAAAATTAGTAATCGTGTTTAATGCTACAGTTTGTGCACCACCCGCGGCAAAAGTCAAACTACCCGCAGGTCTAACAGTTCCTACTGCTCCAGCTTGGCTATATAGATATTTGAATGTTTGACCTTCATTTCCAGCTCCACCAATAAATGTTGCTACATCTGCTGCAGTAAAGTTTTTTGTTTGAAAATTATTCTGCGAATCAGAACCGATCCATTTATCAGCACCAACGACATTAGTATCATTAACATATGTACTTATTCTTGCCATTATTTATTTTTTTTTATTGAAGCTCCCTTTTCGTAACTACGCCCTCCGAAGTAGGCAGCAGTTATTGTTATAAGCAACATTTTTAAAAGTTCCTTCCATTCATCATCAACTGCAAAGTTAATAAATCCTGAGTCAATAAAGATAAGCAAAACTGTAGATACAAATGAGAAGATTAAAACTAAAGGTCTGACTGATTTTGATAATTTATTATCAGACGCCATGTCTGACTTCCATCTCTCAGTAACATTTTTTTGTTGTTCAGATTCTGCTTGAATAAAAATTTGAGTCATTTCTTTTTCAAACTCAGCTTTTTCATCTTTAGTTCTAACAAATTTGTCTACTACATTAGTTAGTTTATCTGCTACACCTCCTGCAGCACCTCCAAATATTTTTAATAATATATCTTTCATATTAACATTTCCATCTTCTTCGAGCTTGTCTTATTCTCGAGTTAGGATTATTTCTTGTTGCCGCACTACTTCTTTTTAGTTGACCTAAACTACGAGCACAATAAGACTTTCTCCTTTTAGCTCTTTTACTTCCAGGTTTTACTTTACCAGTAACTGCGGTTTTTAATTTAGAACCAGGATTAGCTCTTCTATATGCAGCTACTCCTTTTTGAGTCATACCTGCACCTGATTTTGTAGACCTATAGTTAGCTCCTTTTCCTTTAGTAGTTCTGCGTATTGCCATTACTTGTTTTTAGGTAAAGACTTTACTTTTCCATTTTCTGTACGAGCATATCTATGTGTAGATGTCTCCATACTGGATATTAATGTTCCACAATATTTTCCTTTTCCATATTGCCAACACACTTTTTTTCCTTTAGTTCTACCTGCCATTTTTTTTCTTTTTCTTTTTTCTATTACTCATTTTATTCAAAGCAACTTTCTTTGCAATTTTTTGAAAAACCTTTTTTCCAATTTTAACAAGGCCCTTACCAGCACCACCAATTAACCCTAAGTTTCCTGCAGAACCTAATCTTCTTTTAGATGAAGCTGGAATAGGTAGTATTTTGCCTTTTGGTTTTTTTTTAGGATATGCCATAATACAAATTTACTAAATTACTGAATAACGAGTTTTACCATTTTTTTTATATGCCTTTAAACATCTATTTCTATTTAATTCAGAATCAACATAAGATATATGCACCCAAGATGGGTTTTCATCTGTTCCAAACTCCCATATCATTTGATCATAATCTAAGTTGGCTCTAATCCAATCAAACATTTGTTTATTAGAAGCATGTCCATAAACATCATCAATATCTATAGCTTGTCCTTTACAATGTTGTGAAGTTGGTTTGCCATTTTTAGTAGCACCACCTACAGCTTTATTAAGAGCTGGTGATCTATAAAAAGAATTTATTTTAATAGGCCCTCCAATAAATTTTCTAAGAGGTTCAAATATCATATCAGCCACAGTCAACATATTACCTAAATGTTCAGCTGAAGGTGTGTTGTCAATATCCAATCTTTTAGCTGTATTAGAATGAAGTGCTTCTGCTAAAGTTATATGTGGACTTAATTTTTTCATAATCTAATAT
>UEXM01002484.1_pt1 | contig 13016 bp, 24 predicted proteins | sample 1796661 | NCBI WGS metagenome assembly UEXM01 (sample SAMEA4772469, study PRJEB27181) | metagenome | reverse complement strand
GACTACACCTCAGTAAGGTGTTTGGTGTAGCCGATTGTGTAATGAGCCGTAGACACGCCATATAGCCTACGTTTGCAGTGGTTGGTTTCGCCTAACTCACACTCATTGGGAATCTTTATGACAGGAAATCAGTGATGCTTTCCTGTGCATTCTCGATGCGTTTCTCTTGCATTTCGTTTGCATGGTTTAGCTTCTTAGCAAACCACAGCTTGAACTCCATCATGTCCTCACCATGACAGCCCCATGAGCCATTCTTGATGACGCTTCTGCGGTGTCCGTTTTGATCGTACATGACGAGGAAGGCATATATGTATGGAGCGTTCCTTGCACCCCCCTCTTCGATTCGATACTCGATAGCTATCTTGACTTGCCTCTTTCCGAACTCATTGCGGTGAGGCAGTAAGGTGTTCGTGAGTATGGACTTGTAATTATCGGGATTGGTTCCGACTACTTCTAGTCTGTCCCATGCACCCAGCAAGTGGGTTAGTGTGTTGTGTGTACTTTTCATTGTGACATTATTAAAAATGGATTTAAAAATTTGTTTGGTGCTCGCCTCACCTCTATTGGGTCAACGGGTATCTCACCTCTGCATTGTGCAGTAAAGCGATTGAGGACAGCTTCGAGGAATACAGAGTATTCAGCATCTGTCATGTCATGTTTGTATTCAGGTTTCTTCATATCATGAATCCTTTTAAGTCTAGGGTTGCCATTTGGTCGAACGCTTCGCCTATTAGGTGACACCCTTCGTAGTCCTTGATGTATGTGAAGTGCTCATATGCAAGAACCAATTCGTCAAGTGAGCATTCTAGGAAGTGATTATACATTCTGCTGAAGTTGAGAACGCACGATGCCCTGAGCCAATGACACGGCATAGAAGCGTTGCTGTGAATACGTGCCACATCGTTGTGGCGTTACATTACCCAAGTCTAAGATGACCTGAAAGCCATGTGTTGGGTGCTTAGAAGCGTAGTGATTCTCGCCTCGTTGGATAGCGTTAGCTACCTGATTGACAAGGCTGAAAGCCCAGTCATGATATACGTTTGATGTATTCATGTGATGTGATTTATGATTAACAATACAGCTGAGTTGCTGACTGCCCTACAAAGGTAAGGAACAGATTTCGTAATTCCAAATTTAATTTCTTAGTAGATTAATCTACTACACTTCTTACTTGAGTGTGGTAGGCAAACTGCCCGTTGTCTAGGTCTAACACATAGTACTCGTCAGATGACACGGAGTCAACCTCAACCCCATACTTTTCTCTTCGTCCAAACGTCTTTTCGATCCGTGTGACACGTCCTACACGGCTATCGCCATGTATGTTGTAGAGGACACAAGTCCCAACTTTGATTTTACTCATGATGTGATGTGTTGCATGATGAGCATCTGCTCGTCACAGGTTAATGAATCGAATTCTCCGCAGTTGCGGACTGCCTCAGCTGAGGTCACCTCGAAGAGGTCAATAAGCGCAATGAGTTTGTTGTTCATGACGTGATGTGTTTATGATGTAGATAGCTTCGTTGCCATCGACGATTACAAAGGTATAACAGACTTTCCGTTATTCCAAATTTATTTTTCTACCCTTTAGGGTAATTAGAAGATATGGCTACACTGCCATGCATCCTTGCCGTCAAGGGAGCGGACTGATATGTGCGCTTCCTCCACGGGGTCGAACACGTAGTCGCTCGAAGGCACCTCGCGGAAGAGGCAGAACTCATCTTCGTTGAGTTGATTAGCCGCCCAAGTCGCGGCATCCTGAGCCTTCGCAAAGGACATTTTGGTTCGGAATTCTGATTCCCCAAGGGGGAAGATGAAAGAGTAAATTCTCATAAATCTATGATTTAAAGGGTTTAACTAAAACTTCGTTTTACACTGCGGGAGCAAATGACGGCTCCATCATGTCAGGTGCAGTATCCGCTATCAAGGCTTCAGCCTCGATGCGCTCCGCCTCTATCTGAGCAGAGCGGTGTCGAGCCATAGCCTCCTGAGGTGTTTCACCCTCTAAGAGGGTAAGCATCGCCTCTTGCTTTCGGGACTTCGTTTCGGGAAGTGTAACTTCCTTACGTGGCTCAAGTGGCATGGCGTCACCTCCCGTCACAGCGTGAACGACCTTCGTTCGTTTGACCGACCCAACATCCTTGGATGTAGTGGTCTTGGCTTGAGCTTGCTCAACACCATCCGTGGTGTTACGTCTAGGTGACTTGACCTTAGCTGCTTTAGCAGCGGCTTTGACCTTCGCCTTCTTGACTCGCTTAGCCTTCGGCTTAGGGTCTGGCTCGAATGGCGGCTCGTCGTCGGTTAGCTTCTCTAAGAGAGAAGGGTTGGACAACAAGAACTGCTTGAGCAGTTCAGCCATCATGTCATCTGACTTGGTAACCTTCGGTTTAGACTTCGATTTGGTTGCCTTCGGCTTGGGAAGGTCGATAGCTTCAACGAAGCTACGTAAGGTGTCAATGCTCTTTAGAGCATCTGCTTTACGACTCTCCGTTGGAGAGAACGATACAGCGTTGACGTTTGACTTTACCTCCTTCAGGAGGTCTACTCGGGATGTTTGTGATGTCTTTGACATGACGTAAAATTTATGATTCAGCGGAATTGCTGAGCCACAAAGTTACGATTGAGAGAAGCGTAATTCCAAATTTCGATGGAACTGATTTCACCCGCCATTTTCCTGCGCATAATGCGACTGCGAAATCACGCGAAATCCGCATGTGTACGTAACGACCTGCAACGTCATGATGTGTGTCGTGATGCGTAGTGTGACGTCTGATGAGATGTGATGTGATGTTAGCCTAAGGCTAGGTGGGGATTGTCCAAGGTCTAAGACAACCGATGTGACTTCAGCATCTATGATGCTACCCTACCTGATACCTCAATGGTAAACATATTGCCACAACCCTACGGGTTGAAATGTTTTGGCGACCCTTGATGCCTTTAACCCCTACGGGGTTAACGATTCCGTTTCGGTGTGTACGTGCGTGTGGTAGTAGGTACGTATAATCCCCAGGATCTATATTTCTAACCCCTTTTTTTAGCGGGTTCATGCTGTTCTATAGCAACGTGAATAACTTAATGCGTAAAATCAGATAAGGGGCTTGACTTTTTAAGTTTTTTACTGTAACTTCGCCGAGCAGCTAGGCGCTTATGAGAGCTTCTTAAGTGTTTATTAAGCTTCTTGAGCAGGTTTTTTTGTTAGTACAAAGAAAATCTGTAACTTTAAACTGTGAAGGGGCAAAAACTATGTTTATAGGAACCATACTAGGATTCATTGTAGGATCCATCTATTGTGTCATTGGTAGTGTGTTTCACATCCTATCCAAAAACTCTCTAGGACCATCTTCTGTAGGGGTGGTAACCCTAGGAGTTCTAACTAGAATCATGTTTGGTGTGTTTGCCTCTGTGGGAGTGATTGGAATGGCACACCTACCTAATACTGGGCTGCTTTGTTATTGCGTGGTCTTAATGATCATGAGCGGTGTTGTCCACCCAATTCTATCTGTAAAGAAATAATTATCTTGCAGCCATGAGAGCGAAGCGCGATTACAAAAAAGAATACAAGAAGTACGGTAGCGGAGGCAAAGCTGTTAGGAAACGCCAGGAGCTAAATAAGTACAATCGCGATAACGGCACCTATGGGAATGGTGACGGTAAGGACGCTTATCACAAGGGTGGAAGGATCGTTGGTTTTAAGAGTGCTTCTGCCAATCGCGGCAGCAAGGTTGACTCTGCTGGTGATCGAAGAGCTCGGGGGGGCAAAAAATAAATAAGTTATATTTGCACTATGAGAGCATACAAGTACGGAGGTAAGCAATACTTGACTGGAGGCCAAACTAAACTCGACAAGAATAACGACGGGGTACTCAATGGGGCAGACTTCAAGTTAATGAACGAGTTAAAAAAGAAAATGGAAGGAGGAAGGGTGTACATGAAAGGAGGGAAGATGTACCAGGAAGGAGGACCACTAGAAGAAGAAGCTAAAGCTCCTGAAGAAGTGAAAGGACTCTTAGAGGCTCTTGAGTCAGGTGCCGTCTCAGGAAGAGACGTAAAAGAAATGATGGAGAGACTCCGTAAAGAGAAAAAGCAGACGTCATTCTCTGGGGACTTTAGAGATCCAGACCTGTTGTTCAATAAGGAAGATGATTCCTATACTGGTATGGACAATGTTTCGGACAAAGGGCGAGAGGCAGCTGAAGCGTTTTATAATGCAGAAATAGAGAAGCTAAGAAATAGAGCTTATACATCATCCAGTAAGCCAGCGGAAGAAAAGCTACCCCCTAGACTAGAAGAGTCTGAGTTTGCCGATATGCTCCGCAAAGCTATAAAGTCAGGTAAGCTCTGATTAAAACTCTATTGCGTTAAGGTTTACCGTTCTGTCCGTTACGTCAAAAATGAACGGGTCGGTAATTAGTGTGTATGTGCCATCTGACTTCATCGACACCCCAATAGCAATAAACTCTCCTGGAGCAAAGAATGTGTGAGGGTTTGAGAAAGGAACGTTACGCATTCCGCCAACCGTATTTAGAGATTCTCGTTCGCAGATAACGATGTAATCAACATCCTCATCAAAGGAAGAGAAGAACAGCATCTTAGAAGTTGCGGTTTGAAATACGTCTTGCGAGAAGCTGTGGATAGATAGCGTAAGGCTTAGGATTAAGATCAAGATTGAATTATTCATAACGAGGAATTATTTTGTAGATTTGTGTTTGCTGATCTCAGTATACGACTAAAAAACGATACAAGTCAAGGAATGAACCAAAAAAAATCACAACTATCTCCGAATCTATCTGTAAATGAGGTAGTTAGATCTTCCACTGCAAAACGACTTGGAATTGATAACACTCCTTCTGAATTTGAGTTAGATAATTTAAAAAGAATAGCACTAAATGTTTTCCAACCTGCTCGTAATAATCTCAGAGTTCCTTTATACGTGTCGAGCGGCTATCGCTCGCCTGAACTCAACGCTGCAATCGGCGGCTCAAAGCGTTCTCAGCACATGCTCGGACAAGCTCTCGATATTGACTGCGATGTACTCGGGGGTGTTAGAAACAGTGAACTCTTTCATTATATCAAAGATAATCTTAACTTTGATCAACTTATCTGGGAGTTTGGTGATGAGGATAATCCAGACTGGGTTCACGTTAGTTATGTGGACTATACTAAAAATCGCAATAGGTGTCTTCAAGCTTTTAGGGACGAAGACGGCAAAACACAATACAAAGTAATATGTTAGGACTAGGTAATAAAATGACTAAAAGCGCGGGGCAAGTAACAGCGTCAACCTCCTCCCCCACTGTTAGGCTTCTAGATGTTTCAGGTGTAGGCGAAACCACAGCTACTTTTAGCGCTTCGTTCTCCAGCGACACCACTGTTACTGCTCAGAAGTTTGAATATGACACAAACTCTGACTTTAGTACTAAAACAACCGTTAACATAAGCCCTATAGAGACTTCCCCTTTTGACGCAGATGTTACTGGCCTAACTGCGGGGCAAACCTACTACCACAGAGCTATTGTAACAAACGGTGACGGAACAACTACCACACCATCTGAGTCATTTAATACAGTAGCTGCATCAGGATCACCATATGGTACGCTTATCTACGAATCTAGCTTCACCCCTGACGCTAGTCCTGCGGTCAGTGGTAACGCAAACTCGGACTATTGGGCAACCTCTGCTGTTTACTCGCAAGTAGCTGCTATTTTATCCTCGTTTACAGATTCGAATTCTGTAACTAAAAATAATGTCATACATGTAGATAAAGAACTTACTGACTCGGGTGAGGTTTACGAATCTGCGCTTCTTTTTCTAACTGGCAATAGGTTTGACGATAACGGGTTTTCCCTTTCATCGGGTAATACTTACACCATGACGTTTGATGTGTTCATGCCATCTACAAATAGCGGTATTGATACTGTGAATCAGGTAAGTTTTGGAGGTGTTAATGTTACCACTGATGTAAGATCTCAATATGGGGCTTCAGATTTAGGGGATTGGAAAAACATTAACGCTACTTTTTCGAACATCACCAATGAAACAGGACTTATCGCGATATTTACAAACAATGAAGGGTCATCAGGGGCCACTTCCGATGACGAGGTGTATTTCGCTAATATTAAAATTTACGAAGCTGATTAATTAAAATGAATTATAGGTCAGTATGTTTCTTCATGCTGTATCACAAGCGCCCAGAGATTACTCGGATGTCTATGTGGCACATGAAGAAGGTAATAGATAGGTTTAATGCCGCTGGGCATAAAGCTCAAGGTATTGTTTTCGGAGACGAGGAAGATCAAAAAAAGTATGCTGATTTTTTAGGAATAGAGCATATAGCTGTACCTAACTCCCCCTTAAGCAAAAAGTTTCAGGCTTCATACATGAATGCTCTTTGGAAGAAAGCAGACTATGTATGTAAAATAGATAGCAATAACTTTAATGATTTTTCTTACTGGGATAAATGTATTGAGTTCATTAAAGGAAGCAAGGTTGTTAGTTTTGGAACAAATAGATTTACTATAATTTCCTCTGATAAAAAGAAAGAGGATACTTGCGTTTTCAAAACAAGAAAGACCCGACATCTTTGCAATTCTGGACAATTCTATCTAACATACAGTTTAGATCAGGCTGTTGATTTTACTAAAATCTACCCTGAAAAAGCTACTAACAACTTTGACGGTAGGATTAACGACGCCATTATGGATAAATGGAGGGATGAAAGCCTCATCCACACAATAAGCTCCAATCCAGATGATTGTTTTGATGTAAAAGATGGAACTGACATACACTCATATGATTCCTACATTAGGAGATCCCCAAGGGTGTACCCTAAATATCAAAAAAGAAGCAAACTAGTTCCTAAGTATAAAGAACTCACGCTTCTTGATCAGGGTTTTTTTCGTGAAGAGTGCTATAAAATCTTTGAACCAGAAGCCTAGCTTTCTGAGTGATTCCGTACCTCACCCTGTAGTTATACTTGGTCTCTTCTCTGAATAAATGGTCGTCAGCCGTTCCGCTAGGTGTAAGTTTATCAAAATGCTTATAAACAAACCCGCTTCTTACCATAGGGTATAAGATTCTGTTGCAGAAGTTGTGCTTGTTGAACCCATACTCACTAGAGGCGTAGTTTATAGTCCAGAACTCTTTGTCATAAGCCCATAACAAAAACTCTAAGTGGCTGAAGGATATGTCATTTGACTCGCAGAACACGGTTCTGCACTCCCTAAGGCTTTTAAGGTAGTTGTTACCTACGTATTTATCCTCTAAAAACGACACCTCCCTGAATAACCGCTTCCTCTTGACTCTGGACTTAGGCATTAATTAATTTGTATCTTAGTAAAAAATCTAACATGAACTACGAAGACGCTGAATTCCTTTCTGAAATCTACTCAAAGATAAATGAAATAGAGGAGTTTATCATAGACAAGGGTTACTCTGATAGAGTTCTTAGTTCTTTCGTGTTTGGACTGTTAGAGCAAGTTGAATTTGAAGATCAAGACCAAGTTGAAATGAAATCCTTGTTTAGCTACAACCTGGATTCTATCGAAGAACTGGAAACCATAAAAGCGATTATGGACCAAACCTTCGAAGATCCAGAAGATAGTCTAAAGGGGCTTCTTGGTGATCTCGGAATATCTCTAAACTAAAATGGAAGGACTTATTAGAAAGATTGTAATTGGGAGAGAACCTAAGGACGGAATGGCTTATTTCGTTGGTATGCGAGCTGGAGGGGGAAAGGTCGAAGCAATAGTACACGACGAATCGTTTCTGCATAAATTCTCAAAGAACAGGTACCTTGTCTACATCAAAGACGAAGAAGGTGTATCTTTGTGGAAAGCGGTAGACGAAATGCCGTGTATAATTGAATTTGATTTAAGTTTTTAATGCAAGCACTCGACTCTTTTATAATAGAGCTCGACAAACACGTAAATGACACTATAACCACCGATTCAGGTTTAGAGTTATATGTAGATACTAGGTTTGACGAGTTTAGGTACAGAGCTACCGAAGCTAAGGTTCATGGCACTCCAGCCAGATATGAGACAGGCGTAAAGCCTGGCGATACCCTTTATTTCCATCACCACGTAGTGTTAGATAAAGGGCAGATAATGCCTGGAGAGGAAAACAAGTATCTGGTCTTTTACAACGAAGTACAGGCTTCCACTAACCAGGCTATAGCGTATAAAGATCAAAACACAGAGGAAGTTAAAACTCTTTACGGGTGGGCATTGTTAGAACCATTCGAAGAAGTCGAAGAAGAGGATGAAGGGGCTATTAAATTGGTAACCCTTAAAGAAAACCCAGTTACGAAAGGGGTTGTCTCTATGGATATTGAAGAATTATCATTGATCAAGGGAGACGTTGTGGGCTTTAAGAAAAACAGAGACTATAGAATTAAAATTGATGGCAAAGAATATTACAGGGTCGCAATCTCGGAAATCCTCTACAAGCAAGTTTAATACAGCCCAAGCTTCTGAGAAGCTTATGGATAGTATGGCTATAGCTATAGAGAACATGATAGAAGAGATTAAAAAACCAGTAGACCCAGAAATAAACGGATCAGCTAGAAAAGCAGAATTACAATCAGTAAAACAAACAGCCATAGACTGCAAAGAGCTAATTGTTGAAAGGCAAAAGCTAGAGCAGATGGTAAAAGACCTTAAAGAAAATGGAAAAATCGAAGAAGAAAAAGACTACTCGGGAGGATTTGCAGAAAGATTCTCTAAATGATCCTAGTGGTTTAATCTACTGGGATGATTATGATTATTCCGCAAGGTATCTAGAGAACCAAAATAATACAAGCGAATTTCACCGCATGAACTACAAGCTCTCTTAGCTCAGTTGGTTAGAGCATCCGACTCATAATCGGCAGGTCCCAGGTTCAAGTCCTGGAGGGAGCACATGCCCTCGTAGCTCAGCTGGATAGAGCAACAGCCTTCTAAGCTGTGGGTCCTAGGTTCGAATCCTAGCGGGGGTACAAATTAAATAAAATGTATAGCATACTAATACCAACAATGTGGAGAGCGTCTGAAACAGATGAGCTAATAAAAAGGTATGATGATTGCGGTTTAGTAGACGAAATAGTGATCATTGATAACGACACCTCTGCAAAAAATGTTGATCTTACGAAATATGATAAGGTCGTACATATAGAGGAGCCTGAAAACACTTTTGTAAACCCAGCATGGAATAAGGGTGTTTCTATTTGCAAGAACGAAGACATCATAATTAGTAACGACGATATTCTTTTTGACGTAAATAAGTATTTAGACGTCGTATCAAACAGCAACATTTCTTACGATTTGATCGGACTATGGAGAGGGTCGTTTAAGAGGCTTCGTCGAAGATTTGGATTCACCGACAAGTCGATAAAAAAAGGTCATTCAGTTGGCTATGGTTGGGGGTGTTTGTTCTTTTGCAAAAAATCAACCTGGAAGCCTATTCCAGAAGAATATAAAATATACGCTGGAGACACCTGGATGATGCAGGAGTATAAGGATATATATGAGATACACATAGACATTGATGGTACCTGGGGAACTACTAGTATGTCAAAGGACCTATACCCTATTGCTGTTGATGACGCAAAAAGATTTAGATCATGATTTATGATGGATTTATTTTTAGGGATGAACTCGACTTAATTGAGATGCGATTAAAATTCCTTTGGGACGAGGTAGATGTTTTTGTTTTGGTGGAATCAAACAAAACTTTTAAAGGAGATCCTAAACCATACCATTTTGAAGAGAATAGGGAGAGGTTTAAAGAATGGGAAAGCAAGATACGGTACGTCAAAATCGATCCAGATATAAGTCATTTAGACTTACTTAAAAACGATAGTTCATACACGCCAACAAGTCCTGCATGGCAGGTGGAGTATATGCAAAGAAACGCAATATCTCAAGGATTTCACGACGCAAAAGAAAATGACATGTTAATGGTTAGTGACGTAGACGAGTTTCCAGACATGTCGCTTATCAAAGAAATTAAAGACGGAGTGTTTAATATGCCTGTTTACTACTACTACGTAAACATGAAAGCTAACAAGGGTTTTGGAGAAACTATTGTAACCACGAGGTTTTGCATCGGAAAGGTTTTCAGGGATAAGTACAAATCACTTCCACAGAATATGCGGTTTACCAGAAGAAACAGAGACGTCAAATGTGTAAACGGAGGCTGGCACTTTTCTTTTTTGGGAGGTAAGGAAGTAATACGAAAAAAGATCAAAAGCTTTTCTCACACAGAGTACAATTCAGAAACGTACTACTCTGACGAGAATATCGAAAAATCTTTAAAGACAGGGAAGGACATATTCAACAGAGGTATACAATACTTAACTGTAGACCCCGAAAAAGATCTTCCTGAAAAATTATACAAGGTGGTGTCTTTATATCCTAAATTCATATCCTAAATATGATGCCAGATATTGTAGTGTCGAGGTTTAATGAGGATGTATCATGGTTAGGTAATCTAACAAGCATCGTTTTTTTGTACGATAAAAGTGAATTAAAAGCGCCAGGCTGTATACCCTTGGAGAACAAGGGGAGAGAGTCTGGAACCTACTTAGAGCATATTTTAAGGAACTACAATTCAATAGATAATTCGTGTGCTTTTTTGCAGGGGAACCCATTTGATCACTGCCCGTCAATTATTGACGATATTAAAAACTATAAGGGTGGGTTGGTCTGGTTAGGAAAAACCAACATGTCTGACACGTTGGGAGCCCCAGCTCATCGAGGTCTTCCAGTTGGGGATGTTGCTGACTTAATAGGTTTAAGCCATAACGGTTCTTTTAAGTTTGTTGCGGGTGCTCAGTATGTTGTACCACCAGAAAACATAAAAAATAAACCTTTTCATTGGTGGAAAAAACTTAAAGATATTCACGATTCCACGCCTAAGGCTCCTTGGGTTTTTGAAAGGCTGTGGCCCTTAATATTTTCCTAATGTTTGATTTTGTTATTGTAGGGTCTGGTTTATTTGGATCTGTGTTCTCTAGGGTTGTAGCAGAAAACGGATTTAAAGTTTTAATCCTGGAAAAAAGAAGTCATATAGGCGGTAACTGCTATTCGAAAAAAAAAGCAGGTATTGACATCCATGCATATGGACCTCACATATTTCACACAGATAACGAAAAAGTTTGGAAATGGGTAAATAGGTTCTCTGATTTTAATCAGTTTGTTTTTTCTCCAGTTGCAAATAACAACGGAGAAGTGTACTCACTTCCTTTTAATATGTGGACGTTCAACAAGATGTGGGGTGTTACGACTAAGAGTGAAGCGAAAAAGAAAATAAGAGAGCAGTCATTTGATGGTGTCCCTTCAAATTTAGAGGAGCAGGCTCTGTCTATGATAGGTAATGAGCTGTATGAAAAACTAGTAAGGGGCTATACGAAAAAGCAGTGGGGAGTTGACCCTAAAGAACTACCAAAGAGCGTAATTAAAAGACTTCCACTTAGGTTCGAGTGGAACAACAATTACTTTAACGATAAGTATCAGGGTATTCCATCTGACGGGTACACCGAGATGTTTGAACGGATATTAGATCACGAAAGAATAACCGTCCAGCTTAATTCAGATTATTTTGAAGAAAAGCATCGCTATGATAGCTTAGCCAAAACCATAGTGTATACTGGGCCAATAGACAGGTACTTTAATTATTGTTATGGGGATTTGAATTATAGGTCTTTAAGATGGGAAACCAAGGTAGTTGACTCCGAAAACTATCAAGGGTGTGCTGTCATGAACTTTACAGATGAGGAAACCCCTCATACCAGATCTATTGAGCACAAATGGTTTAATCCCAAGGGTCAGAAGAAGACAGTGATTAGCAAAGAGTTCCCTAATAAATATGCCAGAGGGGGAGAGCCTTTTTACCCCTGTTATGATGAAGAGAGCTCTGATAGGTACAAAAAGTATAAATCTCTAGCTAATAAAAAAGAAAACGTAATATTTGGTGGAAGACTGGCTGAATATAAATACTATGATATGCATCAGGTCATAGCATCCGCAATAAAAAAAGCTGAAGTATTTTTACAGAGTGAATCCAAGGTTAAATTAAAAGTTAGTTAAATGTCTAAATACATATGTGGTTGCGGAGACCACGAAACAAAACAATCCTCCGCTTCAATTAAGGTAACAGAAACTGGAGTGGTACACGACATTAAGTGTCCTTGCGGTAAATACATGTACCTTTCTGACCCAAAAGACGGGGTGCCATCTCTAGGTAATATGGGTAAGTATGGAAGAAGCAAATGAACATATTGTCATCGACCCTAACGGCACAGTTGGAGAGGTCATCGAAATCCACGGGCTTGAAGTTGCTTTACCGAAAAAGCCGCCCAGATCGGAAATTCTCTTCCATGAAAAACCAAAAGCGATGCAACTGTGGCAACGCCAGCCTCTGCCAAAGGAGTTGCAAGGGACTAGAAGTATGGATGAGTGGTTCGAAAAACCTTCCGAGTTTCGAAAAAGGTTTTCTCCTTTTATCGAAAAAGAGTTTGAGCGCAGGCGTAACGGTGTTTGGTTTTACAATAATGGCGTGCCTACGTACATTACAGGGAGACATTACATGCTTCTCCAGTGGTCAAAGATTGATATCGGATATCCGTACTATCTTGCGTTCCAACGTGAGATCTTTATACACATGGCTGCATGCGAAGCTGATGACAATTGTATCGGTCAGCTTTATACTAAGTGTCGGCGTTCTGGCTACACTAATATCTGTTCTTCTGTTCTTGTTGATGAAGGCAGTCAGGTTAAAGACAAGCTTCTTGGAATTCAGTCGAAGACTGGTAAAGACTCGCAGGAAAACATCTTCATGAAGAAGGTGGTACCGATTTTTAAATCGTACCCTTTTTTCTTTAAGCCCATCCAGGATGGTACCACTAATCCTAGAATGGAGCTGGCATTTAGAGAGCCCTCTAAAAGAATAACTAAATCCAATAAGACATCTAGGACTGGTGATGCGTTAAACACTATCATCAATTGAAAGAACACGACTAACACTGCTTATGACGTGGAGAA
>UEXM01002480.1_pt1 | contig 13023 bp, 5 predicted proteins | sample 1796661 | NCBI WGS metagenome assembly UEXM01 (sample SAMEA4772469, study PRJEB27181) | metagenome | reverse complement strand
GTGGTATAATATATGAGTGTTGAATATTATACAAACAATCTAGACGCACTGGCTGATGACACAGCTTTAGAGCAAATGCGTCGTCAACTTCTCTCTGATGCTTTGGATCAAAATGAATTTAATACCAAGAAAAGGCGAAATGAGTATATTGGAACTGTTATTTCAAACCGCCAAGAAGCAGATTTTCCTCAAAAAGCAGCAAAAGGTTCCACCATAGCAGTCAAAGTCAGACTAAATGAAGCACAGGATGAGTTTTTACCAGATTTTTGTACCACCGGCTACACCAAAAAACAAAAATTGATTTTAGAATCTTGTCATGGTACAGCCATCAGTAGATCCCCTTTATCAATGAAGAATGGGGAGAAAGTTCCTAGATTTGGAGACAGAATTGCTTGTCATTATTCAAAAGAATCTCCGGATTTTTATGGAAGAATGCGTGACTTAAGATATGATTATCCGACTGCGACTACACAAGGTAAAATTGTGTGTCCTCCGGCCACCCCTCTTCCAAACCGTCGTGCCCAGTTACTTGGAGATAAGATTGAAATTAGTGACAAAATTGAATTTGTTTTTAATAAATGGGACATTAAAAAGAGTAGCTATGGATTATTGAATGATGTTGCCGCTATTTTGAAAGAAAATCCTCATATTGAAATCAAAATAGAGGGACACACTGATTCACGCGGCTCCGCTGAATATAACAAAAAGCTATCAGAAAATCGAGCAGAGTCAGTTTATGAATATTTAAGAAAAGCAGGTGTTCCGTTTAAACAAATGCCTGAAACCATAGGTTGGGGAGAAGAAAAACCATATGACCCCCTATGTGCTGAAGGTAGCGATCATATGAAATCATATCCCAGAGGCCACAAAGAACGGGAATATTGTCACCAAAAAAACCGCCGCGTTGAATTTAATATCATAGGCGGTCCGCAACGGGGAAAGAAACTAACCACTAAGGCTAAGTCAAGTAAGCCACCACCAACTGCCCCAGCAACAGGTATCTTAAAGGACAAAAAAGAAGTAAAAAAGAAAAAAGAAGAAGGCAAGTCTGATACACCGACCCCTGAGGAGCCAAAGAAAAGTGAACCCAAGGTTAAAAAAGAAAAAGAGAAGACAACCCCTCCACCGCCTGCAAAGCCAAAAAAGAAGCCCAAAGAGCCAACTCAAAAGAATACCAAATCTGAAAAAAACATTTCAGACGCATGGGTACAGTATTATAAAAAGAAAACCAAGGCCACTAAGAAAAATCCGAAGATTAGTGGGATTTGGAAGAAAAAACTAGCAGAAGAACTTGAATTTCAAAATTCTTTGGAAGATCCAATGATTATCCGACAACCCGATCACCGCCCGAACAGTTATAAGAATTCATATCCCCCACCGGAATACACCTTAAAGAATACAGATAGATAACAAATCGCTAAATAAACTAATTATAAAATTGGAGCTAAAATGACCAACCCTCGAAACAAAAAGAAACATGTAGACTTAACATGTGTTAGAGTGAATTCCGACTGGCAACTGTTGGGGTACCCACCCGGCCAATATTGTACGGCTTTAGATGAGTATTATCCCCAACTTGAAAGAGCCGGGTGTGAAACCGTTTACGGCGGCAACAACAATAGTGAGATTGTTTTTGGCCGAGATAGGAATGCTTCTCTTGCCTCTGGTAATGGCGGATCAGGTGGTACCCAATGTGGTATGATCGATCTTGTTGCTGGTCGTCTTTCGTCACATATTCGAGGCCCTAATGCACAAGAGAAATGTGATGTTCTAACCGGCCCAAACTTTGCAGCCGATGCGGCTAGGGTTTACTTGACTCAACGTGGAGATATTGATGCATATTTTGCATTACCAAAGGGTCGAACAATTGGAAAAACCAAAAACGGCTCTGCTGTTGGCATAAAGGCCGACCACGCAAGAATAATAGGCCGAGACACAGTAAGAATATTCGCTGGCAAAGCTATGTTTAATGGATATGGTAACACTGGCGAATTGAACTCCCGTGGTGGCAAGATGGAAACTAAAGGTGTTATCGAGTTGATTGCCGGAGGTCAGCACGATGACATTCAACCAGCAGTCCTCGGTGAGAACTTATCAGCCTGTCTAAAAGGATTGTATAGATTAATAGCTCAAGCTTTTAGTGCAATCCATGCCTCCAACCAAGTACAAAATTGGATGTATTCTTATCTTGGCGGTCACAGTCATGCCGTAATCGGCTTAGGCGCCGGAGTTGCTGTTCCTGATCCGTTCCTTCTAGGAATGTCATTGGATAATTTTGGAAAATCTCTGGTGCTTGGCTTTGATCAAATTATGTCAGAATTTAACACAGCAATTGACCAAATGAATTATACTGGAATTGGGGACCCCAAGGGTTTCGGAACAATTCCCGGTGCATCCGATATATTGAGCAACAGCGTCTACTTAACATGAGGTAATTATGGCGAACGAAAAAATAAGGGACTTCCAAACAGATATTTGTGAGCCCATCCAACCCCCTACGCCCGAACGGGTGTGCCCGGATTGTATTCCCAATCCAGAAGCTATTGTCGCCGATTGGCGACTATCTGAAGGCGAACCTTTTTTGAACGAAAAGACCTGCGAATATCAAGTAGCAGTGCTTATCAACCAAGAAGGGGATTTTTTCCGTGCAGCGGAAATCAGAGAAGCGTCTGATAAAGACATAGATTTTGATATGATATTGCAATCCTTTGTCTTACCAGGATTACGTATCATGCTTCGTTACTATGAAAAAGAAGAGGATGATTCTATAGTATGTGCGTTTCCATCACCAATAAAAACTGAGGAGGATGACTCTTTAAGTATCTTCGGTGGCCTTACTGAAATCTTTGCCGGCACCGCTAGTGGATTTATGGTGGGGGGTCCAGCCGGCGCATACATTGGCGGAGGACTGGCAATTGTAGCAGAAGTTGATGATTGGATCATGTCCAGCAAAGAACAAAGAAGGGACGCATTAACCTTTGACCCAAGAGAGAACAACATTACAAAACAAGCTGATCGCTGTCGCTCCATATACACTCAAATGGTTTCCGGCGATCTGCCAAAGGATTTTCATTCCGAGGTCACAAGAAAAATAGAAGTCACAACTGGCCTACCCGATGGTTCAACATTTGAAATGGTAATACCAGATCCAGTGGGTATGATGAAGTATGAAGCGCTTGAAAACCCGCTCAACAATCCCGATGCTGCCGAATTATACGCTCGCGCTGTAGATTATAACTTTGGTGACTCTCCGGGTGAACCAATGCAGGTGTTAATAGCGATTCCTGCCTATGTTATGAATAAGATCCCAGCGTTTAAGCCTCCCGAAACTACAACATTTGATGGTCCAAAATCTGTAGTGCTCAAAGGTCCCCGAATAAAGGCTATGTTGTCGCGATTGAGCGAAGCACTGCGCGTTTATGGTCAGTACCAAGCCTATTGGTGGCAAACAGAGAATGCAACTTTATATCAAAAGGTTGAATTACCAGATGGTACATTCGTCTCTCAAACTACAGGAGGCACCGGTACAGCATTCACTGAAAGTTCCTCAACGGGTAATATATTCGGCGCTCTCGGTGGCTTGGGTCTTGGCGGCTCCGCCGACGACCTAGCTCAACAACAGACTATCAATGTCGAAGGTGAAACAGATTATGAGTTGATCGGAGACCCTCAAATCTTTTATATTATCAAATATCAGCAAGCAGTTGTTAATTTTTACGTTGCACTGCACGATCTACTTGAAGACAATGACTTTCGTCTCACCGCTTTCCCAAACTTCATAGGTGACAGAGCAGAAGAAGTCAAGATAGTATTTGAGCAAATTCCAAGCCCAACCGGCGCAGAGGCCCCATCTCCTGATGGTTCTGATACCCCTGCTGCATCAAAGCACTTTTCAATTAAGGCAGTGTGGGCAAAATATGACTCCTGTGGTTGGCAAAAAATGAAAACAGGAATGAACAAATTTCGTAACCATCCGACGGTTAAGGATCAAACTGTGATGGGTTATGTTGCAAACTTGAATAAGATAGATGAACAGCTTTTAGCCAAGACCACACCTCCATGGTTGGATTTCATTGTTGAACACACATACCCTCCCCTAGACACTAGATATGAGTCCGAAACCAAATCTCCAGCCGGAAAAAAGAGTCCTCTTGGATGCATCGCAGATGGCGCTGGCGGAGCCGAAAGCTTTAGAAATTGGATATTTAGTTCAGTTATGGGCTTGGGAGATGCCGTAGCTTATCAATTCAACAAAAATTCTTGCAAGTTGTTGACAGACCCAACCTTCCGCCCGACAGAGAAGAAGTTTGCGGACTGGGTCGGAGGAGAGAAAGAAAAAGCAATGAAAAGGGTCAACAAACACTATGCCGAAGAGCAAAGGATGTTGAGAGTCAAAGGTCAAAGAATTTCTGAAAAACAATATAAAAACCCCGCTGACAAGGAAGCGGATTTGAAAGAGATAAGAGAATTGACCAAGTATTCAATAGATTCTCAAGGTGAAGCATTACAGCACCCATATCGCTCTGCTGCGATTGATGCAGCGCTTGAAGAATTTGATATGGACAACTCCTTAATAGGGTTGTTCATTGATCAAGCAGAATTGAGAAAAGTCGGACTAGGCCAGCCAGTCTGGAAGGATTTCAAAGGTATACTCGGCGGCAGCAAGCAAAGCAAGTTTGAGCTTTTTAAATCTAGAATCGACAAATGTGGTCTCTCTCAGTTGATGATGAAGTCCATTCAATGTCTGATGGCTGGTGTAACTTTGGAGGCAGCTTACAAGGCTGTCATCAAGGCTGCGCTTGAATCCATGACAGCCTCTAATTGGGAAACATTATTTATCGGTCTGCCAATGCATAAACAAGCCGAGGTAAGAGACAAAATTACTAAAATCATAGGAGATATGCCTCCCCCATGGGAATGGACACCGGGTAAGAATGAAATACCAGACAGTCAGATGAAAGCTGTTGCTCTTGATAGCGATGTAAAGTCTAACAACAAACAGACTGATATCAACAATACCAAGATTCAAACCCTCGAGGCCGAGGTTGAAAAGTATGATAAATATGATACTGAATTGGTGAAACAACTGACTTGGGCAAATCCAGAGACTACCCTAACCGTAACAAACGAAATAAAAGCCAATTCTGAAGAAAGAAACAAAACCCAACAAAGAATTAATGATCTAAAGCGCCAAAACGAGAAGCTAGACAAGAATACAACGAGTAAAATCAATGACAAGGGGTATGTGGACCTTGGATCACTAACAGAAGATGAAAGAGAAAAAATCAAAACGGATATCACCGCATATCAAGCTTCACTAGGCCACGACCCAGACAGTAGGTACCAACAAGGCACTCTTGGAAAAAACACTGCAAAAATGCAAAAAGCACTTTATGATGCATATATTGATGTATTGATAGAAGAGGTTGGTGTGGACACTCTATTGAAAGCAATAGAAAAGTTCCCCGGATCTAAGTTGATCATCGATGCTATCAAAACATGGGATTGTCCATATCCACCTTTGTTTTCTCCTCCGGCAGCAAGCTTTATGTCAACCTTATCTTTGGATTTTTGCAGCGGAAACTTTAGCGGCAAAATATCACTACCACGTCTTGCATCTCTGGGTAACATTTCATGGCTCAATCTTATCAAAGTGTTGTTCCAAGCCTTGCTAAAAGCGGTTGCAGCTACTGCATTCAAGATGTTGGTCACCATGATTGTAAAAGTATTGCAAATTTTAGAATCTGCAATCTGTAAGTCAATAGAACTCGCTGGTAAACTGGCAGTTAATGCTCTTACACCCGGAGACCAAGGCGGTTTTCAAGGCGCAATCTCTGATGTGTTTTGTGGAGATGAAGCATCGGAAAAAGATAAAGAGGCTACCTCGTCCAATCTACTCTCTGCCTTGGGTGTCACCCCTGATGACCTACGCGGTATGAGTGGAGAAGATTTGATGGACTCTCACTTGAAGGTAGCCCAAACCATCTCATCAGTTAGTACAAGAAATGAGATAAAAAATTTAATAGTTATGGACCCTCGAGACCACGATATCAACGTCCTCAGAAGAATTTCTAAAGCCGTTGCTCTTGTTAATCCAGAGTATGCTTCTATCTTTTCTGATCCAAACAATATATCTCAAATTTTTGCCTCAGCAGGTAATCTTTTGACTCCGACTCAAATTAAAGTTATACGTGAGGAATTAGACGCTCCTGAAGATGACGTACCTGTGGATGACAGCATCTGTTTAACAAAGCAACAATTGGACCAATGGAACGAAGATAGGATTGCATTGTTTACGGCCGCCGGACTACCAGATGATTTGGCCCGTGAATGGGTGCAAAAACAAAATGACAAAGCTCAAAGTGATCTAGTAGATGCATGTAGCTTGGCAGCCCGTGGTGTCGATGGACCAATGGAAGATGAGATAGCCAAGTTGATAGATTTTGAAAATTCTTTTGGTGACCCTGAGTGCCAAACTAGTACCTCTGCGCTTAGTTTCCGCACACCTGAGACTGATGCTACAAAAGAAGCCGCAGCAACCGGTATATTTCGCACATTAACAAAAGAATTTCAAAAAGATCTCAATGGCGGCGGCTGGATATTTAATAAATATGGCGTCGTCGATCATATTCTTGCAGATAGAAGAGACAAACCTCTCCGCCAACACGAGAGTAGAGTGCAGAGTAATTTCTTGTGGCCAAGTTGGGCCAACACTGAGGAAGAATTTGAGATCAAGAAAGAACGACTAAGTGAGATCCTGCCAGATTTTCTTGTAGATGCTTGGCTTGGAGGAGAAGGTTCTGGATTGTTTCCTGACACTATTGGTATTCTACTACAAGAACAGTTATATAACTCTTCATATAATTATAGTCCAAAATTCACATTTGAAACTTTTAGAGAATTCAAGGGAATCAAAGAACGCTGGATGGGCATAGATTATCGATTTAAGTATCAAAAACCCGCTCTCAAAGACCCAGATTTGATTTTACAATTTCGAGACAATGTGGAACCCTCAGATCCCACCCGATTCGGCTATGGTTTTGATTTAAGATATCACTCTTTTGTTTTAGATGATATATCTTCAACTGCAATTGTTTCTGATAGATTTGATTATGATATAAGTCTTGACACACTTTTGTCTATGGATAGGAGTGATATTGAGGAGAGTGAATCTGTGATTGAATTGCCTAGGGGCCAAACCACTAGAATAGAAACTTTAAGAATGAGAATAGAAAACCCTGTTGACAAAGCCCGACAGGATATCTTGAATTCGTTACAAATTTCAAGGTCTGACCGCACATCAATGAAACACACCTATGAAGGCCTTGTATTCTGGAAATATTGCCAGAGTAAATGGGCAGAATTAGGAGTGCAGTTACCCAAAGAGATGTATGCAGGCGATCTGTGGTCAAACTTATCTGGAAAAATGTTCAAAGATGTATCAAACTTGATGATGTTGCCTGATGGACAAATACCAACAGGTTTTAAATATGGTTATGATTCGAAGTCATCGATAAAATACGAAGATTTATTATACGTCAATCCCGATGCTAACCCTGAGGATAGCAGTACGTGGGTGTATACTCACGATGAGGGTGAAAAGATTTTAGGAAAATCCGCCACAGGAAACCCAAGAGTTCAATTTCTTGACCCCGACATACATGGTGGATATTATTCATGGCCAAAGGTTTATATTGATAGATTCCAATTTGAAGGAATATTGAGCGCAATACAAATAATGGTCCCAGATATAGATGGTTGTCAGCCAAAAAGAACTGATTTTTTAGATTGGCAATACCTATCTAATCGTCAAAAGAAGATATCTCAAAAAATGGTACCAGATAAGAGATTAAAGCTTGAAGAGGAGTGTGTTAAAAAAATCCCATTTGATTTGATTCAAACAAACGACATCCATGGTTACATTGAGAGTACTGTTTTGGCAACAATTCGAACATATGTTTCTGAATTTATTCTAAAATCTTTGCCAATAATGGCATCTTTGGAATTTAATGATAAAAACTTTGATGATTCGGTAGCCCAAATGATTGTAGAATACATGTCATCAGATTTACCACAACAAGGCAGGTGGACAGACTGGACATGGATAAAAAGATATGACTATTGGTTGCACTTTTTAGAACAAAGTTATCAAGTTCTTGATCGTCGAGTCAAAATGAAAGAGATGAAGCTTGATCCCGAGATGCAATCAGTTGTTTCGGATATCGTCGCTGCCCAAAGGAGATATGTATATGTTTCATCTGAAGTCATGGAAGATTTGGAAACTAGTGTACATCTGCCTTCTCTTCCCTATCTTGAGAGTAAATATCCTGATAAAGTGAAGAACGTGTATGTACGTGGTAGAAATCCATTTCGAGGCAAAAGGGTGTTACTTCTTGACGGTCCATCCCGCCCAGACGATGCAGATTATCAGATAATGAAGGGTGCCTCTATTATATATTTTGGCAAAGACGCCGCCCAAATAACAGAATACAGCAAAACCGCCCCGTTTAGGACTCAGTATTTTAATCATATAGAGTTTGACTTTGGTAGCATGGGGTTTACAAAAAGACATGCTCGTCGATGCGCCAAATTATATACCTTACATAGTATGCGCGATCAGTGTAAGAAGGCGCTAAAGTATCTTGTTAAGGAAGAATTGAAGAACTATTCTGAGAAACTATCTTCAGCAATGACACCCGCCCCAGCCATAACAAATTTATCGAAACATTATATTGGAGCTAGTAACTCTGTGATCAACAATGGATTACGTTGTGGAAAGAGCGCATCAGAAAGACCAATTTCGGCTATAGATGATGCTACTGGAGAAGAGGTGATAACCTATCTTGAAGGGTATGGAAATTGCGTTGACGTGAGTGGAGATATTTATTTTGAAAATCCACTGGATCAACAAGGTCTTGAAATTCCTTCTGCCGGTATTGCAAATGGGCAATTTGTAGTTGAAAAATATATTAGAATAATAGATAAACCCGATGAAGAAAATGAAAACGTACCAAACTTTATAAAAAATAGATCTGAGAATCTTAAAGGTGTGGTTAATATTAATTTGTTCCGAGATTATGTCAAAAACAATATGCTTAACAACCCTTTGTTTAATCCAGATTCCCATACTTTATCTGACCTATTTGGCGATGCTGAACTTCTTAGAGATCTGGCTGATAGAGCTACAGGGGTCATTGGCTCGATCGGGTTTAAATTTGGTGTCAGGTTGAGTCTCATACCACCTGAAGGGTTTACTCCTCCTCCGGCTACAGGAGAAATGTTAAAGGTAGCAGAGAGAGAGAAAGCATATTATTTAAAACAATCAACAATCGGAGGAGCAAATACAAAACATATTTTCCCCTTAGTCTCATTCGAAAAAGACGTTATGGATGATAAAATCTCTTCAATTGATTGGGATAGTGACACTTTTGGTGAAGACTTAAGGTGCTATATTGACAATTTGGTTGAACTACCAGAATTTAAGTTAATTTTCGACAATGTGTTCCCACTCCGCCGCGCCTCCTCCATGGTGGCTCTATATACTAACTATGGTTGGTTATCTGCCATAGGAAAACATCCGGATGAAAGAGACATTGAGTGGACAAACGCTGTTTATTCTTTGGCTGACGGCGGCGGGGATATCTGGCGCGAAGGCATTTTTGATGGAACTAAGAGAGCATGCTATAAAATGTTTCTTGGCTTTTATGAAACAGATAGTTGGGAATGGTCATGGGATTGGAACATGGATTTCAATTTCAATCTTTGGTTTAAAGATTTGGCCCCAAAGATATTTACGAACATAGATCCATCAACTCGCTGGTGGCAACGCTGGAGAATAGAACAAAACCGTCCTTTTGATAAAGATGGCGAACAATGTGATAATATTATAGGAAATTTGTTTGTTTGGTGATTCTATATATTAAGTTTTGTTAGCTGAACTATTTATTGACTCATGGGTATCTTTTTTAACGGAGACTTGAACACAATATGTCATCATCCACAACCGCACCAAAGTTGCCATTAGAAATAATAGGCGGCACGATTGACTCCTTCGAGGCTGCTGAGTTAAAAGAGCTTGTAAAGCAAAATGTTAAAATGGTTATCCTAACCTATCCGGGTGAGAGGATAATGCAGCCCGACTTTGGCGTTGGTGTCCCAAGATATCTCTTTGACCAAATCGGCACAGGTATATACTCAGAATTACAATCAGTGATAGCAACCCAGCTTAAAAAGTATATTCCATCAATAAACCTAACATCTGTCTCCGCTGTCGCTGGCGACGATGATCATAAGTTAAGTGTCTCTGTTTCATACGAAATAGATTTTTTAAGAACGAAAGATCAGCTAGATTTGTTGATAGAGTATTAAACTTATTTAAAAATACTATTTACTGGGAAGGAGAATCCAAACAAGATGCCGAAAAAAAAACATATTCCTATAAAATACACTAGTAGAGACTTTATTTCCATAAAAACTGAACTGGTTGATCATGCAAGAAGATATTATTCTGATACATACAGAGATTTTTCCGCAGCATCATTTGGTTCACTAGTTATGGACACCGTATCTTACGTTGGCGATGTACTCTCATTCTATTTAGATTACCAAGCCAATGAGAGCTTTATGGAAACAGCCATTGAAGCCGAAAATGTCCGACGACATGCTAGCAATCTCGGGTACAATTATGTTTCAAACAATAATTCCTTTGGAATGGTGTCTCTTTATGTGGTTGTACCTTCAAATTCCGACGGTTCTGCTCCAGACTTCTCTTATATACCAATTTTAAAAGCTGGTTCCTCGTTCAAATCATCCTCCGGTGCTGAGTATACATTAACAGAGGATGTCGATTTTAACAATTCCAAGAACGATATTGTCTCTGCTCGGTTTGATTCATCCTCCGGTGCGGCCACTAGTTATGCTATCCGTGCGATGGGCCAGATAATCTCCGGACAACTTGGGTCTATTACTTTAGATCTAACTTCTGATGCGTTTGAGAAGTTTAAGCGTGTAAAGCTTGGAGCTACTGACATTACTGAGGTTATATCAGTGGTCGATAACGATGGAAACATCTATTATCAAGTTGATAACCTGTCTCAAGAGGTGGTGTTTTTAGAAACAACTAATCGTTCAGCATTTGAAGACGGTGTGCAGAGTATCATCAAACCTTATGTTGCTGCCCGACGTTTTGTTTTGGAACAAGATGCAACAGGCACTTATCTCCAATTTGGAAATGGCTCTGAGCTATCAACTCAAGTAACTGGCTTATTGGAACCCACCCGCGTCGGTATGAAACTGTACGGAAAAAGAACAGTCGGATCTCTATCTTTTGATCCAACTCATTTGGCAAATTCCGGAAAACTAGGAATCTGTCCAAGTGGCAAATCACTGACAGCTATAGTTAAGATCAACCCGTTCACAGAGGGATACTCTTCCCCATCAGGTGCAATAACTGAAGTTATTCAATCAGAATTTCAGTTTAAAGATCAGGTGACTCTGACTCCTTCAACGGTTACTGGTGTAATTCAGTCTTTAGAGGTCAACAATGAGACTGCAATAGTGGGTTCAAATAGGGAACTAACCAAAGAAGAAATCAAAATGAGAGCAAAGGCTCATTATGCAATGCAAAATAGAGCAGTAACTGAGCAAGACTATGAATCATTGGTTTATAGTATGCCTCCGCAATATGGATCAATTAGTCGATGTGGCATAATAAATGACCCCTCTTCTACAAACCGCCGCTTATCTATGTATGTTATATCCAAAGATGAAAATGGCTTCCTAACTCCATCAAATTCAATTGTTAAAACTAATTTGAAAAGTTGGCTTGCAGTTTATCGATCGATAAACGATGTTGTTGATATATTAGACGCAAAGGTAATTAACTTTGGAATTGAGTTTTCCGTTGTAACCTCCGCATCTTATAGTACCAACGACGTTATAAGCGCAGCGGTATTCGAATTACAAGATTTTTACTCTGACCAGTTATATATTGGAGAGCCCCTTTATGTCTCCGAGATCTACCATAGATTGAATCGAGTACCGGGCGTTGTTGACGTCAAGAGTGTAAAAATCAATATTAAGTCCGGTGGCGTCTATTCTGGCAACACTTTGGATCTTGAAGAGATAATGTCTCGAGACGGAACCTTTTATAAAACTCCCAAGAATGTTATATTCGAATTGAAATTCCCCAATCTAGATATCAAAGGTGTGATTAAATAATGGCTATTATAAGATATACTGCAAGCGCAGACAACACAGTAACGAATGCATTTACAGAAACATTGCAATCATCTCAGCGCGGAACAGGTTCAAATATGGGCAAATCCGATGTACTTGAAGTTTTTTCGATCTACGGCCAAAGCTCAAGCTCAGTTGGTCCTTCATCTGAGGTCTCAAGAATATTAATCAAGTTCGATACAGCAAAATTAAGTTCAGACCGAGTTGCCACCACAATACCAGCATCTGGTTCAGTGAATTTCTACCTTTGTCTTTATAACACACCCCATGGTACAACCCTGCCGGAAGATTATAAATTAACAGTTGCTCGTGTGACCAACGATTGGGAAGAAGGCTACGGTCTTGACATGGACAATTATAAAGATAAGACCTACGACGGTGTTGGATCGAATTGGGTGAATGGAAACGGAACCTTTGTAAGTGCCTCCGCCACTCTTAAGTTGGCTGGCGGAACGAACCTTGCTTCGATGCATGGTCAAACATTTTCTCTTACAGATTCCGACGGAACTAGTCAAACTTTTACAATTGATTACAACTCTAGTACTCTCACTGGCGGTACTATTGGGTTTGATGCTCCGGGCACCGATCAAAATGACAATGCTATGGCAGCAATCAAATCAGCAATCAACAGTATCTCTGCTTTAGATATCGTAGCTAGCACCATCACAGCAGTTGGTGATGCAACATCAGAACACACCTTACTCATTAAACAGAATACAACAGGCTATGCCGGCAATACTTCAATTGATGTATCTGGTGGAAACGGCTTAACTATTGACGGGTCAA
>UEXM01002479.1_pt1 | contig 13037 bp, 17 predicted proteins | sample 1796661 | NCBI WGS metagenome assembly UEXM01 (sample SAMEA4772469, study PRJEB27181) | metagenome | reverse complement strand
GTAACAGATGTGGCTATACAGAGCCCTCGACCACAGAGCCGCGAGGCCCCGTCCCATCCTTACCTGCACAAACTCAACCCATTGATGTAAGTGACTACGCTGGTTACCCATCAACGGAGGTTAACGGAAGGGGTGTTACAGCCCAGACATGCGAATACTTTGGCGTAGTCTCAGAACTAGCGGAGACGGACGGAAGTACGGTGACTGGCTACCTCTTCCCTATATTCAACAGCAAGAACACTGATCAACCTACTGCCTATAAGAAGCGCAGTATCGACAAGTCATTCGCTATCTATGGTAGTGAGAAGACTCCCGCCTTATTCGGACAGAACAAAGCTCCGAAATCAAAAACACTTTATATTACTGAAGGAGAGATAGATGCTCTCACAACTTACCAATGCCTTAAGGAACTCTCTAGTCCGGACTGGGCTCACCTTAATCCAGCTGTCGTCTCAATCCCCAACGGAGCAGCTGGTGCAGCTCGGGCGGTGGCGGACAATCTCAAATTTATTAACGACTATGAAAAGGTTGTCGTCATCTTCGACAATGATGATGCGGGAAAAAAGGCAACTGACGAAGTGTGCCGACTTATTGGCAGCAGAGCTCACGTCGCTAAACTCGGAAGCTTCAAAGATGCTAACGATATGTACTGCGCTGGAAGAAAACAAGAACTAAAAGCAGCAACAGTATTTAATGCAGAGAAGTACATGCCTGCTGGTATCGCTACGGTATCAGATCTTATTGACGAAGCATGTGCCATGCCTACCTATGGGTTATCCTACCCATGGCCCTCCCTCACTGACCTCACCTACGGATTAAAGACAGGACAACTCATCGGCATAGCTGCTGGTGTAGGTATCGGTAAGACCGATTGGTTCTCTCAGTTATCCGCCCACCTTATTGGAGAACACAATGAATCAATCGGACTTTTCAAACTCGAAGAACCTCCAAGCAGATCTCTTAAAGCTATTGCAGGAAAGATTGCAGGGATTCCATACCATAGACCCGACGTTGACTTTGAGGAATCTCAGCTTAGATCTGACATTCAACGATTGGACGGACGAGTATATAGTTACAACCATTTCGGATACAAAGAGTGGAGCAATATTAAAGCAGACATCCGAGTACTCAGGGCCTATGGAGTCAAGTACTTCTTAATAGACCCCCTCACTGCCTTAGTTGCACATGAAGATGATGAGCACAAGGCCCTCAATGAAATGATGGAAGAGATGGCTAGCCTTACACAAGAGCTAGACCTCACTATCTTCTACTCATCCCACCTTAATCCACCACCACGTGGAGCCAAGTCCCATGAAGAAGGCGGCGAAGTTAAAGAGTCACAGCTATACGGTAGCCGTGCAATGATTCGCTGGTCACACTACATCTTCGGACTACAGAGAAACAAACATGCAAAAGATGAAACTGGAAACGCAGACTATCAAGTGCGAAACACTACCAAGTTTGTGCTACTTAAAGACAGGGAATATGGTAACACTGGGCATTTCGATATAGCTTATGATCCAGCTACCACCCGATACCTAGAGCCACAACCTAGTGAAGAAGAGGAGATGTTCTAATGCCTAAGAAATATATAGCGTCTATCTCAGTGGTAGATGGTGAGGAACTTATCAACCACTATGAGATCAAAGTAGACACACTACTAGAGGCGTACTCTCACTGCGAGAAAGAGGTACTCAAAAGTAAAGGACACTTAGATGTGTTCGTATCAGACACGAGGTTAAACAGAGAAGATGGTTAAGACAACAGCAGAAGACTTCCTAGTACAGGAAGGTATGTTCACTAAGAAGTATACATGTAAACACTGTGGCCTACAGTGGGACCTACTAGTAAGCCCACACCTTATGCACCATACTCATTGTAAGGATAAGGTATGACTGAGGAACTTAGTCAGGATATCAAACCTAATACAGATGAAGAGGATAAGTATATTAAGATGAAAGATTTCTATAAGCAAGGCAAGAAAGATTGTAAAGACCTGTACCTAGCAGGCGCTGGTGTAACAGCCCATGAGATGGCACAAGAATATACCCATCACGAAGAGTACATCCAACAGTACCTAGCTGGATGGAACTACATGTTACACTTGATTGAGATTGAGGAGGAGTAGCTATGCGAGTAAGGCTAGTGATTAAGAACTCCCCTGAGAAATGTAGCTGTAAGGGATGGGGTTGCCATCAATGCTGCTTCTCTGAAGAAGAAATAAGAATGATGCAGGGGGTGCCTAGCTAATGCAATTAGTATTTGACATCGAGACCAACGGTCTACTACCTGATGTCGACACCCTTCACGTCTGCTGTACATACGACCTCGACACTGAGGAAGAGTGGTACAGTACTGATCCCGAGGCTATAGTAGCCCACCTCTCAGCAGCAACTCACCTCATAGGTCATAACATAATTGATTATGATCTACCTGTCCTAGAAAAACTCACCGGATTTAAACCTAATGAAGAAACCAGAATCACTGACACTCTCGTACTCTCAAGACTCGCAAGCCCAGACAGAAACCGTCCAGATGCAATGCTACTTGACGGGGTCAAGGCTGGGCCTCACAGTCTCGGAGCATGGGGCTATCGAATTGGCATTGGAAAGCCTGAACACGAAGACTGGTCCACTTACAGTGAAGACATGCTTCACCGATGCAGCGAAGATGTTCGAATCAATGCACGAATATATCCAATCCTGCTCAAAGAATGCAAAGGATACGGAGAGTCCATCGAACTCGAACACCAAGTCCAACGTATCATTTCTAAACAAGAACGAGACGGAGTCTATTTCGACAGAGATAGAGCTCTCGACTATATTGAACAACTTGGATCTAAGGTTCGCGAGATTGATGAACGACTTGAGCAGCGATTACCTAGACATGTCCGAAGAGTTGGAGTCTCGGTTTCGAAACCTTTTAAGAAAGACGGATCGTTAAGTAAGAAGGTTTGGGAATGGTGTATTGATCCCTTTGATCCTGAACATCCGATGGATATGACAGGTATAGAGCCAACCTGTATAGGTGGACCATTCACCCGTATAGAATACTACAAGACTGACCTTAACTCAGACAAGCAGGTTAAAGAGTGGTTACTGTCCATAGGATGGAAGCCTACAGAGTGGAACATATCCCCTAAGACAGGCGATAGGACCTCCCCTAAGCTCACACCTGACTCGTTCAAATCATTACCGGAGAACATTGGTGAACAACTTAAACAACGCGTTACGTGGCGACACAGGCGCTCTCAGATACAAGGCTGGTGCGATTCAATGCGTACTGACCATCGTCTTCCCGCTGGTGCTAATCCTATGGGGACTAACACGGGCCGCATGAGACACAGGTGTGTAATTAACGTACCTAAAGCAGCTGACTTCGTACCATTTGGTAAGGAGATGAGGTCTTTATTCAGGGCTAGGCCCGGATATAAATTCATAGGCCACGATGCATCAGGACTAGAGCTACGTATGCTAGCTCACTACATGAACGATAAAGAATACATGGAGCAGATACTACATGGCGACATCCACAGTTACAATCAGCGACTTGCAGGCCTGCCGACTAGGGACGCTGCGAAAACATTTATCTACGCTTTCATCTACGGAGCTGGAGATGCTAAGTTGGGAAGCATCGTCGACGGCAGCAAGGCTGACGGCACTAAACTCCGTAATAAATTCCTTTCTAATCTACCGAAACTCGGGCAACTCATTGACAACGTTAAGATAGCCTCACGTAGAGGGTACCTTAAAGGTCTAGATGGCCGTAAGATATGGATGAGAAAGGATTCAAGTGGTAAGGTAATGGAACACAAGGCACTTAATACACTACTACAGTGTGCTGGTGCAGTGATCATGAAGAAAAGCTTAGTACTACTGACTGATAGTGCGATAGGTCTTGACTACACCAAGGTAGTTGACATGCATGATGAGGGTCAAGCAGAAGTTTCTCCAAGAGATGCGGAACTTTATTCGAAATTAGCTGTCCAATCTATTATACAAGCTGGAATTCATTTCAACTTAAACATACCACTAGATGGTGAAGCCAAGATAGGTAACAATTGGGCGGAGACGCACTAATGAGAAACCGCAGGGCCAACAACCTACGTCATAGGTACGGTATAGAGCAGGAAGATTACGATCGTATGCTCGAAGAACAGGATGGATGTTGTCACATATGTGGTGACCCTCCTACTAAGCACAGATTATCGGTAGACCACTGCCATGAGACTGGAACTGTACGTGGATTACTGTGTCATAACTGTAACCATGGCTTAGGTAAATTTAAAGACAAGATTACCCTACTACTAGGGGCAGTAAAATATTTATTAACTCGAGGAAATTAATATGAACTACTTAGAAATTATTAAACGCACAGAAGAACTAGAGACTGAACTACAAGACCTACATAAGGCACGTATTGAATCAGCTCAATCACATTCAGACCTACACGTATCTATCGATCTAGAGACAGGTATCTCTGTTGACCTAGACTTAGACTACAGTGAACTAGAACGTGATGTAGTAACTATCAAACAAGGTGATGCAATAGTTAGCCTAACACCGGGTGACTTCACTGAGATGGGTATGGAACTACAGAAGTATAACGATGCTATCTTCAGCTACATGTCAGAGATTGAGAAACAAGAAGCAGTAGCAGCGGAAGAAGCCGATGAAACAGTCGAAGAGGCATAGTCTCCAAGAAGCTGTGGCCAGTGTAGGGGTGGGATTAGCTGTAAACTTCTCAGCTTCCTTCATAATCTTCCCACTCTTCGGACTGACCTCCTCCTTCTTCACTAACCTAGGTGTAACACTGTGCTATACAGGCCTAGCAATTGCACGTACTTACTTCGTACGTAGATATTTCGAACAAAGGAAATAACATGACAGAACAACGTAAACTACCAGAAGCAGGCGCACGTAAGGCTTACTTCAACCGCTACGTTAAAGCGGGTATCCACACAGTAGAAGGTTATCAAGGGGCACCAGACAAAGATGCACCTCAAGTAATCCTAGGCTGGGAACTAGTGGAAGATTTCACTGACGAAGATACACCACGCCCTATGTGGGTGAAAGGTTTCGGTATCGGTGCTATCAATGACTACAATACAGAGCTAGCTAAGAAGACTAAGTACTTCACTAGTATGTTCTTAGACTATAACCCTGAAGAAGGTAACGGTCAAGACTTCCTAGGCCGTGGCTGTCGTGTAGTAATGAAGCATAACCCGGGCAAAGGTGCACATAGTGGCAAGACCTTCGCTAACCTAGCAGGTGTACGTGATTATGATGGTGAACTACCACCTATCTCACAAGAGCCAGTGTTCTTTGACTTCGATAAACCTACAGCAGAGAGCTTAGAGAAGCTATTCCCTTGGGAAGTAGAGTATCTACAAGAAGCTGTGAACTATAAAGGTTCTAAAGTACAGGCTCTTATCGAAGGTACTGCTGATACAGCAGAGGTAATTACCGATGGCCCCGACTTCTAATATTAAGTACCAATGTCCTATGTGTTTGTGGGTAGGGACAGGTGATCAGATGCTTGATCATCGCCAGTGTCCTACCTGCTACGTAGAGTACGGTCCAGACTGGGAGATTGTAGATGAGTAACCCATTAGACATGCAGGTAGGTGGTAGTCACTATCAGTTACCCATACAACCTATAGAGTACATCTTCAAGAATGGTCTTAACTTCCTTCAAGGTAACGTAGTTAAATACATTACTAGGTATAAGGATAAGAATGGCCTAGAAGATCTTGAAAAGGTTAAGCATTATGTAGATCTACTGATCCAACTGGAGTACGGGAATGACTGATAAAGCACCGCTATATGAATGCCCGTTCTGTCAGATGAGATCATTAGCAGATGAGATCATAGCTAACGATAACAGGTGTCCGGGATGTGACGCTAAATATGTATACACTTGGAAGTCTATATGAAAGCATTGATTGATCTAGATATTATACCCTACGCTTACGGAGGCATGTCCTTTGAAGACGGTGGGCTCATGCCGGACAACTTAATAAGGAAGAAGGTTGATGAGAAAATCCAAAGAATTATTCTGGACTCTGGTGCGAGTGACTGGGTGGGGTATCTTACTGATTCCGGTAGTAACTTTCGGTTGGATGTGGCTACTATACTCCCTTATAAAGGAAACAGATCAGGATCTGAGAAGCCTCCTAAGTGGCAAATGCTACGAGATTATCTCTTGGATCAATACCCTGACAATGTTTCACTAGTCACAGGCATGGAAGCTGATGATCAGTTAGCTATCGACCAGTATGAGGACTACTACAAAACCTATAATGATATGGGTGATGGTATACCTTATAAAGAAGCAAGTCGTACTATCATCTGCACCATAGATAAAGATCTTAAGATGGTACCCGGTTGGCACTACAACTGGAATACAGATGAGAAACTATTTGTTACCGAGATCGAGGGGCTACGCTGGTTCTATACACAGTGCCTAACAGGTGACATGACTGACAACATCAAAGGATTACATGGTGTTGGTAGTAAATCAAAGCTAGTATCAGTGTTAAGTGACATGGATACAGAAGAGCAGATGTTCCTGCATGTACTTGGGGAATATAAAAAGAGATTCGGAAGCTATGCAGAGCAGTTCCTACTAGAGAATGGTAGATTGCTATGGATGCTGAAGGATAGAGAAGAAATGTGGGAGTTCCCACCAATTACAATTAAAGAGAATGAAGACGATGACATTATTATTGAAACTTTTTAGCTTCTTACGTAAAGTATACCGCTTACCACTAGTTAAGCAAGCTGCACGTAGCATAGCTAAGTCTGTTATTAAAGAAGCTGTAGCTGATTCTAAGACTAAGGTTGATGATAAGCTAGTAGCAGTAGTTGAAGCTGCGATGGCTAACAAAAACTACCGAGCTGTTCTAAATGGCAAGGCGAAGAAGTAGGACTCACCTCTCAGCTACGTACCGATCGGGGCTGGAAGAGAAGACTGCTAAAATGCTGGATGAACTGGGTGTTTCATATACATTTGAGACACTCAAGATTCCTTATGAAATACCTGCATCAAACCATAAGTACACACCTGACTTTATCGTCACCACAAAGAGTGGTAAGACTCTAATCATAGAGACAAAGGGTATCTGGACATACCAAGATAGACTCAAGCACCTACTTATTAAGCAACAACACCCTGAACTAGACATTCGGTTTGTCTTTGATAGATCTAAATCTAAGATATCTAAAGTCTCAATCACCACCTATGCAGATATCTGTGAAGGTAGGGGCAGAGGCAAGTTCAAAGGGATAACGTGGCAGTATGCAGATAAACGAATACCAGAGGAGTGGCTCAATGAGTGACTTAGAAATACTAGGACTTACAGTGTCTGTTTGTATGGGCATCTGGGCAATGTTATCAATAGGATAAACTAATGACTGAATATACTAAAGAAGTAATTAAAGAAATGGTTGACAACTTCATGCGTGCATACACAACTGAAGTAGATAAGAATGGATTAGGCCCTGCTCGTCAGTTTGCTGATCAATATCTAGCTGACCTGAGTAAGGACATGCCCTCAGACGCCGTAGAAAGCTTCACACGGGCCGCTATGGCACCTCTTAATAGCTTCCTACAGGCTCAAATTGAGGCCTCTGATACGGCTTCTCAGGAGCTTACAGAGGATATGGCTAGTGAAGAGTAATGAACTAGTAGAGATGTTTGACAGGTGGCTTGAAGCTGGTTATATGTACTACATTAAAGATGAAGCTACTAATATGACTGACTATGAGTTCGACAAGATGGCTAACGACCTTCTTAAGAACTGGGATAGCTTTGATCATTACATGAAAGACAGAGTAGGTGAAGACTCTCTAAGGTGTGGGTCTTGCTTTCACCTTAAAGAAGATGACTACCCCGCATCTATTAGATTTAAGTGTACCTAAACGAAGAAACCCCCTATAAGCGCGAGCCTATAGAGGGTTTTTTTTCGTCTGTATTTTATTTAGACTTCTTCTTAGCTGTAGTCTTAGCTTTCTTTTTAGCAGGACCGCCCATCGCTTTACCGAATGCGCGTCCACTTGCCTTAGCCTTAGCTTTATCAGTTACACCACGTGTTTTACCAGCCATAGTGATCTCCTATTTAGATTTCTTTTTAGTTTTCTTCTTAGGCTTCTCGCCCATAGCAGCAGCTAACATATCATCTAAACGCTTTTGACGTCCAGATAACTGTGTTCTTGCTTTCTCTGCCATGCCAGTGCCAAGGATACCCTTGTCTTTATCTGCCATTAGAACTCTCTCCAAAGTTGTGTTAGTCCCTCATAGTTAGCAGCCATGATTAATGGTACTGAAGCTATGAGTGCTTTAACAAGCCAGAGGGTATGACGCCAGAAGGACAATGTCTTTGACATCTCCTCCAACTTGTCTAGAATTTCTTCTTTCTCTTGCTTTGTCTCTACTCGATGCTCGTCGAATTTCTTCTCGATCATCTCCATTTTGCCTAACACATAACCTATGTCCTGTGCATTGGCAGCTACTTGTTGACTGGGCACTGCTGTTGCTTTCCTAGTCATTAGTATTCCTTACTCAGCTGAAGCCGAAGTTTGAGGTTGAAGTAAACCAGTAACCTGTGTTAACCATTCGTTCGGTGATTGCAAGATACCAGTATAGTTAGGGTTCTTGTGGATATTGTACAACTCATTCATAGTCTTGGTAAGACCACGGTTAATTGCTGTAACATTACCAACAGTATCCCCTGCGGTAGGTCCAGCTCCTATACCAAGTGTGGTAGCAAGAGATTGACCAGTTAAAGTTTCTTCAGGACGACTCACTACAAACAGTTGTGAAGTCGGGTCGAACTCAGCTGTGTAACCATTCTGTTTAATCTCGTTAAACACCATGGATTCCCAGCCGTTAGTAGTCTGTACTAGTTTATTCTTAGTATCAGTATCAGCAGTTGAGTAGCTTAGTGAGATCTTAGGATCATTAAGCTGGGTAATAGAACCCGATACATCCTGCGGATTAACTACAAGTTTATCTAAATTTTCTAATGTGTTGTTCTGTACAACAGGTGCAACATCACCAGCTCTCATAGCACCTAGTCCATAGAAAGCATCAAGCTTCTCGAATCCCGGTGGTGTGACTGGGTTAGAAACACGTACAGCTGCATCCATAACTAATGTCTTAGTGTTAGCTAGCGCTTCAGGAGTTAGTCCTGAGTCAGCTGCTAATGATGAGATCACTTGTTCTTGAGCTGGTGTTGCTGAAGTGATGAAACCACTCAATGCGGTGAGACCACCGTTACCAAGTAGTCCTGCAACACTGTTAAGTTTGGTAATCTGACCACCCATACCAGCTTGCCACATAGCTTTCTCAGTATCATTACGTTTCTGCATCATCTTCTGTAAATCTTTATCTTGATAGAAAGATTGTACATCATCTAACTGCTGGATACTGTATTCTTTATGAGCACGTACTGCTGCTGGATCTACGATCTGTCCTCTAGCACGTAGCTGAGCAACTTCAGCATCAATACCACGTATAACGGTACGTCTCATCTGTTCAGTCTTAGTATTCAGTACATCTAAATCATTCTGATCTAGTGCCTGCTTACCAGAGTACAAGCTTGTGGCTTGTTGTGATAGATCATCTACTGCTAAGTTAATAGCAGAGTTACTATCGGATACAATCTGTCCAAAGCTTACGATACCAGCTTCTTTATTACGCTTGATACCTTCAGCCTGTGTAATCTTAGCCTGTTCTACTAGTACATCTTGAGCTGAATAACCCAATCCATACTTAGATTCCATCCTACGATTAAACTGTAGCTGTTTCTGGGCAGCCGCACCAGTCGTACTGGATGCTGATCTACCTGTAGCAGCATTATAGATCTTATCTATCTCAGGAGCTAAGTGCCCATACTGTCCGATAAACCTATCTTTAGCTTCACGTGCCTTAATAGAGAAGGTGTTGTCATCTAACAAACCTTGATTCCTAGCATTCTTAACCTTAGTGAAGGTGTCTAGAAAAGTCTGGTGAATCTGTCTATCACTGTCACTTATCTCACCATCACTGAAAGCTCTATTAACATCAACAGATAGAGCTTGTAGAGAATTCTCTGCAACCTGTGCAGCTTCACGATCAGCTTGCATTATGTTAACATCAGAGATAGCAGATGCTAATGTTCTCTGATCTTCAGCCTTCTGAGTGTTAAGCGCTTCTTGTTGTGCACGTTGATTAGAGACTTCACTAGCTCTAACCAAGTTGTTAACAATGTTAGGTGCTGCTTGTATAAGAGTATCTAATGTTGAGTTAGTCTTAGTTGTAACACTAGGTGATAGTAGCTGAGCCTGACTTCTTACTGAGGGTAATGTAGTTGTTGCCATAGCCCCTTATTCCTCTGTCTTAATTAAATTTGATTGGAAAGACTTAGTACCTATCTTACCATTTGATCTTACATAATCAGTAGACCATCTGTATAGATCTCTGTCTAGTTGAGAACGTCTCTCACCTACAGTCTTTAACATACGGTTGATAACATCCTGACGTTTAACAGGTTGATCTTCATACTCTGAAAGGACCATAGCTTTGTTAGCTTGGAACTTCTCATAGTTACCATCTAGTCTGAACTCATTGTAAGTTTGCTTAAGAGCTTTCATAGAATCTTGCTCTGCTTTCTTACGATCAAAGTTCCACAACTTCTGCTGGTAGTAAGCGTTCTCAATATCCATTTGAATACCCATAGCTTTAGCCATCAATGTTTGGAAACTAGTATCTTCTAAGTTCTCTAAGCTGATCATGATGTCACCACGTTTATTAGTGATACCACCTAGCTTATGTAGGTATGCAATCTTTCTAGCGTTAGACCAAGTAGATGTAATGGCTGCGAATGAATCAATAACCTTAAGGGCTGAGTCACCAGCAGTTTCTAAGCTAGGTGCTACGGCCATATCTCTAGCAGCTTTATAAGTATTCAACATAGCGTCACCACCACGTTGTATTACACCTATAGATGGTGCTGAGATCTTAATATCACTTGACTCACCAGTAGCTAGATCACCTAGACTAACCACCATATCGTATACAATGTTGTCATCTAGACCAGCGATGATAGATGCAGGCTCTGAGAAGTTATTATCAAATCCTATAGCATTCATCATAGTACCAACCATGCCTTTATCTATAAGATTAGCCCATGTCTGGTTCTCTGCATTGTATGTAAGAGGATCACCTGCTACAGAACCCTTAATAGCTGAAGTAACACCTTCAACAACAGGTACACCAACTGTACCGTAGAGTATTACCTGTCCGGCTAGTGCTTTAGAAGCTTCTGCTCTAGTCCACTTACCGTTACCCATCAGACCACCGACTACATTCTCTACTAACTTAGCTTGTACTTGCAAGAACTGAGTAGGAACAGAGGTTACTGGGTTTTTCTGCCATGCTGCTGCGTTCTCACGCTGCATATTCATGTTCATACGTAGTGTATCATCACTAATCTCACGTATAGCTACGTCATCCATAGCTTTACCCGGGTTAGCTTCCTTCCAATTACGTCTAGCTATGTTCCAAGAGATCAATCGAGCCATCGATTCACCTTCTTCGAAGAAGATACGACCTGCACCAGCTAGTTTACGGAACCCTTCGATAGATCCTTGACCGAATCCACCCATATTGGCACCATAATCACCAGTTCTCATCACACCATCACGTAAACCAGAACGTTTGAACTGCTCAACTGATAGTTTAAGGTCATCTAAGTCCTCAAAGTCCATACCTTTAGCAGCTTTCTTGAGTAATTCCTTCTCTACAGTAGGTGTATAGAGGAAAACTCGCTGAACCATGGCATCTTTTAGGGAACCAATCGCTTGTTTAGGGTACATACTCATAGCTAATGAAGCATTCTGAGTCTGAATGTACAACTGACGAGGGTTAAACCAACCTAAGTATGCATCAAAGGTACCACCTTTAAGTGCTTGCATAGGGTTAGCACTAGCTACATTAACTGTTAGGTCACGTACCTTAGAGTTAGGCATCATGTCTGCGATATTCATCACATGTCTAGACCAGTTGTTCTCTTGGTTAAGAGGTACGCGTAGCGAATCAATCATATAGGTACGGTGAGCAATCAATGCTTCACGTGTACCGTTGTCAGTAACTGCATCAAGAGGCATAGTCTTCCATGCCTGTGGATCTAAGATATCTCTCATGATAGGAGCATCAGCTTCTACACCAGAGTTCTTAAGAGCCTGCTTAGCAGAGTTCTTCCAACGATCTATCACAGCCATACGGTATTCATTAAGTGGCATCTGCATTGAGATACTCTCTACCATACGTTGTACTGATTGACCAGCTGATAGCCTAGTCATTTCATTTGCTAGATCATCACCTTCAAAGATACCTTGCTTGTTACGTGCACCAGTATATAGTCCACCATAAGCATTAGCATCTTCAGTAACTGACGCTACTGCATTCATATCTCTATCACGGAATGCTTGTAGGTTAGAGTACTGATCAGGAGACACCCTGCCTTGTTGCATGGCTAAGTTCTGCTCAGCAATGAATGCTTCTGCATCTTGCTTAGTCTTGGTTCTAGCTATTGTTGAAGCGCTTCCACTGGAAACATCTTTAACATAGTAGTAACCCGGCTTAGATATACGTGGGACATAGCCCGGAGCCTTGTTCAATACATTATCTGGAAGATCACGTACTGCCTGCTTACCAGCAGACGTAGGTACTAAACCATATCGTATATTCTTACCATCTATTTTAATAGGATTGAGGAACTGTACTGGAGTGTAGCCTTGATCGACTGCATCCTTAACATTGATAGCACCACGCTTAGTCACGGATATACCTTGACCTCGTAAGTTAGGAGCTATGATATCCTCTGTACCATCGACAGTGAAACCACGACCATCTTTAAACGGTTTAGCTATCTGAACTTCTTCGATACCGTTAGCTGGGTTAGTCCACCGAGCCTCCTTGTATCCCTGAAACTCAAGCTTACGTTTAACGATATGGTTCTGCATACGGTGAGTCTCATCAAGGAATGCACGCTT
>UEXM01002478.1_pt1 | contig 13039 bp, 18 predicted proteins | sample 1796661 | NCBI WGS metagenome assembly UEXM01 (sample SAMEA4772469, study PRJEB27181) | metagenome | reverse complement strand
TTAACGTCATTTTTACGGCATTCTAAAATCTACCTTTTATAAATACATAAGGGAGTCTGTTTATTTTATAGGTTCCTTTTTTATTAAATCTTGGCTATTTTGTCATTATTTTTCTGTTTGGGGCTTGAAGAAATTCAGGTCCCTTTTTTTATATTTTATTTTGTAACTTTGGAATATTAATAATCTTAATTCAAAAACTATCTTATTATGGCTACAGAGAAAAAGCAAATCGTAGAAATTCCTTTTTTTTGTGCTAAAACGCAAAAAAACTACCCTAAAGGATCAGAGTATAAGGGTAAACGAAAAGACTTAGCTAGCAAAATGAAAGGCTACAAAGAACCTCAAAACAAAAAGTAAATGAGTACTATAACCGAATATGTCGACGTTGTAAGCGTCAGAGAGGCTAAAGAATATCTCAGAATTGACGACGATATAACAGAAAACGACGTTGAGATCGAGGGCCTTATTAATTCGGCCTGTAGTCTTATTGAAAACACGACTCAAGTATTTCTGAAACCTCAGAATAAAACTTATTTTGAGAATAGCGAGCCATGTATCAGGGTATATGCCTATCCTATTACTGCGGTGGTAGAGCCGACAGAGGCTACAGACTATGACAAAACAGAAAAGCAGTTGTATAGTAATTACGAGATACTTAACTCGACAGTCGAGAAAATTGTTTTAACGGTAGGCCATAGCGATACGGATAATATAAAGCCTCTTTTTAAGACGGCTATTTTTGAAACTGTTCGCTTGTGGTTTTATGGATCAGAAACCGAGACGGTTAATAAAGGAGTAATTCCTAATACGGTTATGGCTATGATTTCATCTGAAAAAAGATTTATATTTTAATGTTTGATTCTAGAAAAGCTCAAAAAAGGGTAGAGATTTATAGCGTCGGAATGACTGACGACGGATTCGGAGGGACTAAAGCCGTAGAAACTTTGCTTTCTACTAGATGGGCCAGTATAGACGATGTTTCTCAAGGTCCGATACAAAGTGAGTCAGGGATTAAAGATTTTAACGATGTTTATAAATTCACTTTCAGACACGACAAAAACCTTATTATAGACCCTAAAAAGCATAATCTAAAGTATAACGGCGTGAAATATTCTATTTTAAGCGTGAAAAACGACGGACATAGAAAAGTTTCACAGACTGTAATAGCTAAGAAATTTATAAATACCTGATGGGCTTTAAAATAAACACTAAAGATTTGGACCGGTTAGAGAAATCTCTAAGGAACGCTCCTAAGCGAGTAACTAAAGATATTGACGCTATTGTGTACTCGGCTGGCAATACGGCTGTAGCTGTAGCGAAAAGATATTCTCCGGTAGATAAAGGCGCGCTTAGAAATGCTATGAATTTAGAGAGGGTAGAGCCTTTACTTGTAGATGTTTATAATAATATTCCTTATGCTCCTTTTATTGAGTTTGGAACAGGTAAAAAAGTCGAAATACCGGACGATTTTAAAGAGCTTGCTAGTAATTTTAAAGGTGGTGGATCCGGAACATTTGAGGAGGGTCTAGAAAATATAACCGCTTGGTGTATAAGAAAAGGAATACCGGAGGAGAGCGCGTTCGCTATTTTTATGGCAATAATTAAAGTAGGTATTAATCCACAGCCTTTTTTATATCCTGGTTTTAAAGCTGGTAAAAAAATATTAATTCAAGATGTAAACGATTATATCGATAATTTTAGTTTAGATGGATAAGACACTACCTGACAAATGGATAAGGAAAGCTATTTACGACGCTTTTAATGATACGGTCGTAGACGGAAAAACTATTAAAGTTTTTGATAGTCACGTCCCTAACCCTGACGGAAATAATGACGCTTATGTGCTTATGACCGTTCAAAGTAATGACCTAGAGCATAATAAATGTGAGGATTTTTGGTCCTCCGATATAACCTTAGCCGTGACGACTTGGTACCAAGGAACAGGAAATCCAGGGAGTAGGCTTTTAGGAGATAATATTTTAGACGCTCTGAGAGACGCTATAAAAGACCCTTTAGACCTTAGCGGTGGAGGGTTAACAGTATTAAAACAAGTAATGAATTTTCCTAGAGATTTAACTAGCGATATGCCTAACGGAACTTTATTTAGAAAATTTCTAAGATTGGAAATGCGTATCAAATAAAATTGTAACTTTGAATATTAACATAAAATAAAAATCAAATGGCAACATTTATCAAAGGAGACACTAATATTTTGTCTGTTCACGACGGGACGGCTTACCGACCTGTAGCGTGTTTAACTGCAAATAGTCTAGCGTCTACATTAGAAGTCTTAGAGACTCGAACAAAATGCGATCCAGGTGTAGTAATTACTAACGCCGGAGCTTTCGCTTATTCTATAGGGGCCGAGGGTCTTTATATCGATACTGGAGTCGGAGGAGACATCACTAAGGCGTCCCATGACTGGCTACTTATCGAGCAACAAGCGAAAAACACGCTTACATGGAAGTTAGACACAGGGCTAGCTACAAACACGGCCTATTATGGGACGGCTGTAGTAACAGACCTCAATCTTGACTCTCCTACAGGCTCAGAAAATGCAACTTTTAGCGCGACTCTACAGGGTAGCGGTGCGATTGTAACGACTGATCCGATAGTTTAAATTAATTAAAACAGAAAAATAATGAAATCAAAAAAAGTAGCTAAAATTAAGCTAGGAGAAAAGATGCGTTCTTTTTATTTTGGGCTTGGTTTTTTAGGTTTGTTTATAGAGGAAAGCGGAGTTTCTTTAGAGGACATCGACGAGGAGTTAAAGAAAAATCCTTTTAAAAGGATTCCTCAAATAATGTATTATTCTTTAGCTTTTGGTTTTGTAAAGCAAGAGCTAGAAATTCCTTTTAAAGTCTATGACGTTATAGACTGGATTGATAACGATGGAGGAATAGGAGGTCCGGCTGTAGCTGAATTTTTGAAAGCCTTTAACGAAAACAGTAACGCTAACCTCCCGGAGAACGAAAAAAAGAAAACGGCCGTAAATCCAACGGCCCGAAAAAAATAGGAATAAAGGGTTTTAATGCTGACTTTATTTCCTTTGCTTTAGTAGAACTCCGAGTTAACGACTTAGAAAAAGTCTATGATATGACCTTATCAGAATTTAGGCTAAGGGAGTACGCATACATGAGGGAGCAACAATGGGATTGGGCAAAACATCGTTTAGTAGGTTTTATGGCTATACGATCGTTTAACGTTAATCCTAAAGACATACCTAAAAAGGAAAGCGATGTTATACAGCTTGATTTTGTAGATGGAGGAAACTCTATCGGTGTTATGACTGAGGCTCAAAAAATAGCTATGGATAAAGCAAAGGAGAACTATTTTAAGGAACTTAAATTAAAAGCCATTGAACAGCGAATTTAAAATCACATTAGGGGCTATTGTCGACGGGTTTATAGACTCTATAGACAAGGCCCTTGATTCTGTAAAAGGATTAGGGTCAGATTTTGATACCATAGCCTCCAATATGGACGTGGCGTCGCAAAAAGCTGGTGCGTCTATAAAGAAAATCGGAGAGGGCGCTAAAGATTCCGGGGTAGATGTTAACGACCTTGGTAGTAAAATCGAGGCAACCGGAAAAAACATTAAAGACTCGGCCGGTAATTTTAAACTTTGGGAACGATCAGGATTATTATTCCAGGAACTAAACAAAAGAACCTCCGGATTTGGTCGAGAGGTCTTAACTTTAGGAACCGCTTTAAAAGACTCGTTTTCTGTAGGAGTAGCCGGAGCAAAGGCTTTAAGGGTTGCTTTAATATCTACAGGAATAGGGGCTTTAGTGGTAGCATTAGGGCTTATTGTGGCGTATTGGGACGAAATAAAGGGCGCGGTCGTAGGTGTAAGCGCGGAACTTTCAGACCAAAGGAAAGTACTAGAAAAGCAAGCCGAATTAAGACAGCACGAGCTAGACCTTTTAAATGCGTCGGATAACGTATTAAAACTTCAAGGCAAGAGCCAAACCGAGATTAATAACTTAAAAATTAAACAGCTCGGTCTACTTCTAACGGAAAAAGAGCAAATTTTAGAAAACTTACGAGTTTCTTTAAAGAGCGCACAAAAACAAGAGGAAACATATTTTGAATTTGCTAGAAGTATTAGACAGTATTTCGTAGATATACAAATTTCAGTAGCTAAATTTATTACCAAAACAGGAAACTTTATTTTAAAGGGGTTTGTCGGAGTAGCTAAAGGAATTTTAACGGCTATGGAACCGATTTTAGAGTTAAGCGATAAGGCTCTAGGAACCGATTTAACCGCTAATATTGATAAGATAAAAAGCAAATTAGGAGGACTTAAAATTCCGGACTTGTCAGGGGCTATACAATTTATTTCTGACAAAATAGCTGACGCTTTAAACCCGGATAGACCACTTTCAAAAAACCTAGAAAAAGATTTTAAAGCTATCGAGATTGAGGTAGCTAAAATAAAAAATAAAATAGCTGGCCTTAACTTATCCAATTTCAAAATAGCTGTTAAATTTAATGCAAAAGAGTTAAGCGTCGGAATTTCTAAAATTGAGGAGGACTTAGCTAAATTAAGCCTCGCATTTTTAAAAGAGACTGATTTTGCTACTAAGACAGCAATCCTTAAAAAGCAATTAGACAAACAAACCGAGTTAATAGATTTGCAATATAAAAAAGCGATCGTATTAGCTGGAAAAGATAAACTCGCTAGAGAACAGGCGACTATCGAAAAAAATACAGCTCTTTTAAATTTAGAGAAAAAATATTTTAATAATCTATCCTCGTTAATAGGTCAAGAAAACGCGACTCAAGTAGCAGAGATTAGAGCTAATAACAGCCGAATTTTAAAAGAGAAATTAGACGCTTTAAAAGAAGATGTAAATATTAATAATCTTACTAAAAAGGAGCGCGCTAAATTTAACCAGGAGATCGAGGCTTTAAAAGTGGAGTCTCATAATAAATCTTTACTAGAGCAAAACGCTTATTGGCAAAAATTACTTGACGGAGACACTTTAAACGGTCAGCAAAGAATTAATGCCGAAAAAATAATACAGGCGAATTTATCTAGTCTAAGGACTACAGGATTTAATAGTGTTTTAACCGCTTTAGAAACATTTAATTTAAAGGCTGGAGAAATAATCACAAACGGAATATCCAAAACTTTTGAAAATTTAGGAGCGTCTATCGGCGAGGCTATAGGGACAGGGGCTAACGCTATCGCTTTAGGTGGATCGGCTCTTTTAGGTACTCTTGGAGGTCTTTTAGTACAATTAGGAAAAATGGCTATACAGGTCGGAATCGGTATTAAGGCCGTAAAAGTAGCTTTAAAGTCATTAAATCCGGCTATTGCAATCGCTGGAGGAATTGGACTTATCGCTTTAGGCTCGGCATTTTCTAAAGGAGCTAGCAACCTCGCAAATTCTAGCGGTGGCGGTGGAGCGTCAGACTCTAGCGGTGGCGGTGTTAGTGGATCAACTACAAATTCTTACGGAGCTGGTGGCGGTGGTTTTTCAGGTGGTCGGGTAGTTTTTGAAATAGCCGGAACTAAATTAGTAGGCGTTTTGAGTAATACTTTAAATCAAAATAGTAACTTAGGAGGAGACTTAACACTTGGTTAATAATGGCAAATAATTATAACTTACAATACTACGATGTTAATGGTATTTTGCACGAGTTAGGAATCCAAAAAGTAGGACTTATCGGGACTCCGATAGAAATTAACGGCTATTGTGAATTAAAAGCCAGTAGCGTAAAAACAGCCGATAGTATTTATAAAGGTCTAGGTCTAGAAATCAATCTACAGGCCGATACGACGCAAACATTTTCGGAATTTTTCGAGTCAGACGAAAGGACTTATAAGGTTACTTATGAGATAGACGGCGTTATTGAGTTTGTCGGATGGATTGAGCCGGATGGTTATTATGAGTCTTTTGTTGAGTCGGTATGGTTTATAAATATTACTTGCGTGGACGGGCTTAGTTATTTAGAGAATTTATCTTACGTGCAATCAAACGGGCTAATTTGGACAGGTAGACAAAAAGCCTTAGATATTATTATAAATTGCTTAGACCGATTAGAATTAAATCTATATATAAATACAAGTATTCAAATTCATTATACAGGCCTTTCTACAGGGTTAAACGTACTGGATAATATTTATATAAATTCTGAAAGGTATTACAGGGATGACGGCGAGACGATAATGTCATGCTCAGACGTTTTAAAAGACCTTTTGCAGATTTTCGGCGCGTCTATTGTGCAAAGAAAGGGCGAATGGTTTATCTATAAAATAAACAGCTTGTTTTTGTCGAGAACGCAAACTTTTCATCACTACCAGCCCGACGGAACTCCTGAGACTCAGGAAATCGTCCCTCTAGGTATTGAGATAGGATCAGAGGTTAACGATTTTCCACATTTCCATTGTAACGAAAACCAAAAAATAGGGCTTAGAAAAGCTGGAAAAAAATTAAGAATATATTATAAATACGGGTTTTTAATCGATTTAATTCCTAATCCTGACCTAGTTAGCGACGGCATAGGAGGTATGCCGGGATGGACTATTTTACAGCCGACAATCGTAAACGTGGACGGCGTAGACGCTACCCTTGAGGTATTAGCCGATAACGATACAACTTTAGACGCTTTAGAAATTAACCCTCTTGTAGATGTTCAACAGGGCGACACATTAAAATTGTCTATAGACTCAAGGACTCGTAATTATTGGTTTTCTAGACAGCACTATACAATTATTTTAGAGCCAACTGGAGGCGGTACGGATTGGCATTTAAACCTAGCCCTTGAATGGACCGAGGGAGGAACACCGGAAAAGATACCTTTTGATATTTTTGATACGCTAACAACTACGGAAATAAATTTCCCTCCGGCTCCCGTAGATGGAGACATTAAAATAATCATAGTAAGACAGGCTTTAAATTTAGGAACACCCTCGCCGATCGCTGACTGGGATATTTTATTTTATAGAATAGCTTTAACGGTTTCTAATCAAAATGTCGATGGTCTTAAAGGGGAGGTTTGGAATTTTGAAAACGAGGACATAGTAACCTCAAAAATTAGGGAAAATATAGAGATTTTTAACGGCGATTCTGAGTCCGATATATTTTACGGTAATATCTATAAAACAGACCAAGATACAAATACCTCGATATGGTGTAGAATTGTTAACGGCGTTAGTCAAGCTGAGGATTTGCCGATAATTCACTTATTAGGAGAGGATTTAATGAGATTAGTACAAGGTAACTCTAGAGTTTTCGAGGGAGACTTTAAAGGATATGTGCCTTATTTCTCAATTATTGAGATTGATGGACTAGACGGTTATTTTACTTTTTTAGAATATTCTCACGACTCTAGAAATGATATAGTAAAAGCGAAAATGATTAGGTTTTATGGGGATGACATAGCTAATTTAGACGTGGAAACTTATTTAGATTATGGTAATACCGTTAAACCTACCATAGTCGGATAAAAGAAAATTATGTAAATTTGAAATATGGCTACAGTAATTTTACAAGGAGACGTAAAAGTTTTAGAATTAAATGTCCCGGATATTGGATGGTTGCCGATAGGCTGTTTAACGAGTAACGGATTTGACGAGGCCGTCCAAATGCTAGGAACCACAACGCGAGACAATGAGGACGGATGGGTTTCGGCGGTCCCAACACAACAAGGTTATAGAATTTCTTTTGCTGGATTGGTCCCTTTAGACCATACAATAGACCCTTTGCCTTATGTAGATATTTTAAGGCTTAGAGAATTTAAAAGAGATAAACTAAAAATCGGCTGGCGAATGGTTTCTAACGGAATCGAGGAAAGTGGGTACGGTTATATTACCTCTATTGGCGACACGGCTCCGGCCGGCGATAATGTTTCTTTTAGTGGCGAAATTTTAGGAACAGGCAAAGTCATAGTGACTGACCCTGTAAACTTTTTGTTTGAAGATAATAACAATTATATATTTAATAGCTAGAAAATGGCCGATCAGAAATTAACAGATAGAACACAAACAACAACCTCCGACAATGATAATATAATACATATCGTTAAAGGAACGCAATCTTTTTCTATAGATAAAGGCGATTTTATCGGAGATAGAATGGATATAGCCGAGGGAAAAATCACTAATTTAGAGGGTAATCAGTATTCAGGGGTCGAGGTTTACGACGAGCTTACGGATCTCCCTGGAACCGGAACCGCTTTAGTCAGTTATAAGGTGGCAAATGACCCTACAAGCTCAAATAATGGTTATTATCATTGGAACGGTGCGTCATATACAAAAGACGCCGATCTCACAACTGGAAAAATTGAGGCCGGAGACGTAGACGCTATTAGCGGAGATACGGCTTTCGATGGGTTAAGGTTTAAGTCTAACTTAGAAAAAGGAAAAAACAGATTTAATAAACACGCTATAACCTCCGGGTCTATTACTAACGCTGGAAACTTTTTCGCTAGCGGAACCAATAGTCATACAGAATTAATGCCATGTACTCCAGGAGAGGTTTATATTTGTTCACACGAAATAAAATATACTTGTTATTATGACGAGGATAAGGTTTTTGTAGCTGGAGGCTTAAATCCTGTTTTAGCTGGAGTAACTTATACAATACCAGCCGGAGTTTATTTTCAGATAATTACTATTTATAATGTTTCTATAGATTCTATTCAATTAGAATTAGGAGACACGCAGACGAATTTACATTTGTATAATGAAAAAGTCCCTACTAAAAACGTAAGGGCTTACGAGCTTTTAGATATTGAGATTTCATTAATTGCCGATACTCATATAACAAATTCGGTTTCTAACTCCTCTATGAATAAACTCGCGGAGGACTCTATTTCTTTATTGAACAAAATACCGGCCGACTTTGGAGTGCATTTAGGAGACTTGATTAATTTTGCTGGTAGTCAAGCACAAACGGACGAGGCTGTAAGAATTTTTGAAAGGCTTAAAATACCTATGTATTTTGTAGCTGGAAACCACGACGTAAACCCTGACACTCAAGCGGAGCTTACTCAGTTTTATGATACGGTCCCGGATGCTTATTACAGAAACGCTTTTAGTTATGGAGATAATAGCTCTAGACTAGGATATTATCATGTTAACGTCAGGGGAATAAACCTAATCGTTTTAAACCAAAACTTTTATAATGATGCGACGGCAAACTGGAAAATAAACGACACTCAATTAACTTGGTTACAAACGACTTTAGATTCTATCACAGGATCGGACTCTAAAATTATTGTATGCTCGCATTTATCACTTACTGAAAATCTAAATGAAACGGCGTATTATAGACATGACTATACGCAAGCCGGAACAATTAGAGGGAAACTTGAGACATGGGAGACGTCAAATGGAAAAGTTTTAGGGTGTTTTAGCGGTCACGAGCATAAGAACACATTAAATTTAATAAACGGCATAAATTATGTTTGTTTTGACGCTCAGTCACAGTCAGCATACACAGGCGATTATGCTCAACTTTGTTTTGCTCACTTAAAATGGGTAGAGGCCGAACAAAAACTTTTAATAAACGGAATAGGAACTCAGACAAGTTATGAGTTTGACTATTCATAAAAAATAAATAAATGGCTCAGGAATATATAATGCCGGAAATAATGAAAGGCGACACGTTCGACGACTTGCAGTTTACTATAAAAATAAATGATGTAGTGGAGGACTTGACAGGCTATGCTATAGAATGTAAATTCCGACGAAACAATAAAAGAGGAACCGTCTCTAAAACCTTAGAAATCGGATCCGGAATTACGGTTACAGACGCTACAAATGGAGTCTTTAAGATTGATTCTTTTGATTTGGACTGGCACGCCGGAGTTTATTTTTACGATATTGAATTTACAGACACTAACGATTTAATTAATACATACATTTGTGGAACCCTAACGGTTGTGCAAGATGTGACATACACATAAAAAAATGGCGACAGAGGTAGAAATAAATATCACTCCAATAAATAGAGCTGTTACTATTGAGGTTTCGGGAGCTGTAAAAGGCGATCCGGGTCCGGCTGGAGCTGACGGACCACAGGGACCACAGGGAGACCCTGGACCACAGGGACCACAGGGAGACCCTGGGCTTGGAGACATGGACTCGTCAGTTTACGACCCTCGATCGGTAGTAGGAGACGCTTTTCTAGAGGACAACACAATAGGAGTTGCTACGTATTCGGCGACATCTACAGCTATAACGACCTTAGATTTATCGGCTTTCTCAAGTCATTATCAGATATTAACAGTTAATACAGATATACAGTTTTCAAATACTCCTCCTTTAAACTATTCATTTGTAAAATCTTTAAAAGTCAAAAGTTTAGTCGCTCAGACTTTAGGGTTTTCTACAGCAGACAAAGTTATAGGGGAATTTGTAGCCGACGGGTCTGTTAACATTGTGAGTATAGAGTTTTCTAACCACCCGACGGTAGGTCTTTATATTACCGTTTTAATAAATCAATAATATGGCTACAGCGATAAAAGTAACTCAAAACAGAAAAGACAAAAATCCTGAGTTTTTTGCTAATAATACGGTGGGAGAAATAATCAGAAAAAGACCTCCTGGAACTTTCTATGGAGTTGAAGCGGTTAACGGTTACTATCATACGAGGACGGATTTACATATCCAAGATGGATTTTGGGTTTTAATTCATAAAGATTTTGACCCTTTCACTCAAAAAGAAAATTTAAACAGAATAGTAAAAGCTACAGACGAGCAAGGAGAAATAATTCCTAATACTTATATGTATAAAATCGTCGAGTTAAATCAAAATCAAATAGACGCTTATTTACTGAGTCAAGAGGATAACGAGGACGAGGGCGACGTTTTAACAGCAGAGGAGGAGGGCTTAAAACTTATACGAAAAAGCCGGAAAAGATTTATTAGACGAGTAAAAAAAGGGCTTTTAAATAATAACCAAGAGGAGAAAATTCGCGAGGCTATATTTGACGCTTTCGTTAGGCTTAGTTTTGGCTCTTGGGATTTAGCTAAGAATTTTGCCGATCAAATACCAACACATAACAACGCTCTAGTAGAGGAGCAAATAGAATGGTTTCGAGTTCAAATAAATAATTATATAGATAATCAGTAATATGCAAAGGCGGTTATTTATAGAAAATCAAGGCGCGTCTCCCGAATATCCAATACCGGAAACGGTTGCATATTACCCATTAATTAGTGATAGCGTGGCTTTAATAGGTGGAATTAACGGAGTAGATACAGATGTAACCTATGATGTTCAAAGCCCTCCGGATTTTCAAAACTCAGCTAATATGAGAGATGAGGGCGAATATATAAACCTCGGAGATTCTGATTTATGGAGTTTTAATAACGGTCCGTTTAGCGTTTCTTTTAGGGCGAATTTTCGATTTACAAACGCAAGGGCTATAATTTCTAAATGGGGAGTAGTAGGAAATAGAGAATGGAATCTTATTTCGGCTGGAGCTGGAGCCTTAGCCGTAACTTTTTTAGATGAGGTCGCCGGAGGAAATAAGAAATACCAAACCGGAATATTCAAAATAAGTAATACAGGTAATTACTGGGTTGTAATGACTTATGACGGTACGAACGTCTCTTTTTGGGTTAATGGAGTTGAGCAATCGACGACGCTAACACCTACCGGGTCTTACGCTACTATGCAAAACACAGCCGGCGAGTTATGGATAGGGTCTATGCCGGAAAACATAAGCCTTGACATAGACGCCCATATTGGAGAGGTTATCTTATTTAGTAAAAAATTAGAGGCTGTAGATATAGCAATTATAAAAGATAAATACGACAACAGCCTACCTTATTATACGGAGTAATGAAACGTTTTTTATATATATTATTATTTATAGGTTTTAGCTTAAATGCTCAAATTCCTAATAACGAGGTCCCTTTTAACACTACTTATCAAATTAAATCTGTAACTTTGGACTCGACGCTTGTAATTATGCGTCCGATAAGTTATTTGAAAATAGGAGAGCTTTCAGGAAATGGTATATTTAAGTTTTTACCAAACAGAAAAACTAAAGAGCCGGCGACGTTAGAGATATTAAAATGTAAGGCTCCAATTAAAATATATGTAGACGTTAATATTAACCTGATTATATCGGAACAATGCGAGAACGTTCTTAATAATAATCCTATAGAGTTTTGTTTAAATGAGCCTTAGATCGGCAAAAAAATGGTGCGAAATTTTACTCCCGGCATTAAGCCAAAAAGAGCTTGAGTCGGCTAATATTATCGCTATGGCTCAAATGAAACACTTCTTAATTGGAGACAGAATAAGCCGGAGAGACATTGTAAAGCTAGTGAAAGGGAGGCCGTTAATAATGAATTATGAAAACGAAATAATAGGCTTTAAAAATTTACAAAACGCAATAGAAATATTAAAAAAACAACAATTAGAAAACACCGGCTAACATAGTGTAATTTTTAGTCATATTAACAAGGGGTTGTAATTCATGATCAATTATCGGCGTCGGTGTTTTTTTATTTATTACCTTTATATAAATATGGACTTAGCCAACAAATACAAAACGATTCTATCCGAGGCTGGAATAAACACTCCTTTACGATTGGCTCACTTTTTCGCTCAACTAGAGCATGAAAGTAATTTAAAGCCTGTTTCCGAAAATCTTAATTACTCAGCTAACGCACTTAGGAGGGTGTTTAAAAAATATTTCACTACCGATCAAATGGCTAAAGACTACGCGAGACAGCCGGAGAGAATAGCGAATAAAGTGTATGCTAATAGGATGGACAACGGTAACGAAATGAGTGGCGACGGATGGCGTTATAGAGGCCGAGGATTTATTCAAATAACAGGAAAAGCCAATTATACACAATTAACCCACGACACCGGCATTGATTATCTTAATAATCCGGATCTGTTACTTACAGAGGCCGATAGTATGATTTCGGCTCTATGGTTTTGGAAGTTGAGAAACTTAAACCATTACGCCGACATGGATAATATTAGGCAAATCACTAAAAGAATTAACGGAGGTTATAACGGTTTAAAACACAGGACCGAACTCTTAAAGAAATATAAAAC
>UEXM01002477.1_pt1 | contig 13043 bp, 13 predicted proteins | sample 1796661 | NCBI WGS metagenome assembly UEXM01 (sample SAMEA4772469, study PRJEB27181) | metagenome | reverse complement strand
TCATCATGCTTAGCCTGTTCTGCTATCTAGCAGTAGCAGGCCAAGCAGTTGAGCCAGTGGTTTGGAATACGATTCAGAGCGTAATGCTGCTGTGCCTCGGAGGTGCATCAGTTCGCGGGACAGTTAGCTGTTTAGGAGGTAAGCATGAGTAATGAAAGCGTTTATGTAGTACGGCATTACAGCTACGACTACCATGAGTTTGAGAGCTTAATCGGCTTGGCAGCAACTAAGGAAGTTGCCGAACGTATGGCGAGGAATAACAAGCATGTCTACGTTGATGAACCTGTCATAACATACAGCTTTGTCGAACATAGGAGACTTGCTGAGATTTCTCAGGAGAGGCCTCACGTATACATCGAGATAATGGAGGTGAAGAAGTGATTATCGCAGCACTGATGTTCGTGGTTAAATTGTTCGCAGTTATCTTAGCTGCCTACGTGTTACTGTTCGTGGCTTGTATATTTAAGATGTTCTTAGATTGGGTGGATTCGATATGAAGTATAAAATTGAACGTGGTAGGTCGCTCTTCTTAGCTTACGGGATGCACGAGCAGTACGTCTCTCCTGAGCCAACAGTCTGTATCAAGAGGGACAGCATGGCTTGGTACGTCTACGGCACAGGAGACGCCTCGATGAGCGTACATGGCTTCGCGACAGCTAGAGTTTTAGACGGAGGCATACTCTACCTAAACTCAGCAGCAATTGCTCCTGACGCTCGAGGGAACGGCTTGCAGAGGCGTCTTATCCGATGTCGAACTAGATACGCGAATAGGTATGGCCTAACGGCTATAACATATACGACTCCAGACAACTCGGTCAGTATCAACAACCTAGTAGCCTGTGGTTTCAAGTCTTACCAACCCGAGTACCCTTGGGTCGGCAGGCAATACTGCTACTGGAGAAGAGATAAGTGACTAAACGACAAAAGCCCCGCATAGGACTACAAGTCTTATACGGGGCTTTTTTTTATTCACTGACGTCGGGGCAGTCGTCAGCGTGTCGTTAGTTTAAACAGGGTCAGGGTCTCCACCACCACCACCACCATCAGGTGGGTCAGGGTCTCCACCGCCATCACCACCATCACCGCCATCTCCGCCATCTCCACCATCTCCACCACCTTCGCCCTCATCTGGGCAACCATCGGTTTCGGAGTCTGGAGTAGCACATTCAGGGGCATTGCCGAGGCTGTCATTAACGATAATGAGAACTTCTTCGCTCCATTTCTTGTGGCCGTATTTATCAACGAACAAACATTTAAGTTCATAACAGCCTTCTTCTCCAGCATCTGGAGTTCCAGACCACAAACCAGTCTCGTCTATCTCTACGCCAGCAGGGAATGACCCACCTGAGTAATCAACGTCAACGATGTACATCGGAGAGTTAATGGCTAAGTTCGAGTCAACAGCCTGCCTTACGATAGGAGTTCCGTCAGCCAATTCTGTTACTGGCGTTCCTACTTGTAGGGTTATCACACCTTTATCGTGGGTAGTGAATGTCCAATCAGCACCTTGCACAGCTAGTTTGATGTATGGGTTAGCTCTTGTGCAGTGTTCTGGAGCGTTAAAAGCATCGCCACTGTTAGTTATGGTTCCGCTATAACCAGACTTCCAGTCGCTCGTGAAGCCGCCGTATTGGGCAATAGCATCGGACGAATCAACTGTGCCTCCATTAGCAGTTATTGCATTGAAGTTTCCTTCGTTCATGTTATAGGTATCAGCACCATCATGTGATACGGAACCGTCCATGTAATTGTAACTCCAAACAGAAGCCATTGGATTCATATTACCGCTAATCGAATTGACGTACCACTGATACGCTCCGTAGCTCTCCCCTGATAGACTACCTAGAAAACCTGCTGTGGAAGGCATTGCTAGGGTTGCAATCTTACACTCAAACGAGGTTCCGTTGACGACATACGTTATAGTCCATGCGAAACCGAACACGTAATCAATCGCCACCTCTGGGTATAGGAATGGTTCGACGGCGTTCATATTATTGTGGGTGATGTAGCCATCCCATGTTTGGGTCATGTTAACTGTAGTTGAGTTTGGCAGAACGGGCAGACCAGCATCAACCATTCCGATATCAGGCCAGTCTACCGTTTGCGAGTGTACTGTCGTGTTAGCATCTAAATTGTGGCAACCAGCGGCCTTTAACAACCAGCCCTGATACCAATAGCCTTCTTGATTGGTTGTACTGCCAAAGCCGCCAGCAGCCTCAGCGGGGCTTATCTCGTCCCACACTCTCAAGAAACTTAGGTTCATCAGGCCGAGGTTGTAAGTCCAGTTTGTTACAGGAACATTACCACCCCAAGCATTACCAGTTATGTTAACCCAATCGTCATCGACTGTTGATGATGGTTTCATAAATGCAGTCGTATTTAATGTGACTGACCATGATACTGTTGAGCCGAATGTCCAAGGGATTTGTGTGTCGATGTCAACAGACTCATACCATTTGTCCCATGAGTTACCATTCATGTCCGTAAAGGCTTCACGCTCGAAACAATCTAGGTCACTGCTACCAGCAACAATATCGCTCTGAGGAATCAGTCCTAGACCTTTAAAGTCCGCACAAGGTTGCATAACAGAAACGGGTGACGGGTAGCTATTATTTCCGAAGAAGTATAGCGTATCAAAATGAGGTTCTATCCACGTTACTGGTCTCATCCAGTTGATAAGGCCAGAAGCTGTCGTGTCAATTCTCTGACTGGACGAGTCAATCCATCTAGGATGAACCCATTCACACCAGTCCCAGATGTCTTCTGTTTCAGACAGCAATGCCATAGTTGGCGGTTGGTTGCCGTTCCACCTAGCTTTGGAGTTGTTAGTATAGATGTCGCCAGTACCAACAACAAAAGTCAGTTCCCAATCTGAGTAGTATCCACCAACACCATCGGACAGTTTCATAGTTCGAGGAGGTGATAGGAAGTCCCAGTAGTTTACGCTTTCGTATGTACCACCAGCAGCTATGTTAGCTCCAGTAGATATGACGTTACCAACAGTGAATGAGCCAGTAATGCCGCCTTGGCAGTCCATGTTAAAGTAGAAGCTCAACATGTATTGATAGCCAGAATGAATGACGATTTGCTGGTTTGCTAGTGTAGGGTGATTAAGAACGTAATCCGATTGAGCCACAACAGCTTGACGGAGGTAATATCCGTTAGCTGATGCAGTGAAAAGCTGGTATGTCCCAGCGAAGGGGTTTCCAGCAGGGAGTGTGAACGCATTGCACCTAGCTCGTGGTGCGTTTGGATTGATGTATTGACCACCAACCCCCTCAGCGGGGTAATGCTCCACACACCATCGTACATAGTCACAACCTGTGACCGCCTCGTTGTCGCAGCAACAGCTAGTGTCGTCCGCAGCGAAGAGGATGTACTGATTTCACGATAAGGAAAACTTACCGTCACGTTTCATAACGTACTTGCCGTTCTTACTCATTGTTTCGCCCTCGTTAACAGGTAGCTGAGATAATAGTTTCGTTGCAGGAGATGACTACCAAAGCTCCTGAAGAATCGTAAGTTGCTAGACCATAAGTGGCCTTGTTCATCTGTCCGTTAGGTCTTCTGTAGTGATGAGGAGGTGCGATAATATCGACATCTTCACCTAACAGAACAGTATCTTCAAACTTAGTTATTGAGTATGTCCAACTTGCTGGGCTATTGAATGTCCCTTGCAGGCCACCATCACCTTCTTCGTTACCCTCTGCTTCAGGGTCTTCCCAAGTCATAGCTATCGGGAATACACCGGAGGAGGGGGATGGTTTAATAATAACGAAGCAGTTGTACTCCTTGGAGTAGGTAGCCGTATGTACTCCAGCAGCCACGCTTTCTTCCGACAGGTTGTATACCTTAACCTTCCAGTTGTCGGATTTCTGTAGGGACTGCTTGTCGTTGACTGGAGAGGTTGGCTCCATGTAATAGAAAACTGCTGCCTCCGTCGAACTGATGACGACCTCGCCAGTAGGCTCCATAGTCTCATCGCCACTGTCAGGCTCTTCTGGAGTAGGGTCTACCTCCTCCTCTAATTCTTCTACGGCATCTATGTCGGCCTCAGTGAGAACCCGAACCGTAGTAGAAGAGTCGTCCATGTTAACGCACAGGTATAAGTAGTCGGCGTCCTCGAAGTCGTCAGCTACGTACCAGCTAGTGATGCGGAAGTGGCCGACAGGAGCTACTCTTATGTCTCCGTATTGAAACAGAGAAGCGTCGGGTGCGACGTAATACGCTGCTTCGCCTTTCCCTTCGTACTGGTTCTCTGGGTCGTTAGCGTCGTAGCCTAGTAGGTTATCTCCAGTTACTGCGTCGTCTTTCGGTACTTTAATCAAAGCCATCCCTGAGACGTATACAGAGCCAGAATCTACGTCCACACCTTCGGAGCCTGAGATAGCGTAGTTGGAGTGTCGCCCCACTGGAGTAGAGTTAATTCCAGTGACAGACTCTACGACATAGCCTACTTTAGTGACGTCCTTGGTGTCGAGACTATATCTTTCAACGATTCGACAGACAGTGTGCGGAGGAATAAAATCTCCGTCAGTCTTAGCGAAGACTAGGTTTTCTGAGTACTCAGGTTGCGAGGCTGGGCCGTTGCTAGGGCTGTTGAACCTAGAGACAGCATCGGCATACTGATTCCAAGTACCGACTGAGATAGCTCTAGAGGCCGAAGAAAGTCTTTTAGGTGTACCCATGTTATGTTCCTATTCCAAGAAGTCCGAAGTTACTCTCTTTGTATATACGTGAGATAGAGAAGCCTGTTGCGGTTAGTGAAGACTTCTGAGAGTTTGTGTATCCAGATGCCCCAGCGTTAATACCATCGCCGAAGTCTCCGGCTACAACCTCTGTGTCAGCCTGTCTTGTCTTAAGGTAGAAGTAATCCCATGCTGAGAACTCGAAGTACTCTTGCGTGTTGCTCGATGGTGGGACTATGAGGTCGCTCTGGCTTGCCTGAAAGAAAGAGTCCGTCAAAGAGCCAAGTACATAACGATTAACGACACCGCTCGAATGGGTCGTCCCAGACGCCGCTGAGTTATAGAACCCTTGAAGAGGGAAGGTGTTTCCGTCGAAACCGGAAGTGTCGTAACTGTCATCACTCAAAAAGTTCACGTCTGCTACTCTGGGAGAGGGTATGCTCATCTGGACGTAGGGTCTAAACTCGAAGTTGAAGGTTATGTCCCAATCGCCAGTCGCTCTTTGGTCAGACTGCATACCAGTCATCATAGTAGTGCGGGCAGCTAGACCTCTGAAGACAGCGTTGTTCATTGTCCACACTTGAGACATTCTAGCATACAGCCATGCGTTAGTTACTGTAGCCCCAGAAAAAACTTTAGTTATACTAAAGGTAGAGGCAGCTATGTTCTTCTCGCACCCCATTGGTAGCGATTGTCGGCTGTCTTTACCAATCTGGTTCCCTTCCCAAGACGGGTACGCCTGTTTACCAGAGGCATCTCCAACTCCCGACTCTGAGGTGTACCAGCCACTCCGTCTACCTCTCCCGTTTGCGTTTGCGACATAGCCGTGGTAGTAAGCATTGAGCTGCTTATCAGCCAACTGCACGTAAGTAGTGCGAGAGGCGAAGTCTCCCGAAACAAGCTCTGGGTCAGAGGGGGTAACGGGAGGTCGCTTATCCTGCACGTCTGGGGTGGTGTAGCTAATAGTAGCTTCCATGACACTCTCCGCACCAGCGGCTTCGTAGGCTACTATGGTGCGAAGATTTATGTCGTCCACAGTTAGCCCAGCACCACTGACAGAGATAGCGGTCGGGGCATATGCTGTAAGTGCCGAAAGAGCTGCGTCCTCGTCAGCATATCCCCTTAGGCTATACTCTCTCGTTTGCGAGGCAGTGCCTTGCTTGATACTAGTACTCCTAGAGGTGTGCTTCTCTATTATTGGTTGGTTCGCCATCTCTGCTCCCGATTCTATTTAGTTAGTAAAAGTGACTCAAGACCGTGCTTCTTTAGTTGCACGTTAATCTGTCTTAGCTCCGACTCCTGTCGATGCTGCGAGTCTAGGTTCTGTTTGTGGATGTCGTTCTGCTTCTCAGCAAATTGACGCATAACTCCTTCGCCACCAAGACCTCCGATACCACCCTTAGTTATCCTGCGGGTAACCTCAGACATCTTAGAGTACTTAACAGACTCTTTGCCTGTCTCTTTGTCTGTCTCGACCTTAGCCACTACTCCTAGTGCCTTAAGCTCTTCTCTGAGGGCGTCTTGTTTAGCTCGACGTTCCTGTCGGACCTGCTCAGCAGCCATAGCCTGTGCTCGCCTGTATGCGGCCTTCTTTATGTTCCGAGTTTTCTCTTCGCCCTTCTGCTGCTTCTTTCTCTCTTGGGCATTGAACCGCTCCTCCATAGACATCTGCTTCTCTTTTTGCTTCTTACCCAGAGCCTGCTGAGCCTGCTCCTTCTTGAGGGCCTTCAGCTTCTGCTCTTGGACAATCTTATTGTCCTGCAACTGCTTTAGTCTAGCCTCGTTGTTGTTGAAGAAAGTGTTTCCAGATTGTCCTTCGAGCTTGTCGTCGTAGGTCTTCATATCGTCTAGGTGCATCCCGAAGTCGGCACCCGTAAAGTTAGAGACGTTTCCTAGGCTGAGCATATACACGACGCCGTCGATAACTTCGCCCAAGATGCTGGCTAGAGAAGTGAAGCCTCTCCATATAGTTCGAAGGAAAGTTACGAAGGAGCCACTCTTGAAGTTGTTGAGTGCGTCTACGAACGTCTTAACTCCACCGCTCATGTTGTTCATAAGCTCCCGAAAACCGAGTTCGATGGATAGCTTGATAGACTCCCAAGCACTAGCCCAGTCGCCGTTAGCGGCAAACTCAAAGGCCATTAGGAGACCCCTTGCTATCTCAGCTCCACCAGCTTTCATGCCGTTGAAGATACCAGTAAACATAGCACCGCTGAGGAAGTCTCCAGCCAGTCCGTATGCCGCCTGTGCTTCACTACCTGTGAAACCAATGATGACAGCCTCAGCTAGGGTTAGGCCGATACCAGCCACTGAGGTGAAGACAGTCTTAACCCCTAGCTTAAGTCCAGTGAATATAAGTTTAGGAGCACCTTTTAGTCCAGAAGATATGCCTGTCTTCATGCCTGCTGCGATTCTAGAACCGATACCGGCACCCTGCTTAGCTGCCTCTGCTTTAGGTATTAGCTGCATAGTCCTAGCGTTCATGTTAGTGAACTGGTCTCTAGCAAACTGCATAGCACTTTTGGCAGCAGAGGCTTTCTTGTTCTGTCCAGCTATCTGAGGCCCTAGCTTCTGTCCAGCACCTTGGATAGTACCTCCTAGGCCAGTAGAGCCTTTGGTCATGCCTGCCGTGAGAGAGTCTGCTGTGATAGCGTTAGAGCCACCCAAGCCTGTCTTCATGTGCATGTCTCTGATTAGGTTGTCCACCGTCTGAGGCATCTTAGCAGGCGAGAAGGCTTTGCCGTTTGGTCTTAAACTGTCTGCTAAGTTCTTAGAGGCTTTAGCCATCTCGTCCGATGCCTTGAACATCCTAGGGGCAACCTTGCCGCCTTTTCCGAGGTCCGACATCTTAGGCTTAGCAGCAATACCGCCGCCTCGAGGCATACCAGCAACTTGACCAGCCTTCAGCTTAACTCCATCGTCCGCAAACATCAGGTTAGCGTTCTTAGTAGCTGCTCTTAAGTTGGCTTTACGCATCTTAGCGTTTCGTGCTTTAACTCGAGCGACCTCAGCAGCGTGAGCTTTCTTGGCTGCATCTGCTTGATGTCTCAGGGTCCTAGCTGTCTGAGCTGCGGAGGCTTTTCTTTGAGCAATCGCAACCTTAGCGGCCTTGCCCACCATCATCTGGGACTTAGCGAACCGAACTGTCTTCGTTGTTAGGGCACCAACCTTAGCTCCAGCTACGTCAGCACCTTTAGACAAGGCTCCGAAGAAGGCGACGTGCTGAGTCTTAAGCGTATTAGCGAAGGCTTTTCCTAAGAGTATCGTGGTTGAAGTTAGAGTAGAGGCTGCTGAGGCGGCTTGACCAAGCACCATAGCACCAGACCCTGCCGCAAACACCAAGCCGCCAAAGACTGAGGCAACCATGCTTGCTGCGGCCCCTAAGACTAGCAAGGCTCCGGTGACTTTCCCGAGAAGGGTTAGTAAGTATAAGAACTTGTCTATCACTTCCTGAGCGTCTAGCTGCAAAATCATCTGAGTGATTTTTCTAGTAGCCTTCTCTACAGCGGGGGCTAACTTCTTTCCTACTGCAAGCCACAGGGCCTCTGCTGCCGAGTAGAGCATACGGAAGGCACCACCGATACCGGCGTCCATATCATCAGCAGCTTTCTCTGCCACACCGAAGGAGTTCTCTAACTCGTTCGTGAATTTGTCTACGTCTGCCCTAGAGCGTCCTAGGATTGTGGCGGCTGAGATACCAACCTTACCGAAGGCTTTCTTGTAGAGTGCGAACTTCCTGACGTCCGTCATGTTGTCAGTCTTCTTGCGGAACTCATCTAAGATGATTCCGAAGTCTCTAAACTCTCCTGTAGGTTCAGTCAGGTCGATGTCTAATGCGTCGGCAGTCTCTTTACCCTTAGTAGTTAACTGAAGGAAGGCTGCTCTTAACTGAACACCAGCTCTCGAACCACGAATACCGTTGTTAGCCATGACAGCCAACATAGCTGACGTTCTCTCGATTGAGATACCAGCATCTCGAGAGGTGGCTGCTACGTAGTTGTTAGCCTCACCTAGGTCGATTAGGTTCTGGTTAGAGTTGTTAACTGTGTACGAGAGAACGTCTGCCGCTCTTCTAGCATCCTGAACAGACAACCCATAAGCGTCCATAGCCGACTGTGCGATTCTAGCAGAGTCTGCCGTACCTTCAGACATAGCACGAGAGAGGTGGAGCATGGCCTCAGTCATGGCCTTAATCTGTCCTGCGTTCTTACCGCCTTGGGCGAGTACGGTAGCCAGCTCAGTTACCTGAGTAGTCGTGAACGAAGTGGTCTTACCTAAACGCCTAATCTCCTTCTCTACGGCACCAAAAGCCTCTCCATTGAAGTCGATGTTAAGTTTAGCTGCGAGGTTTCTAAGTGCGTCGTCTAGCTTCTTAGTCTCGTTGACGACCTTGCTCATACCGAGAACCATAGCTCCGGTAGCTGCGGCACCAATCATGCCGAATCTCTTAGCGGCATCTCCTAGCCTGTTTAGGTTCATAGAGGCTTTGGCTAGACCTCCGGCCATGTTGTTTTTGAGCGACAGGATAACGTCTACTCTTGACTTTGCTTTTGCCACAACTATCTCCCGTATATTCTATTGAATTTCTTCAATGTTGGTTTGACTGTGATGCTCGCGTAAGGTCGAGCAACGTACCTTGCGGATGACCACTGTGTAGGGTACTTTCCGCCATTGCCTGTTATCTTGCTCCAAACTCCCTGAACTTCTTTCGTTCTGTCATTGGACAGTGTCTTAACCTTGCCGCTTCCTCCGAACTCGAGCATCTCTGGAATGTTGAAGCGACTGTTCTTCGAACCTTTTGATTTGAATTGTTTTGGTCCGATAGCGTATGTGTCAGGGTTCAGCTTAGTGAACACGATAGTTCTGATACCCCACTGCTTACCGGATGTGTGGTAGTGAGGAGCCTTTGGTGGCTTAGAGCGAGTACGATACTGGCCTCTTATTGCCTGCCGACCTCCCTTACCTTTAAACTTCGAGGGCTTCTTCTTGGTGCTACCCTTCTTAAAGCCTCTTCTCATAACTGTACGACAGTAGGCAGCGGCACCTCTAAGATACTTGCGAGCTTCTCGCATTTCGTTCCTAGAGATGTCGTTGGTCCACTGCTTGACGGCCCGATTAGACAGAGAGACTTTCTTACCCACACCCATTCTAGAAGGCATGGATATGTTTATGTGGACCTTAAGCCCTCCTCTAAGTCTACTCGGCATCATGGCATCTCTCCTAATTCTTAGGGAATAAGTGTTTCAGGCTACGCATAGCAGCCTTGGTCTCAACTTTCTTCTTACGTTGGGGCTTGTCTACAACAGAGAACTTATCAAAGTGTTCCTGTTTAGTTTCCTTGCTACCAACGAACTTAGAAAGGGTTAGAAGTTGGAACGACAGTCGCTCCCACCTCTCACGCTCGGCACCTTCTCTCATAAGTAGGAGTTGCCAAAACTGAAAGGACCAAGGCTCTATGCCTACGGCCCCAGCAGTTTTGAATATAAAAGCCTCAACCTCTTCAGGTGTTAGACCTTTCTCATCTCCTTCTGAATCGTCGGTTCCAACTCTTCCATCATCTTCTCGCGATTGATTTGAGTCTCCTCCGCCACCACTCTCCCCAGTTCGTAAAGTCCGTCGCTCGTCGCCTGTACTAGGTTTCTCAGAGCTTCTCTGCGACTGGGATGTGAAAAATTTATGACTGCCTCGACCAGAGCGGCAGATGCAGACTGCATCGTGTCTCCGTCAAAAGCCGAATAGAACTCTTCCATCGAAAGACCTTCTGACTCTCGAGCCTTGTCGGTTAGGATACCGATTAACTGCAAGAAGAGGCTGACGTCTTCCATAGCGATAAGGTTGTGGAGCCAGCTATCGTCATCGAATATTTTGCCGATGTCGATGTTAAGCTCTTGCTTCATCTTCTGGTACTCAAGGACGGTGATAGTGAGAGACCAGTGGCGGCTCTCAGCGTCGACGAATACGTTTTTTGGTAACTCACTCATAGTTGGAATCTCCCCGATTCAGAATTAAAATTCAGTAATGTCTTCGTTGTTGACTTGCATAACTTCCTCGACACGTTCGATGGAAATCTCGGCTTGTTTAGCCGCATAGTCTTGTAGGTCTCTGACGACTACTCGCCGTGGGAAACCAATTGCCTCGGCCAACTCTTTATTGAGTACGACGATTGTGTGAGGCTTCAGTCGTAGCAATGCTTCTGGAATCATGTTTACGTCTCCGATAAAGGAAAAAGATAGCCCACCAATGTGATGGGCTATCAAAGTAGTTCGCAAGGAACTATGCAACAACGTACCACTGAGGTGTGGTAGTGCTGTCGCCTGTTGGGGGAACTGCTGGACGGAAAGTAACGTCTACAGTGCATCCGTCAGTCAAAGGCTGAGCGAAGTCATTGCTGTAGATGTTTGCCCAGAAGACAAAACCTTCGCTACCAGATGTAGCAATAGGTCCGTCCATGACGGCGATAAGAACAGGTTTACGTGCCAAGAACTGGTCACGCAAGTCTGCAACTTTAGTGTCGCCATTCTCGTAAGTCATCTGGAGAGAAGACTCGAGAGTCAGCAAAGAAGGGCAGGTCGTCTTGAAGACAGAACGACGGTCAGAAGTGTCCGCTTCGTCAGCAGATGCTGAGGTCGAAACGTCACGGGCTACGTCGACTTCGGTCCAGTTAGCGGTAGCAAGCGTACCAGCTTCAAGAGCGGCTTCGTAGTAAAATTTGGCGTCTAAGCCTAGTTCACAACTCATAGGGTTGTCCTTTTACGTTTATGGGTATAGGTGAAGTCAGTAACGGAGAAGAATACGTTAGCCTCCCGAAGCATCTGAATGTCATAGACACTCTCGATGTTGTAGGGCATAACGAAACAAGCCTCGCCGTTAGTGATAGTAAGTGTGTTGTTGTTTGGGTTCGAGAGATGGTTCTGGATGTCTTCGACAATCCCGATAGCTGTATCGTAGTCTGCCTCTGAAGAACACTTAAAGAACAAAGCAACTCCAAGCTCGAAGTCGAGCAGTTCATTGACTCTGTCAAACTCTCTTACCTCCTTGCCTTGTAAGGTTACGATAATCTTAGGGACAGTGATGTCCTTAGACTTCTCAACCTCGGGCAAGATGTGACGCTCAACTATGCAATCGCCAAAAGTCGTCTCTTCTAGCTTAGCCTTGACTGCGTCTAAGATTTGTACTGCTAGTGTGCTCATTACATCTCCTTGGTATGTACTCTGAAAACATTTCTCTGCTCGCCATGAAAGACGTAGGGTTCCTCGGCAGCAATAGCTGTTACTTGGAACTGTACTGGTGCTCCATCGACGACCTCGGTAATAATGTCCATCCGAGCAGGTCTTGAGACCTCGGCATCACCAGAGAACTTATAGTCTGCTACGTCAATGTAGTAGTCTCTGTTCTTAGTGTATAAAGTAGAACCGTCATCCTCGTATGTAGTGGACCCAGAAGTGCCGACGGTAGCGACAACCACCTCTGAGACTTTTAAGCCTCGAGAGATGGTTATCTTACTACCGCCGACGTATTTCTGAGCTTTCCTAGCAGCGTTAAATGCACGCTTGATAGGATTAGTCACTATACGATGGCACTCTCGCTGTTGCTGATACCGTCAGTTGTGACGATACGGACACCAGCTACAGAGTCAACGAAAGGTGCAGGTGAGCCGATTGTGTTAGTCGCAGTTCGTGACTTACGCAATTGCTCTTGGGTCTTCTTAGTCATAATCATGACGTTAGGACCAGCACCAGCAGGGAATCGCTCAAGAGCGTCGAAGATGAGGTCATCTGTCAACGGGTTCGAGGCGTCGATGTTGCAGATACGTGCTGTCGAGTAGAGAGCACCGTACTGAGCACCAAACCAGCTACCTGCTGGAGTGTAGTAAGATGGGAAGTGCTTGCCGCTACCATCCAAGGTGTCTTGGATTCGAGTCTCGCCAAGAGAGACAGCCATGCCTTCGCCTTTGTATACCATGCAGTTTTCTGCATCGCTAACTCGCATCAAGTAGACAGAGCTTCCGCCGGTTCCGCCAGCGTTAATAACCAAGTCCGAACCAGCAAGAGTTGCTAGGTTAGAGTTGTTAGCAAGTCCTTCGAATCCGCCAGCTTTTCCGCCGAGGGTTCCGTTGATGAACTGAGTCTCAAGAGTGAAGAGGGTAGACATTACGTGTCGTCGTCCTTCACGTGCGATGATGTCCTCCTTTCCCTTCTTCCATGCTTGAGCTGTGGCAACGTCAATCTTCCAAGAGAAGTCGAGGTGCTTAAGCTCAAAGCTACGGATTTCGTCGATAGGGAGGTCTAGGTCGCGACCGACGTACTCTTCGCGGAAATCCACGTTGGGAAGCTGTTTCATCACGCTGTACTTATG
>UEXM01002474.1_pt1 | contig 13057 bp, 2 predicted proteins | sample 1796661 | NCBI WGS metagenome assembly UEXM01 (sample SAMEA4772469, study PRJEB27181) | metagenome | reverse complement strand
TTTTTTCTCTTCGTAACCAAGCTTTACCAACTTTACTTTTAATTGGTTTCTTTAAAAAAGTATCTATACCTTTACTAACCAACATCTTAAAATGTTTAGTTATTTGAGAATCCGATAACATCTTATTATTCTGAACAATCATAAAGTTAGAACCACCGAATAAACCTTGAAAAGCACCCAAATTACCTTGAACATCTTCCCAACTTTTTTCAACGATAGCATCTGGTACAACCCTATCTCTCTTTTCGTTTCGTTCCCTAGCAATCTTTAATGAGGTATTTACGAAAACCATATAGGTATCATAACCCATATCCATCAAATCTTTTCTTCTTTTTTTAATTTTACTAAAGTTGTGTCCTGTACCATCTATAATAACACCTAATTTTCCATTGGTGTATAATCTCAATCTTTCTTTACTTAATGACTTAGCAAACTTTCTTAATCCACTTGTGTCGTAATCTACTTTTTTACCTTTTTTATCTACACCAGTCAAATCGGCAAATAACTCATCAGGCATATTATCAATATCTGTTGTTCCAAAATACTTTTTTAACAAAAGTTCAAGTTCACTATCTTGATTTACCATCTTTAAACCAGTCTTGGATACGTTTACCTTTTCAGGTATACCGAATAGCTTTTGTGCTACGAATGATTTACCGCTACCAGGTCCTCCAGCTAAAAAGATAGCTTTGAAAATACCAGGATCTCGTGCACCTTCGTTTAGTATATCTTCTTCTAAAAATGGTTTTGTTAAAAATTCAGTAAGTTTGTTCATTTACACTTCCATTGTTCTTCTATACCAACCAAACAAGAATCTTTCTTGTTCAGGTTTTCTATTAACTAAATCATAGTAATGTTTTAACCTATAGCAACGAACTCTAGGTAAAGATGGATTGTACTTTTGTATTGCTGCCAATGTCATGGGTCCTAAACCACCATCTACTTTAAGGTCTGCCTTCTTAGAGTTACAAGCTCTTTGTAAAACTTTGACTGCAGTCCCTTTACCTTGATTTACACACATATCAAAGTATATGTGTCTGAGTTGTTCGGGCATCTCATCTACTTTATTTTTATCCCAATAATCTCTTCTATAAATATCGGAAGCTTCTTCTTTCGTTAAATTTTTTATATCCACGTCTGGATAGAAGCGTTTTGCGATACCAAAATTGGTTTCTCCGCCTAAATCATTCGGGTCGTTTACGTATCCACCCTCGTGATGTAAGGTTATTTCTATTATATCTTCGAATTTTATTAACATTTTATTTCTCCTTTTAATTATTCTCCAGCCTGTGAATGAGCAATAGTGAATGTAGCAGTTACTCCGTTGTTTGTTACTTGTACAGTATTGGTTTGTGAAGTACTATCTTGAAAACGTACAGCTGTCCATAAAAATTGCATATAAAGAGTTCCAGAGGTATGTGATGTTGAATCTGAAAAACCATGATTTGAAGATGGATAACCAGAAGTACTTATAGCAACTTGCAATTTTCCACCAGTAACACTACTTCCATTGACAACAGTTACCGTAGTATTACCACTTCCATTAGCTAAAGAAATTGATTTATTTGCAGTTTCGGTATCTGGCCAATTTTGTCCTGATATACTAAAATTACTAGGTACACTTGACCAAGCAGTACTTGCGGCACTTTCATCGTGGTTGTAACTGTAAAACTCAGACATAGCATGATTGTTAGAACCACCATCTGGTCTATCAGCAGAAGCGTTTGCTGTATTAATAGTTGCTACCCCTCCAGTAGATAAACTATTTAGTGAAACATTTGTTCTAGACGTACCACTACTATAATTGTTTTCTGCTACCTCATTATATATTGCTAAAAGAGATAATGTGCCACTACTAGGAACTGCCATTTTCCAACTCCTCTACTCTTTGTGTTAATTCTTTTATAGACTCAATTAACAATGGAACTATCTTTTCGTACTTAACTGCTTTGTATCCATTGTCTCTTGTTTGTACAATTTCAGGTAATATCTTTTCTACTTCTTGTGCAATCACACCAACATCATGACCTTCATTTTCGTGTATGCCTTCTTTCGGAATCCAATCAAATTCATATCCATTTAATTGAAAAATTTTATCTAACGGATTACCTAGTTTTACTAAATTATCCTTTAATCTTTTATCAGAACTATAAAAAGCAACAACATCATTTGTAGCACGAATTAAACCTTTAGTAGTTCCTGGATCTATACCAACTCCTAAAGAACCACTAATATAAGTAGTAGCTGCCTTGATATCAATAGTATCTCCATCATAAATTTGAATTTGATTAGCACTATTATTTCCACCACCTCTAAGAAGTAATGATGAGCCATCTTTAGCAGAAAGATAAGTATTATAATCGTATTTACCTGATATCATCATGTAATCATTTACACCTGACATCTGAGATGATTTGATTCCAAAATAGTTTCCAGATGTAGAAAAAGCATCATATCCCAACTTTAAATATCCATCGGCAACATCTAGTTCTTGGTCTATACTTGCATCATCCGTTGATGTTAATTGTTCTGCAGTAACTGTACCAGTTGCAGTTATATCATCTGTTGAAGTTAATTGTTCTGCAGTAACTGTACCAGAGAAAGTTGCATGTTGGAAACCTGTAATTGCTGGTGTACCTGAACCTGATAATTCTGTTGTTATATTTACTTCATTTGCTCTCATTGTGAGAACACCAGTACTAGTAAAATCTATATATTTATCTGAAATAACGGGATCTGCTTTTAACTGAAATACAACTCTAGAATCATTAGCTACTTCCTTAGCTTGTACAAAAAACCCTTTATTTACTGGACCTACTCGAATAGATGGTTCACCGCCGCCATCTAATCTTATCCTAAAGTCATCATCACTTCCTACATCAATTCTTGTGTTAGATGAATCTAAAGTTATACCACTTTTTGCAATTGTTGTAGAAGTTATATCCCATCCTCCAACATCACCAGTTGTAGCACTAACCTCACCTGACATCTTAACATTACCAGAATTGTCTAAATGAAAATTACTTGAACTTATTTCTATGTTACCGTCAGAACCACTAATAAACTGAGCCGAACTACCCATAAAGAAATCGGAAGCACTTACAGTTAATGTACCATCCTTAAATTCTAATTTTTCACCAGGTGGAGTGTTTGTACCAAATACGTTTCCAACCGTTATAGCAGAAGCGAATGTGTGTCCTGAACCACTAACCCTAAATGGTGCTTCGGTTGGTCTAGCTGCTGGAGCTCCAATTCTAATTCTAAATGCATTAGTACCAGTAGTTGTTCCGTTTAGAATTAAAAGGTCGGTAGATGGTGCAGGACTACTACTAAGTAAACTAGCTCCCAATGTTATGGTTTGGTCTGCACCTGCAGCACTTAAAACTATAGTGTTATTTGGTGATTTAATTGTTTCACCAGATACTACCCACTTACCAATGGTTGCTGATGTGGAACTTAATGCTCCTGCCGCTGTAACTTTAAATACTGAACTCGCACCTAAAGCAATTCCATCATCACCAATATGAACACCAGTATTACTATCAGTTAAACTTGTCTTAGCACCTATTCTAAGTTTAGAGTTTCCTGTATCAAGAGATACAAAATTAGCTCCACTACCAGCCTCTAAAGTAGTATCTCCTATTGTAAATCCACCAACTTCACCACTCGTAGCAGTAACCTTACCACTAAGGTCAACAGCAGAAGCAGTAATCTGTCCACTTGATTTTAACAGTAATCCACTAGCACTTATCTCTGTAGAACTTAGAGTGAATCCACCTATTACACCTGAACCAGTAGCATTTATTGTAGTTGCTGTTATGTTACCATTTATCAAAGCTTCGGAAGCAGTAATCTGTCCACTAGCTCCTTTAAGTTTTAACGTTCCAGATGTAGAATCTAAATCTGTTCCAATATTAAATCCACCAATGGTTCCTGTTTCTGCAGTTATCTTACCTGTTATCTGTGCAGCTGATGCTGTGATTTGTCCACTACTACCTTTTAATTTTAATGTTTCGCCAGCAGAATTAGATAAGTCATCTCCTATTGTAAATCCACCGATTTCACCACTTGTAGCAGTAACCTTACCACTAAGATTAGCGTTAGAAGCTGTAATATCATTCATCACAACATCACCATCAGGTTGTACATGGAACTTACTTGAACTGATTTCTATTTTTCCATTTGAACCACTAACGAACTGTGATTCTCCACCTAAGAAAAATCTTTCACCCAAAATATTAACATTAGAACCACTTAAAAATACATTGTCTGATTTCAATACAAAAGACTTTGTACTACTTCCGTCACCACCACTTACCGACTGACCAAATGATATAAGATTGTTGTCGTCTGCTTTGAATAAGAAACCACCACTAGCAGAAATGAAAGCGGTGAACTCAGAGTTATCGTAAAATCCCATGTGTGGATAGCTTAAATACAATCCTTCACCACTTGGAGACGGTGTTATATCTAAAATAGAACCACTCACATCTGTCATAATTCTTTCTGCGGTAGATGAAGATACTGTATTCAAGTTTGTTTGTACTGCTGATGAAGAAGCAGCTGCTCCTTCTCCAATACCTACAGCATAATTCTGTGCATTGGTCTGAGCTGCTGATGCAGATGTAGTTGCTCCTGCTCCAACCCCAACAGCGTAACTTTCAGCATTTGACTGAGCAGCTGAAGCAGATGCTGCTGCACCAGTTCCAACATCACTTGCATACGACTGAGCATTTGACTGAGCAGCTGAAGCTGATGCAGTCGCACCAACTCCTATATTTGTTATGTTTGTCTGTAGTGAACCAGTAGCAGATTGTAGTGATGCTGTCGCTTGACCTAAACTCGTGACACTTGATTCTAATGATGCTGTTGTCTGATTTAAAGAACTTAGTGAATCAAATGAAGCTCCACTAGTTATTGTTATTGCACCTGAAATCTTAGCAGCAGATGCAGTTATCTGACCATTTGATTTTAGTATTAAATTATCGTTAGTAGAATTTATTTGTGTACTAGCAAGTTCAAATCCACCAATAGTACCACCATCAAATAATACCCTTGAACCACTTATTTGACCAGTATTACCATCTAGAATTAATGGTGAGGTTTTATCAACAGTTATTGAACCACCCATACCACTATGTGCTGTACATCTATAATATAATTGTGTTGGTGTTGCCTGTGTGACAGCAATCTGTGTGTATGAACCTCCTGAACCAGGTGAACCATTAGTGGTAACTCCAGTTGTGTAGTAATCAGTACCACCAGATGTCTGTACAAATCTTAAAGGATGATTTTCATTACTATCATCTGCTTGGTCAAATCTGTATGTATTACCAGGTATAAATGTTAAAGAATCTTGTGCTACTCCATCTATTACATATTTTTGACTACCATTAACAGTAACAGTATATGTTGTAGTAGTACCATCACCAGCATCTGCAGTACTTTCAATACTATTAGATTCTATTTTCATACCACCAATTAAACCACTAGTTGCTGTTATAGCACCAGACATTGATACCGCTGAAGCTGTTATTTGTCCAAGAGCTCCTTTTAATTTTAATGTACCACTTGTAGAATCTAAATCATCACCAATCGTAAAACCACCAATTGTACCACCAGCTGCTGTAATCTCACCACTCATTGTGACATTACCTTCTGAAGTGAGATGAAAATTAGAAGAACTTATTTCTATGTTTCCATTAGAACCACTTACAAACTGACTACCACCACCTAAGAAAAATCTTTCACCCAAAATATTAACATTAGAACCACTTAAAAATACATTGTCTGATTTAAGTACAAATGATTTGGTTGATGAACCATCTCCACCACTAACACTTTGTCCAAATGATATAAGATTGTTGTCGTCTGCTTTGAATAAGAAACCACCACTAGCTGATATGAAAGCTTTGTATTCTGAATTGTCAACTACATTTATTTGTCCACCCATTCCACCATGTGCAGTACATTTGTAATACAAAGTAGATGGTGTACTTGAGGTAACTACTATATCTACATACCCACTACCAACAGTAACACCAGTTGAATATGTAGTTCCATCTGAAGATGTAGCAAATCTAAATGGATGACTACTATTTGAACTATCAGATGTATCAAACCTATACGTGTAACCAACTTGCAATTCTACTGTTGCTCTTTGAACACCATCTATGTAATATCCAGCACCTGCACCACCTGGTGCTGTAACTACGTATGTTGTATCAGTAATTGTTGGTCTACCATAAAATCCCATATGAGGAAAGTTTAAGAATAAACCTTGTCCACTTGGTGATGGTGCTATATCCAATATAGAACCACTTACATCGGTCATAATCCTTTCAGCAGTAGATGACGAAACTGTGTTCAAGTTTGTTTGTACTGCAGAGGATGACGCTGCAGCTCCCGCTCCAACCCCAACTGCATAATTCTGTGCATTAGTTTGAGCTGCAGACGCTGAAGCAGTAGCCCCAACTCCTACGTTTGATGCATAATTTTGAGCATTTGATTGTGCAGCTGATGCAGATGCTGCAGCTCCTGTACCAACATCACTAGCATATGATTGAGCATTAGACTGAGCTGCTGATGCAGATGCTGCGGCACCAGTTCCAACGTCACTAGCATATGATTGAGCATTAGACTGAGCTGCTGATGCAGATGCTGCGGCACCAGTTCCAACGTCACTAGCATATGATTGAGCATTTGATTGTGCAGCTGATGCAGATGCTGCGGCACCAGTTCCAACGTCACTAGCATATGATTGAGCATTTGTTTGAGCTGCAGACGCTGAAGCAGTAGCCCCAACACCAATATTTGTTATGTTAGTTTGTAATGAACCAGTAGCTGATTGTAGTGAAGCTGTTGCTTCTCCTAAACTTGAAACACTAGACTCCAGTGATGCAGTAGCTTGTCCTAAACTTGTGACACTAGACTCCAATGAAGCTGTAGCTTGCCCTAACGAAGTAACACCTGATGTTAAATTATTTATTGTATCAAATGAAGCTCCACCAGTTATTGTTATAGCACCTGAAATCTTAGCAGCTGAAGCTGTAATTTGTCCATTAGATTTTAGTATTAAATTATCATTAGTAGAATTTATTTGAGTTGTACTTACGTCAAATCCACCAATGGAAGCTGATACAAACTTTGCATAACCTTGTGAAGTAATCACCGCTAATGGTGAACCACCAGTAGGTGTTGAAATACTATTAGCTGATAAATCACCTTCTATTGTTACATCAGAGGTAATAATACCACCTTGTAATAAAAATTTAGAACCTGTTATACCACCATTTGCATTCAATACCAATCCACCACTAGAACTAGATATCTGAGATGAACCAATATCAAATCCACCTATAGTACCTTCAGTAGCGTCTACCTTTGCAACTACTATATCACCATCTGGTTTTACATGAAATTTAGAAGAACTGATTTCAATATTACCATTTGAACCACTAACAAATTGTGAACCACCACCTAAGAAGAAACGTTCACCAAGTATGTTTACATTTGAACCACTTAGAAAAACATTATCAGATTTCAATACAAAAGACTTTGTACTACTTCCATCACCACCACTTACAGATTGACCGAATGATATAAGGTTATTATCATCAGCTTTGAATAAGAAACCACCACTTGCTGATATGAATGCTTTGTATTCACTACCACTATAATAACCCATGTGTGGAAAGTTAAGAAATAATCCTTGTCCACTTGGTGATGGTGGTGTTGATAATATTGAACCACTAACATCCGTCATAATCCTTTCAGCAGTAGATGACGAAATCGTATTTAAGTTACTTTGTACTGCAGATGAAGATGCTGTTGCTCCTGCACCTATTCCGACAGCGTAATTCTGTGCATTAGTCTGAGCTACTGACGCTGACGCTGTTGCTCCTACCCCCACATCAGATGCATAATTTTGTGCATTGGTTTGAGCAGCTGACGCAGACGCGGCTGCTCCAGTTCCTACACCTGATGCATAGCTTTGAGCGTTTGTTTGTGCTGCTGATGCTGAAGCTGCAGCTCCAGTTCCTACGTCTGATGCGTATGATTGGGCATTAGACTGAGCAGCTGATGCTGACGTAGCAGCTCCTGTTCCCACATCGGATGCATATGACTGAGCATTTGACTGTGCTGCTGACGCTGACGCTGTTGCTCCCACTCCTATATTTGTTATATTTGTCTGTAGTGAACCTGTAGCTGATTGTAAAGAAGCTGTTGCTTCTCCTAAACTTGAAACACTTGATTCTAATGACGCCGTTGCTTGTCCTAAACTCGTAACACTATTTTCAAGAGAACCAGTAGCTGATTGTAAAGAAGCTGTTGCTTCTCCTAAACTTGAAACACTACCTTGTAGAGAACCTGTTTCTTGATTTAACGAAGCTAGTTGATTTGCAATTACTCCACTTGTTATATTAATAGCTCCTTCAACTGTTAAGGTACTACCATCCCAAACTAACTTATCACCCAAACTAAATTTACTACCACTATCTACATAAAATCCGGTGTTTGAGTTTCCATGTGTTCCTACACCATTATATAACTTACCAGATTCCATATTGATACCACCTATAGAACCTGTGTTTGCTACTATTCCACCCTCTAGAAAAACATTTTGACTATATAAACCAAAACCTGCACTTGCTGGATTTGTTCCATGTAATCTATCTGTACTCAATCCACTCAAGTCTCCTAAACGAACTTTTAAATCTACATCATAAACTCCACTACCAGTTCTTTCAACAATATCCATATAGGGTGTGGTTGTATCTGTTGGATTTGCATTTAATCTTATATAACCAGTTCCAATTCTACCTGTTGAAGCTAACACTTGACCAGGTGCTAGAGATTGTGATTGGTTTGCATTATCACCTAAGAAATCACCACTACTTCCACTTTGATAACCACGTGCAACGTAAAGTTTTCCAGCAAAGTTAGTATCACTTGATGGTTCATCTCTAGAAGCACTTTGTACTAAAATATATTCTGTTGAAATTCCAGTATTGGTGACCTTTTTTGCTACTAATATTTCACCATCGTTATTGTAACTACCTGTAAATCCTGTAGCATTAACTACACTCATAGTAGCTGCTGATGCTGATATATTGAGTGAACCAGTTAGTGTAGTTGAGTTTGCAACATATAACTGACCACCAACTGCATTTACACTTTCTTTTTCAAATACAGTAGTTTTTAACGTACCACGAATTGATATATTCTCAAATTCAGCTATACCATTGTCGGTTGAATCTAATCTAAATCCACTTTCCCCACTAACAAAATCATTTGTTTCAATAATTCCACTTGAGTTTAAAGTTAAATTACTACCTACTATTGTATTAGAACTTAATGTCCAACCACCAATTGTACCAGAGGTAGATTTTAATACACCACCTTTAGTCACACTAAATGGAGCAGAACCAAATGTAGCATGTCCTAACTGAATACCCTCATCACCATCAGCTATAAAAATATTATTACCAGTTCCTAAAGTAACTCTTTTACCACTTGCATCTAATGTGAAGTTGGTAGCTGTTAGAGTATTACCATCTATTGTAAACCCAGCTATCTGACCACTTGTTGCAGTTACCTTTCCTGTTATCTGAGCAGCTGATGCGGTTATTTGACCAGTAGAACCTTTTAAATTTAATGTAGAACCACCTGAATTTGTTAAATCTGTTCCTATATTAAATCCACCAATAGTTCCTTCTTGTGCAGTAATCTTACCAGTTATCTGAGCAGCTGATGCTGTGAGTTGTCCACTAGCACCCTTTAACTTTAACGTACCAGAAGTAGAACTTAAATCATCACCAATTGTAAAACCACCAATCGTACCACCCGCAGCTGTAATATCACCACTCATTGTGACATTACCATCTGAGGTAAGATGAAAGTTAGACGAACTTATCTCTATATTTCCATTACTACCACTTACAAACTGATTGCTTTTCTTTCCTAAGAAAAATTTAGGAGTTTCTAAGATTATGTTACTACCACTAGCGTTTAATTTTTTGGTTCTAATATCAACACTACTACCATCGTATTTTACAAACTCATTTGAACCATCACCAACGTAAAATCTTGGTGTTCCACTATTAAACTCTAATTGTATACCTTCATTTCCAAATGTAGCATTGTTGATTGTTAATTTTTTATTTGTAGAATCTAAAGCTATATTAGTTCCACTCTTAATTTCATCAGCGTCAATAGTAAACCCACCTATTTCACCTTCAGTAGCTGTAATCTTACCAGATAAATCCACATTACTAGCAGTTATATTTCCACTATGGTCAACCTTAAAAGCACTTGAACTAATAAAGATGTTTTGAGTTGAATCATTTATTTCAACACCAGTCGTTGTTAAACTATGACTATCTAATGTAAATCCACCTATCGTTCCACCGGTGAACAACACACTAGAACCAGTAATTTGTCCACTATCCTTTAATTGTAAAATAGAACCAACAGAAACACTAGTTGCAGAAATGTCTATACCACCTATTTGACCACCAGTTAACTCTAATGCAGAAGCAGTTACATCACCACTAGCTTTTACATTAAAGTTAGATGATGATATAAAGAAATTATTTCCTGTAGAAGAACCACTTATAAAAAAATTATCAGACGATAATGCTCCACCACCTATAGAAAAACCACCTAATGTACCAGCTGTTGCTGTTATGGTTCCCTGCATAGCAACATTACCACTATTATCTAAATGAAAGTTTGATGAACTGATTTCTATATTTCCATTTGAACCACTAACAAATTGAGTATCACTTCCAAGATAAAATTCAGAAGAACTTATGCTTGTTGTTGTACCATCAAATTTTATATGACTACCATTCGCATTACCTATAAGGGCAGCGGGTGAGTCACCTCTGAAAAATATACCTTTATTTGTACCATCAATACCAGTTGGTCTAGGATTACCAGCTGATATAAAACCACCATCACTTGAACTAATAAATAAATTATTTGCTGCTAATTTAAAAACATCAACATCCAACTCAGCAATAGAAGCAGTAACATCAAAACTATCAGATTTTATACTTACACCAGTAGCATCTGCGTGGATATACGAAGTTGCGGAACCTACTGCAAATTTAAAAACACCATCCGTATCGATACCAGCTCTTAAACCACCTTGTAAATCTCCCTTGTTAAATGTGGAACCACTACCTATTGCTATTAACTTATCTGCACTACTCATAGTTATGGCACTATTACCAGTACCAGATGTTAACGAACCAGCGTTAATCGTAAATCCACCGACTTCACCACTAGTAGCACTAATTGTTCCACCTAAATCTATATTACTAGCAGTTATGTTTCCTTCATGGTCAACTTTAAATTTACTAGAACTAATAAATAAATCTTCTGATGAATTTCCTAGTTCAATTCCAGTCGTAGTTATTTTAGTACTAGCAATATCAAATCCACCTATTGTACCACCTGTTGCAGTAATTTCACCAGACATAGTTACATTACCTTCAGGACTTAATTCAAAATTTGACGATGATATTTGTAAATTACCATTTGAACCACTTATAAAATTTGCTGGGTTAGATTCTTTTCCTAAAAAGAATTTAGAAGTTTTTATATCTAGTTGAGATGGATTAGTTCTAAATTTTAAGAAACTTTCATTTGAACCTGTAACACCATCATGAATTTCAATACCAGCACCTTGATAATTATCAGGTGCATTAGGTAAAACAGAACCACTAAAAATCATGAATCCACCTTGACCACCCAATGATGCACTTTGAAACCCTTCGTATCCTACTGACCTAACAAATGCGGAATTGACACCAGCTGCTTCTATGCCTGAATCGACAGCACTACCCATAAATAGTGAACCAGTAAGTAGATTACCACTACCATCAATTACAAGAGCAGAGCCCGATATCGGTACATCTTGTAAAACCGTTACTGTTTCTGCTACGTTGTTATTTATATCAAAATATTCAACAAGAAAATCAAATCTATCAGGTCTAATAGAACGTGGTATTGGTACTTTTAATTTAAACTCATCTGGTGAAAATCCAGTATCCATGGCTGGTCTTAGAGATAAGTCACTTATAAACCATTCTCCTGATTCTACCCTCAACTGAACAATTGTATCAGTATTTAACGTTTTATCTAATTTAAAACTTGGTTTGAAAGTATGTTCTATAGTTTCAAAATTTTGTATACCATTTACATCTTCATCTAATTGTAATACTACAACTTCTCCACTAGAATCTTCAGTTAATTCAGAACCAAAGAAGTTATGAGAACTAATATTTTTTGATGTGTTTAAATTAGAACCTGAAAGGTGAAAAAATAATTTACCCTTTTTCTGTATGTTATTGGATTCTATTGTTTTATTAGTTGTCCTACCTTTTATCTTTGCAGTTAATGTATATGCAATATCTTTTCTAACTGTAAATGTTTGAGATGATTTATTTTCAATAACAACACTCTGATTTATACCATGAGTTGAACCACTAATAAAAATTGAATCTATAAATTCACTACCTGTATGAACAGTCGTAACATTTGTACTTTTAACACTACCGTCAATAGAAAATTTGTTCCAATATGTATTTATATGACTTTGGTCAATAAAATAACCAGTTCTTAACACACCCGATGAAGAGTTTGAATCAACTAATAGTTCTGGTGATTCGACAATTACATCTGTGAGAACTGTAAAATCAGTACCAGCAGCTTCACTTTTTCCGTGAACACGGACTCTATATATATCACCAGAAAATGTTCTCATATCTTTTATGGTCAAATCCAACAAAGAATCAAAATTTATATCTGATTGTGATACAGCGGTATTGGTTGTGTTAAACGATGCAGTTACAGCTGTGTTTGAAAAATCTTTTATTGTAACTTCTGTGATATCAGTATTTACAGGATTACTACCAGTTGGTACTGCTATTGTTGGTGGTTCCTCTGGTACTATAGTAGTATCATTTACAATTTCTAATATTTTTGTTTTAAACTTAGGAACAGTTACAGTTTCCTCTATCAAATTATTTGTAATCGGATCTAATTT
>UEXM01001118.1_pt1 | contig 13066 bp, 20 predicted proteins | sample 1796661 | NCBI WGS metagenome assembly UEXM01 (sample SAMEA4772469, study PRJEB27181) | metagenome | reverse complement strand
TCTTCCTTTACTTCTTCCTTTACTACCTCTTTAACCTCTTCCTTTACTTCTTCCTTTACTTCTTCCTTTACTACCTCTTTTTTGGCCAATTTCTGTTGCTTCTCTTCATTTATCTTTGTCTTCTTATTTGAAACATACGTTTCTACAGTATTTGTCTTCTCTTCTTTGATAATCTCTTCTGCTTTTTTATCGCTGGCAACATTGTTGTACTCTGTGAGTGATAATTTTTGTCCTTTTGAGACTTTTTGTATCACTGGCTTCACGTGGTTCTGCAAATACAAAACCGCCGCATGAGCATTTTTGTAATCATCACTATTGTATATCTGTAATTTTGTGTCTGCATCTTGCAATTCGATAAGGTCGAGCGTCTGTGTCCAGAGTGTTTCTGCTTGATCTAGCATTGTTAGTAGACTACCCGCTTTTGTAATATCTTTTTGTGTTGGTCCTGTTATGATTGCTGACAGGCCTGCTAGATTCCCACTTGATATCGTAGAATTGAATCCACTCAACAGAGATGAGTAAGAACTTATAATAGACTCACTGCCTGTAAGACTTGATAGATCTTCTTGTACGAAACTAGATACACTGTTTATTGCTCCACTACCACCACCACCACAGGCAGTCAATGTTGTTGCCATTGCACCGGAAAGTAGTATGTTTCTTATTTTCTTCACTGTAATAGGCTACCCATCAGGAATGCACCGAGTAAAAAGCAAAGTGCGTATCTGGTTAATACTGAAGTGTTCTTGAGAACTTTGTATCCATTCTCTCGAAGGCAAATTACATGGGCATCGATCGATTCCGCAGTAATATCCACATCAACTGTGTTGATCTGTTCTAGGTCATTGTCGTTCATGTTATTAGTATAACACGGAACACAGATCTGTCAACTCAAGTTGATCTTGCTAGAACCTAGTGTTTATGCGACTTTTATGAGTTTATTAGCACAGAACTGATTGTGCCTGCTGTGACTGACGTGGCTTTTGCTCTTACCCAAACAAAATTACCTGTGAAATTGGCAGTAGATATCAATGTGCTTTGGTCTGCTGTGAATGTTGATCCTGATATATCAAACCAATCATCTTCTGTTGGTGTTGTCGCCAGTGTGCCCTGCATCTTTATTGATCCCGTCATTGTTGAATTGACCTGGTATGCCACTGTGTGTACACCATCTGGTTGAGAATAGTATCCATCACCCTTGCTCTTGTCTGATACAAATCCTGTGTGGTCTAGTGTTGTGGACGTAGAACCATCTGATGTCTCTGTTGTGACTATCTCTTCAACGATAAGCTCGTTTGCAGAAGTTTCTGTTTTGACTGTGAATGTTTTGTTGTTGTTTGTTGTTCCCGTCACAGTTATTAGATCTTTAACCGCAAAACCGGCCAAACTTGTGGTTGTGGATGTGATCTTGTACTCCGTACCCGTGGCAGTGAAACTGATATCCGTACCAGTCACGTTTGCTATGTGCGATTTTGACGCTAGTAGTGTGGTGCTTGTCTGTGCCATCGTTGTTATTTATTCAGTATTTTTCCTTTTGAATCTTGCTGTTTTTGGACCAAGTCCGTACACAGCGGCCAGTTCGTTTGGTTCCTGTCCGTCCACTGTGAGTATGTTGATGTACTTGATCTTGTAGGCTTTGCCATCCGCTTCTCCCAGTTCTTCACAGACACAGTCATCTTCTCGCACTTTCCTGACCCTCAACAGGCTCCTCTTGATCACGGGAGAACCCATCCAGTTCTTTTGTATCATGCTTTCCACTATGCTCTGATCATTGAATATTTTCTTATCTCGTAGTTTTTTTATTGCTTCCATTTTTTACCTTTCTGAATTGAATTACTTTCTCTATGGCCTGTTGTGCCAGCATGTATATTGGTGTTAGGTACTTCTCTTCTTTCACATAGAAGTATCCACCAAAGCAGTATTGCGACTTGTCCTCTAGGAAATCTATTATGTTGTAGTTTGTGACCAAACAGTGGTCAACATTTCTCTCCAAGAACTGCCATAGGTTCTTCTTCTGTGCGGTCGTCATCAGCACCTGTGCGTCCTTCTTCAGGTACACTTGGTACTTGTACTTGCCGTGTGGCAGTCGTGTACAACCCACTGTGTCCTTGCCCAGGTTCTTGAACTTGGGGTCAACGGTCTCGGACGCAATCCAGAAATCCCAGAAACGTTCTATCAACTCCTGTGACTTATCTAAATTTGAATAAAATATGGTCTTCCTGTCCTGCATACGGAACTTGACATTCCTCCTGTTGGCCATTATGAAACTGGCCAAATGATTTACGTCAGGCAGGTCCTTGTAATCGTTTTTTATCTTCATAAGATGTTCGTCTGTTGTGGGATAGAACATTAAACTACCGGGAAGTTTGAACACTGTCTTGTGCCTGTACTTGCCGTAGTACAACTTATTGTGATTTTTTCTCATCAGACATTTTGGGTTGCAACTGTTCTAACACTTGCTTTTCTTTCTTTGCTTTAAAATTAACTGTTAGTTTGTTGTCTGTTAGTCCTACTTCTACCATGCCGCCTGATGTAAGTTCACCAAACAACATCATCTTAGACAACGGTTTCTTTATCTCGTCATCTATCACACGTTGCAATGGTCTTGCACCAAGTTTAGCATCAAACCCCTTAGTCATTAAGAATTCAATCGCTTCGTCAGTAGCATTCACTTCTACATCTTTTTCCATGGTCATTGTGTTCAATTCTAATAAGAACTTTTTGACCACGGACTTCATTGTGTCTTTGCCCAGTTTGTCAAATTTAATCACAGCATCCAGCCTGTTCCTGAACTCCGGTGGAAAGAACTTTTTGAGTGCTTTATCGTCTTCACCTGATCTTTCACTTTTACCAAAGCCGATATTGTTTCTTTCATTCTCTTCTGCACCTAGGTTAGATGTCATTATTAGTGTGATGTTCCTACAATCTGCTTTCTTTCCATTAGATCCAGTAACTGTACCGTAGTCCATTACCTGTAGAAGCATGTTAGACACATCTCTGTGTGCTTTCTCTATCTCATCAAACAACACAACTGCATGCGGATTCTTCTCTACTTCATTAATGAACATACCGCCACCCATGTTGCTGTCTTCATAGCCCACATAACCTGGAGGTGATCCAATCAGTTTTGCAATAGAGTGTTTCTCTTGATACTCTGACATATCAAATCTAATCAACTCAACACCTAGTGTTTTGGCCAGTTGTCTTGCAGTTTCTGTCTTACCGCAACCTGTTGGTCCTAGGAACAAGAATGATCCTACTGGTTTAGTAAGACTTTTCAATCCTGCTCGTGCAACTAGTATCTTGTCTGTGATTGTATTGATCGCTTTGTCCTGCCCATAAACTTGCAATTTCATTTTTTCTTCCAATGTTTTCAAGTTACTGGCTTGTTTCTGCGACAGTTGTTCTATGCTGATCCCTGTCATCACGGATATCTCGTGAATAATCTCGTCGTGGTCTATCTTGCCATCTTTGATACCGTTCAATCTCAGTCTTGCACAGGCGACGTCTATTACATCGATTGCTTTGTCAGGCAGTTTCTTGTCTGCAATAAATTTGGTGGAGTAGTCTACTGCGTCCTCACATGCTTCGTCTGTGATCGTACATTCATGAAACTTCTCGTAGTATTGTTTCACACCTTTTAGAATTTTGACTGCTGTTTCTTTTGAAGGTTCTCCCACTTGTAGTCTTTGAAACCTTCTCATAAGTGCTCTGTCCTTCTCGAAATACTTCCTGTATTCTTCCCATGTAGTCGACGCAAGTACTTTGATTGATCCTTTCAACAGTGCGGGTTTCAACATATTAGCCATATCCATGTTGTTGCCTTGTCCTGTTGCACCAGCACCCACTATCATGTGTGCCTCATCTATAAACAGTATGCTCTTGCCCTTCTGGTCAAGTGCGTTCACAATAAGTTTCAATCTCTCCTCAAAATCACCTCTGAACTTACTGCCTGCTATCAGACTGTTTACGTCTAGGCTCCATACTATGTGGTCTTTCAAGTATTCAGGAATATCATCTTTGTTCTTTGCGATCCTTCTGGCAAGTCCTTCTACGACTGCTGTCTTACCAACACCTGGGTCACCCACTATTAGTACATTGTTTTTATTACGTCTCGCTAATATCTGTTTGAGATCCTCTGTTTCTTGATCTCTGCCTATCACGGGATCGATCTTCTTGTCAAAATATTTCTGGTTGAGGTTCTCACAATAACTCTTTAGTATTCTATCTGCCTGGTTCGGTCTAAGTTTTTGCTCTGGGCCACCTTCTACTGCTCCGGCCATGCCTTCGTCGAGTATTGTTTCTGTTGACACAAGATCGATTAGATCCTGCTTGTTGACTTGGTGCTTCTTAAGGAAGAATGCCGCATAACTCTTCTTCTCTGCAAATATACTGATGAGTATATCAACTGAACTTACATCTTGTCTGCCTTGGAACAACGCCTGTGTGAATGCCCTGTTCATTAGCCTCTCTAGTGATGCTGTCTTCCTAGGAGTCGTTGCTTCACTCCCTTTTGCTATAATGTCATTGCATTTTGTGTCTAAATAATCTTCCACGTCTTTAATCAAAGCACTGACATTAATCTTGAAGTCATGTAATACTGTGCCAATGCTTTTGTCCTTGATCAAAGATACCAACACGTGTTCGATCGTGACGTACTCGTGCCTTCTTTTCTCCGCTTCTTTGACTGCGTTTTCAAATATGTTTTCTAGTCCTTCATTTGCTTCTAACATTTTCTATCCTTTGTTTGCCATTTGCCATCGTAATTTCGATACTCTTTTATTAAACGTAATACCATCAAGGTGATCGAGTTCATGCTGGAAGCACTTGGACTCCATCCCGTCGAGTTTTGCGAATCTTGTTTTGCCCTGTGTTGTTTCATATTGCACTTCTATAATCTTTGGTCTCTCCACTTTAACAAAGACGTCCTTGAAACTCAGACATCCTTCCACATCAATGACTTTCTCCTCACTAGAATTTATCACCTGTGGATTCCAAATTATAGCATGTTTTTGAAATGTGTCAAATGAGTCATGACCTATCGCGAAGAATCTTTTGGTAATGCCTATTTGGTTTGCGGCCAATCCCATTCCACGTTCGTCTAACATCAATTTGATCATGTCAGATTCAAACTTATCCTTGTCGTCGTATCCTTGTATCGTGTCTGTGTCAGCCCATGCTGTGCTGGTCTGTAGCAGAGTCTCGTGTGGGTACTGGAATACTTGTATCATAGGTCCTTTATCTTCTTCAAGTCAGCGGCACTCAGTTGTGGTATCAGTACGTGTATCTTGACATAAAGATTGCCACGTATGCCTATTGTCTTGTGTACGGGCATTCCCTGTCCCTTCACTTGTAGTATGGTGTTGGGTTGTGTGCCTGACGGTACTTTTACTCTAATTATTTTGTCTTCCAGTGTCTTGAGATTGAATTCATGTCCACGCACTGCCTGGAAACAGTCTATGGTCTTGTCTGTGTATAGGTCATTGCCCTTCCTTGTGTAGCCGTCTGAATCTAACACACTCATAATGACCATGAGATCTCCACGTGGTTGGTTCTTGATTGAGTCATCACCCATGCCCGCGTACTTGAATGTGACACCATGTTGCACACCTGCTGGAATGTTCACAGTCGCGAACTCCTCCCTACCACTGGGCAGTTTGTAATTAATTGTCTTCTCGCTCTTGGTCATGGCTTCCTTGATGCTGACAGCCATCCTGACCTGTACATTCCTGTTGCCCCTAGGTTGTCTGTTCTGTCTGAATATCCTCTCACCTCCCGGTCCTCTGGTGAAGTTGAAACTGGTGTTGAAGTCCATGTCTCCGCCCTGGAATCCAGAGAAGAAGTCACCGAAGATGTCCTCGTTGAAGAACGGATGTTGTCCGCCTCCCGTGTTGGCGTTGCCGAACTTACGCATGGTGTCGTAGTCGTGTCTCTTCTGTGTGTTCTTGAGCGTGTCGTGTGCTTCGTTGATCTCCTGGAACTTGTCCTTGTCACCGCCCCTGTCTGGGTGATGTTTCTTGGCCAGGTCCTTGAATGCTTTTGTTATGTCCGCACTGGTGCTCTGTTCATTCACACCTAGCACGTCGTAATAATTTTTCATTACTATTATTTTATACTAGATTGACAATCTGTCAATGTGTGATAATTATTTTTTGATGTCTGTCTTTTTACCGTTTACGTAAAGGCCGAACCAGGCCGCACCCGCACCAACCACAACTGACACGAAACCCGCCTGTGCGTTGTTTGGTTCTGGTAGAGACATGAACCATTGCATTGTGTTGTAGAACACTAGACCATACAGTCCCATCATGATCCTCGGAACTGTTCTCCAGTTGGATAGGAACTGTGGTAATTCATCTCTTAAAAACACCCAGATAGTTTTAATTAATTGCCAACCATCCTTGGCACCTTTTTGAACAATGTTGTTGTTCTTGATGATCAGTTTGTCTTCTTTTAATTCAGCCATTATTTCACACCTTTGATTTTAGCGTTTCTTTTTCTGTGTCCGTTCCAAGCAACAAAGCCACCCGCTCTCAGTGACCAATATGCTAGTCTGTTCATTGTGTAAAAACCATTAACGATGATGTTGATGTCTCTGAAAATCTCATCTGCTCTCTTTTGAGTGAGATCACCCATTGTGTCTTTTTTGTTTTTCTTTAATAGTGTTTTGTATTTGTATGCGTAGTCATGTACCAGTCCGCCTATCATTAACACACCAACTGGTGAGAAGAAAGATCTAAGGAATTTTGGAATACTTGCACCATCAAATTGGAAACCTGCCGGTATCACATACTCGGTACCGTCTATGTTGTATTTCCAGTCGTCTGTCAGTACCCAGTTCCTTGTAGAAAGTAACCACATCACAATACCTTTCCAAAAACCTTTTCCTTTTGTGGCGATAGGTAGTGGCTGTAACTTGGGCATGCCTTTGTAATAGAATTTTAATTTTGTTGTTGCTCTCTTGTCCGTCCAGTTTATCCATGCGGCAACAAGTACAACAGCGATCAATACTGTCCATTGCCAAAATTTCATTGCTAATCCTATAATAAGTTCCATATTTTTTTCCTCTAATTAATAATATACGTATTTATTCTATTGCGCCTTTGACCACACCTTCAGCAACCAATCTCTTCCTGTTCTTCATGTGTTGTTTCTGCGTGTCCGCTTTCGCACCACCAAAGTATGGTACTGCGTGTCCGGTCTTGCACATGATCTCAGTCACTTGTTTACCGTCCACAAGGAAGTCGCCCAGCACTCTGCCGAACTTGCCCTTCATGTCCTCACCTTTTTTACTGATTGTTGTTTGTAACACAGGGGTAGGTCCCAACAATGATTTAAGTTTGGCTTTCGCGGCCAATCCAAATTTCTTTTCTATCTTATCTCTTGTTCTTGACTCTGGCGTGTCTATGCCCATGATCCTCACACGTTCCTTCATCTGCCAAATGCCAAATCCTAGATCGATGTCCACATCTACTGTGTCTCCGTCCACGACTCTTCTTAATTTACATCTATATGTCCACATTGTCGTTTCCTATTTAAATTACCAAGGTTTGTACCATTTCTTTTTCTTGCCCTTTGGAGTTGGCGCAAACGGTGCCGCTACTGCTTTTGCTACTGATGTAACAGGTTTAACAACTACTGTGTCAACTGCTTTTGTAACTGGTCTCGTGTCAACTGTGATGCTGGGTTGTAGTGTGATACCAACACCAAGTGCCAGTTTAACATCTGCACCCACTGTCAGTTTGCCATCATCAACTGTTGCACCGCCGCCTACTTTTGCACCGATCTGTGGACCAACTGAAACTTTTGCACCAACAGACGCATTGTTTCTTTCGCCACCAACCGTGGTACTTGCTCCCACTTCAGCACATGAACCTGCTATTGCACCTGCTTCACCTTTGGCACCGTTGGTTCCTATCTGACCTGAAACTCCCACGTCTGAATAAACTTTTGTTCCTGCGTGTGCTTCTGATTTGACTCCAACTCCACCGACCTTGGTTTCATTCTCTACGTTTGAGTATGCTCCCACTTCTGCGTGAGCACCTACACTGGCACTTGCGTTGCCTTTTTTTGCTTTTGCTACTGCACCTGCTTCTGTTTCTGCGTATGCACCTGCGTTGGCTGTTGTGCCTTTACCTAGGTTCTTTGATGTGTCTGCGTTTGCTCCAGCCTTCGCTGAACTCTTTGTTGTCTTTGCTTTTGCTTCTGTTGCCATGCTACTCCAAAATTATTGCTTTGATTGATTTTTCGCCCATGTATATTTCTGTCTGTGCTTTTGCTTTGATGCACTGGTATTTGACATTCTCATTGTAATTTCTTTCAGCAGTACGCTTACCTCTCAGGCACTTGGCCATTGACTCTTGGATTCTGTGTTCCTTGATCTCTCCGTTGACCAACATTAATAGTGCAACAACTGTTTCAATCATTAGTGTGTGTCTCCGTTACCGTTCTTGTACACGATCTCTCTGTCAGCGTCTTTGAGTGCCTCTATGTTGTTCTGTGCTTTCTCCATCTGCTTGTTAAGAAATTCTATGTTGATCTTGTTGTTGGACATACTGTCCAGATGCTTCTGCATCCTTTCCACAGTGGTGTAAAGGTCCTCGATCAGCATGAACTGTTCTATGTCCTGCGAGCTCTGTCCTAATTCACCCCTAGGATACTTTATCCTGAATTCGTTGTTCTTCTCAATGTCTGCTGTGAGTTTCTGTTCTGCGTGTTCTAGATCTTTTGTCAGTGATGCGTTTTTCATTTCCAACAAGGTCAATCTCTCCACTAGGCCAAAATATCCCCAGACCCCAACCGCAACTGCGGCCAAGATGGAAATTAAATTCCGCATGGGCATTGAAATAGATGTGTTATCACTGATCTTCATTATAGCAGTATTTATTGTGAATTACCAGCGTCTTCGTAGTACTTCTTGTATTCTTCCAATAAGTTGTTGGTTTCCTGCAGTTTTTGTCTGATCTGAGCAAAGTTTCTTGCTAGAACTTGGAAGTCCTTATCGGTGATGCCAAACAGCACGGGGTCTATACCCGCTTCTTCTAGTTTCTTGAATACCTCTTCTGCGTTCTCACTTGTGATTATATGCCAGTAAATTTCTTCCATCTGCAATGGAGTGGGCATCTCGTAGTTCAACTTCTCCCTTGGTTTCTCAACAGAGAATATCTTAATCTTCTTTTCTCCACCGATGCTACAACCGGTCAGTAGTATTATTGTTGCTATTGCAAATATCTTATTGAAATGGTACATAATTCGGGTTGGCCAAACTTGGGCACTCTGGGTTAATTTGTGATTTCAATGTTGCTTTTAATTCTGCTTCAGTATGTTCTGCACCTGATGCCAACTCGATACATCTTGCGGCATTCTTACCACCACCGTTCACAATTCTTTCAATTGCTTTTGTTCTCTCCAGTGCCAGTTTGCCGATGTCTCTGTTCTTCTTTGTGAATCTTTTGTCTAGGTCTTGTAGATCTTTTTTGAATGTGTTTATCAACACATTGAGTTTCTTGTTGCTTTCCATTATTGCATCAAAGTCTTTTTTCTGTTGTTCCAACACTTTTGTTTGTTCGGCAACAGCAGTTTCGAGTTTGAGTTGATTGGCTTTTAAAATTGCGTTGTCCGATCTCAATTTCATAACATACATACCCGCACCGGCTATACCTGTGATAAGGATCACTGCAAATATCATTTTTATACTTGGAAACATAATAGTAGTATTTATTGGATAAGACCAGGCTTGTAAACTGTTTTACCGTTTTCTTTCATTGCAGTCAAAATAGATTTTCTGTTGCCTTCTGACTTGTATGAAACGTGTACCCAACCCGAGTCAGGTATGCCTGGTGTGTAAAATTCTAGTATCAATTGATCGAAGTTACAGTTGTCTTCTATCCATTTGGCCACGTCGTAGTTGCCTGTGCCCGGACATTCTATGTCTACCGCTTCACCTTTGCAGTGTTGTGAGTTGCTTGAACCACCCACCGCTTCGTTCAGTGCCGGACCTCTGTATCCAGAGTTTATCACAGTGACACCAAAATTTTCTCTGACCTTTTGCACCACGTTTGCAAATAATTCTTTTGCATTTGCTAGATGTTCTTCGCCTGGAGTATTATTAAGACCTTTTCGTGTCGCTGTCTGACTTTTAGTGAATTCTGCTAGTGTGAAGTTTGTGCTTAATCTCATACACTTATTTATCAATAAGTGCGTATATTATATTACCAACCGCTTTTGCTTAATAAGGCAGATTGATCGCCCTTCGTGAAAATGAATTGATCCTCATTGGTCTTTGTTATGTCATATGGACCAAAGTATTTTGTAAGGTGTGTGCATTCCGCAATTGAATCTAAATCTATTTTAAATGCTTTTGCTTCTTTCATTATTTCGTTTGTTGGGCCAAACTTATGCAGTTCAAATTTTAGGTCATGTCCTGCACCCGTCTTTTTTACAGACATAATATTTTCATGAATCTTGCATTCCATCATGTCGTACTTGTCAAAGAAATGCCTTGCTTCGCTTACTTTCATTTCGTTTATTTTCATTTCGTAGGCTTCAGGTGTTGTGGGTATTGTTTCCCCTATTGTTTCTGCTGAAACTATGTTTGGATTTTTTTCCTTGTGGTATGTATATTCAAATTCTTCGATGTTGGCAAGTTTTTTTAAATCTTCTAGGAACGCCAGGATTTGTCCAACCACTTCCGGGGTCCTCGCAAATTCTACAAACACTCTGTGTTTGCCGTCTTCCAATGTGCCTGGAGTTGCATCTGCGTCCAGTATACTTTTGTACCCAACTTCTGCAAATCGTTCTAGATCTCTTGCTGGTGCCTGTCCGTCCACAGTGAATGCTAGGACCATGATGTTCCTGTCTTCACCCATTTTACTTTTAAATTGATCAACGGAGAATCGTTTAGAAACAACTCCATCTAGGTCTCCAGCCTTTAACCCTTCATTAACTAACATCATTTAAATTGCTAAGATCTCCGCCTGCTGTATCCATATTATCTTGGCTTTCGATCTCGTCCTTGCCGTGTTTGAAATTGCCAATTAAATTCTTTGGCATTTTAATTTCTACCACCCAAATATCGTGTGCATCAATTTTACCTTTGGTGGTTCCGGGTCTGTAATCCTCAGGCCCTTTGATCTTCCTGGGCTTCATTAATTCGTCTCGTTTGTAGGTCACCTTGCATCCTTTGTCGAGCAATCTCTTGCCTCCTGCAGGATCCGGCATCTTGTCTGCTGGCCACATGAACGAACATGTGACGAAGTGTCTCGAGTCAATCGGCCCTGAAAGCAGTTCTCCGTCTTCCCAGTTCTGGAACACGTACACGTCTAGTTCATCCACGACCCTCTCGAAATCTTTCAAGATTCCTAGAGTAGGTCCTACAGCGTATAACGATTGTACGTTCTTGATTATGTCTAAGACGTCATGCATAGTTCTTATTTATCCTAAATATCTGTGTTGTAAAATATGCATACTTAATCTGGAAATTTGATCTTAAGTATTTGTACATGAGTCATAGACAAAGACACATCAAATCACAATCAACCACAACCTATGAGGAACCTTATGCTACTATCAAACGGCCTACAAATGCGACCTTTATTCCAACGGAAACTATGGAAACTGATGAGAAAAAAGCACGTGTACGACAAGCGAGTAAAATTGTACACAATGAATCAAAATTGGCTTAAGATTAGGAAACAGAAGGACAGACGTAGACGTAGAGTGTTGATGAGATTATGGAAAGCCAGCCAATTAGCCATGCTTAAACGTATGTATAGTCAGGCTATTTGATAAACTGATCTAGCATGTTTCCATAAGTTTTATGAAAATGTTTGTATAGGGTGTCGTAGGAAATATGATCGACCAGATTCGGTTGGCCGGGTACTTCACACTTCAAAACTTCTTTGTCAATGAGGTCCAAGACCACACCAGATTGCACTAACTTGCCTGGTCCAATATTCTTCTTTGAAAGTTCAACAAGCTCATCGTATGTGCCCTTCATGTTTAGACTGTACTTCACAATCATATATCTTTTCTTGTTGTGCTTACTGCCCATTTGATAACCTTGCTAATTTAATCATGACCGACGCAAGATTTATCTCAGGATCAGCCACGAACGAATGGTCCACCAGTCCTTGTTTGATTATCAATACAGCCTTGTCTTGGTTGTCCTCATCTTTGGATATGATATCCAAGTTGTCGTACAGCCATCTGTATATCTCCTCACACTCCTCTGGTCTCGCCTGGGCACACACAAGTTTCCTTGCTTCTTGTATCTTGCCCTGCTTGAACAGATCAACCATTTGCAATCTGTAATCCTGCTGTCCTGAATCACCAGTTGCTGGTGGCATCAGTTTGCCATCTCTACAATTCTGTTGTATCATGTTGATACATTTCCTTAGGTCAGGATATGATGCTTTCACATAAGTGTCTAGTACTTCTATGTCCGGTTCCATCTGTTCTGCGATCAGTATCTCTGCTGTCCTTGCCGTGAATTCATTTTTGTCAATTGTTTCCATGTGGAAGCCCTGACATCTGCTGTGCAGTGCAGGGATCACCCTGTTGGGATAGTTGCAAGTCAATATGAATCTTGCTGACGTGTGATACATCTCCATGACGCCACGTAATGCCGCCTGTCCATTTGGACTCATGTAGTCTGCCTCATCCAGTAATACGTATTTGTAATCACCGAATGGCATTATCTGTACGAAGTTATTGATCTTCTCTCTGACTGTGTCCACGGAATTTTCTCTCGAAGCATTTATTTCCAGTATGTCATAACTGCTGACTTCCAGTTCTGCAAATAACACTTTTGCCAGTGTAGTTTTACCCACACCAGGTGCACCACTCAATAACAAATGCGGAATTGCTTTGTCATTGATCCATGTTTGTATTTGACTTCGTTGTGCTTCGTCCCTTACGACATATTCTTTCAATTGTTTCGGTCTGTATTTTTCTACCCAAAGTTCTTTCATTTACGTTTTTCCATTAGTATTTGTTTTGGTGTCTTGCTACCTGGATGTAGTTTTGACAATCTACAACTTAATAACTTTTTAGCACCCTTGCTTGT
>UEXM01002472.1_pt1 | contig 13072 bp, 17 predicted proteins | sample 1796661 | NCBI WGS metagenome assembly UEXM01 (sample SAMEA4772469, study PRJEB27181) | metagenome | reverse complement strand
GTTAAAACTGTGTTGTTGATTACAACTGTATTTGATATATCCATTTTGTCCTTATATGTTAAGCACTCAATGAGTGCTTAAACACTTATTCGCCTTGCGGTAACAGGCCTTCTTTGAGATAGTTCAATACTGTATTTGGATCTGTAACTTCATACGGATCTTCCGCACACTCGTCGCCATATCCTGGCTCTTCAAAAATAACTTCAATGTTTTTGTCATTAACGACCATTGCGTATCTCCAACTTCTTAAACCAAAACCAATCGCACTCTTATCAACTAAGAATCCCATTTGTCTGGTAAAGGAACCTGTTCCGTCTGGTATTGCTTTTACTTTTTCAATGTTTAGTTCTCTAAACCATGCGTTCATTACAAACGTGTCGTTTACTGACGCACAGTAAATATCATCTATTCCGTATTCTTGTAATTGGTTGTAATATGCTTCAAAGCCTGGTAATTGATTCATTGTACATGTTGGTGTAAATGCTCCAGGTAATGAAAATACTAAAACTCTACGTCCGGCAAAAATACTTTCTGTATCAACACTTCCCCATTTAAATCCTGACTCGTCGTCATCGATACGAACTGGGAACGCAACATTTGGTACAGTTCTTGCTATTCTAGTCATATATTTCTCCTAATCTATTCCTAAAGTGAACCTTGCTTCTTCTGAAATTCTATCAGGTGTCCACGGCGGTTCGAATGTTATATCGACGTTAACTTTTTGTACACCCTCAATGCTTTGAGCATGAGCATATACTTCCGCAGGTAATATTTCCGCGGCAGGACAGTTGGGTGCTGTTAACGTCATAAGCACCTGACAATCCATTTCTTTATTAATTTCTACATTGTATATTAATCCTAAGTCCACAATATTTACAGGTATTTCTGGATCAAATATATCTCGTAATTTTGTTTTAACCTTGGCGGCTATAAACTTCTGTAAATCATCCATTTGTTAGTACCGAATCTAAAACGTCAAAGAATCTAGCAATGTCTACTTCATTGGTATTGATGCCCGGACTTGCTCTTAAGAATCCACTAGTGGATAGTGAGTCTACTACAGGGTGGGCACAAAGTTTGCCTGATCTAATAAAGATACCGTATAGTCCCATCTCAGTACCTACATCAAAACAATGTAGTCCTGGAATAGTAAAACTTACTAATCCGCCACGTTGGTCGCTTGTTAAGGATTCGCCTACAATTGGCACTTTGCGTTCTAACAACCCGTCTACTAATACGTTTGTCATTTTATGTACATGCGAATGAATGTTATCCATGCCTATGTTGGTCATGAAGTCTATACTGGCACCCATACCTATTACGCCTGCTACATTAGGTGTGCCTGCTTCAAACTTTGTAGCATCGTTGTTAAATTCTATATTGTTTTCTGTTACACTAAGGACTTGCATGCCGCCGCCTACTTGTGGCACCATTTGTTCTACAAGTTCATTCTTAATTAATAACACACCCGAGCCTGTAGGTCCGTAATGTTTGTGTGCTGACCAATAATAAAACTCGGCATCTATGTCATTAGCATCTAAACTGCTATGTGATACATGCTGACTCATATCTAAAGCAACCATGGCGCCTTTATTGTGCGCCTGTGCTACTATATCTTTAACATCCAGTATTTGACCCGTAGCATTAAAAACACCGCTTAGATGTAACATGTGTGCGTCTAACACCCCGTCTAGTATAGTTTCTTTGTCTGCTAAACCATCAGCATCAAACTGTTTAGCAATTACTGGTGTGTTTGCTAGTCGATGCGGTACAATGTTAGCATGATGATCATTCAAGCAAGTATGGAACATTTTTATTCCTAATTGTCTTGCGTTGTGTACAATTATATTAGAGCCAGCAGTTGCGCCTGATGTAAACACCACAGTATAGTTACTTGCGTTACACCATTGTGAAACTGTTTCTCTTACGCCTTCGTATTTGTTGCTTGCCTCAGTTACCCATTGGTAGTTACCTCTGTGAACACTACCCGGGTATTGCGTATAGTATTCTGTCATCCTATCTAGTACTATTGTTGGTGTTAGGCTAGTCGCGGCGTTGTCAAGGTATACATGTCCTTGCTGTAATGCTTTAAACTGTTCGCGAATTTCACTTATAATCATATTTGTATATGTCCGTTTGCTATAATTGTTTTAGCAGTTCCTCTGTCAACACCCAATGATTGAAGATAGTAAAGTTCATCCTCGCTTATCTTACTTGTAGTACACCCATGTGTGCATTCAATTTCTTTTGTATTGATATGCAGTATTGGTTTACTAAATGCTCTAGATAATGGATCAACTAAAAGGTTCTTATTTGTCATTTTGCTTTTAGTACCAACCGCTTTCTTTTCTACTTGTACTGTACCTATAAAGTTGCCTGTATTGCTATTGTATATCGCAGAGTTATATTTAATGTTGCTGTTGCCATCATAACCTTTATGTTGGACATCTATAAAGTTAGCACTATCACTATCCTTTAATAGTGTACTGCCGTTTACTTCTGTAACAGTTTTTTGATAAGCAGTAATGTCAATATTACGCCACTGGTTACCTCTGTCATGTGTATTTATTTTTAATCTAGAACCAGGATATTGGATAACATGCGTACTGTCAATTACGCCTTCTGCCTGTAACACATGTCTCTCAATCTCTAATGTAGCACCATAGTCCACAATGTAAATCCATCTGTTACAATATACAGTATTGCTTTGTACATGCGTTTCTTTTATTCTAACGTTGTTGCCTTTGCATATTCTAACAATGTACACACCTGAATTTAATAGCGGTTCGTCTGCTTCCTTAATGCTCCAGTGTTCGTTTATAGTTGCTTCGTTGCTGTCTTTAACGTCAGACGTTATTAGAAAGTCGCCATTGGTATTTATATTTAGAACATTAACAGCCTGTGTCAACCGTGTTGCTAGAGCACCAGGCATTGTAGGATGTATTACATCTACTAGACTGTTGTATGCTTCGTTTACAGAATGGCTGTCACGCCATATAAAATAGCCTCTAGTATACTGGCCTATTGTACTATAAAACATTCCATTACTAAAAATAACTTGGTTATGTTCATGTTGTGGATAATCATCTAAGTGTTCGAATAAATCTGGCTGACGTAAATTTTCTCTTCCAGTTAATACTGGTTCGTTGCTTAGATGTAAAAGTTTTTTACTCCACAATTTTTTAAATATAGCAGACTTATACATATCGTTATGGCTATTGTCTGTGTCTGCTATTATTTTGTTCGCAGTATTCATCACATTCATATGTGTGCTATCAGCGGCAGATTTCATAGGAGCAGTTTGTTGCTGTTCCCATAACTCGGACAACGATGTTATTTTATTTATATCCATGTGTAAGGGTTTCTTTAATTTCATCTGGAGACACTTGTTGTAAAGTACCTAATCGAAAAACATATCCATTGTCGAACTCTAAGTGATCTAGTAAATTCTTGTTATGCGTAATAACAAGATTTATTTTACCATCGGCTCTTCTTTTGTTAATTATTTCACTAACCATTTTAAGACCGTTAGTGTCTAGGCCAGTATCGATTTCATCTAGTATAGCGACCCTTGGATCTATGGACATAAGATTAACCATTTCTGCTCTTTTCCTTTCGCCACCACTGCCACCAACATTAACTTGTCTATTTGCCCAATCGCTTGGCAAGTCAACATCACTGATTAGGCCCTTAAAACTTTTAAGTTCTGCGGCCATTTGTTTGCCTGTAATTTGTTTAACATCTCTAATTAATCCAAAGGATGTTATTCCTGATATCTCTGGAGGTGTTTGCCAACTAACAAATATGCCTTCTCTTGCTCTCTCGTCAGTTTCTAAATCTAATATGTTTGTATCATTAAGATGTAATTTACCACCTACTGTGATATCACTTCTACCCATAACTCCATGGGCAAACGTACTCTTGCCACAGCCATTAGGCCCTACTATTACTGTTGTTTCGCCATTGGCAAACCGCCCGTTAAAATCAATGATTAATTTTTTGTTGTCTATTGCTATACTAAAGTTTTCAAATTCCATAATGTATTATATACTGTTTCCGTTGGTTTGTCAATTAAATTTCTTTAACATTTCTTTGACTCTGGGGTTAATCCAATGATGCGAAAACATGGCATGTGCATAACAACTAGGGTGGTTGCCGGGTATATATTCGCCTGTTTCCATATCTTTATATTTTTCATATGAACTACTGCCTAAATAAGATAATTTTTGTACATATGGCTTAACTTGGTCGTACTCTCTTTCGAACCCAGGCCCCGAAAACAATTCATACTGCATTGCCCATTCGGCTATTCCGTGATACCCTGGTATATCTGTAACTATATCATCTGGCAGTCTACCTAGCAGTTCAAACGCACTCATAGATGACTGAACTGCCCCAAGATTTAATGCTTTATCCCATGTGTGACTCCATCCAGGAAATATTGTAATAGGGATATCTAAGTTATCGCAAAATAGTCTTGTGTGCTCAATGTATTCTAAATTCTTAACTGCTGTATGTTCGTTAGTCCAAATGTTTTCGTAATATTCTTTTGTAAATTCTTCTAATGGTGAATCAACCCATTGTTCATGGCCTGCTCCTCCTGACTTCCACCAATATCTGTTTTTAGGTAAAAAGGCTTCTGGTGTAGGTGAGTTCCATGGTGAGTGTCCACCGACTTGTTTAAGATCTGATGGTGTTCGTACCCATGGTTTAATCACACTAGTCATGTGTTCGTCATTGTCGTACAACTCCTTGTGCCATGGTATTTCCCAAACGTTAGTTAGGAATTCTATTCTATCCCAACCAGACAACTGCCAAAATACACCAATTGGTCTGTCAGGATATTTTTCTCTTTCTGCTTGTATGACATTTCTGATTACCCTGCTATTTAAATCATTACCAGCCGCACCCTGACCGACTATTAACACATCGATGTAATCGGTTAAGTATTCTCCTTCGTCCCAGTAGTCATATACATGATCTGGAAATACATCAGGGTTAACTCCGCATTGTTCTATGCCATAACCTCGCCATACTTTAAAAAAGTCGTTTGCCCAGCAGTCTTCGACTTTCCTATTGTTACCTAGCACTTGTGCCCAACTGTCAGGCGAGTGTGTAAAACTACATCCTCCGCATATAATTAATGGTTTAATGATTCCGTCCTCCATCAAAAACGCACACAAAGTATAATCCTAAGTGTCCTGTGTTAAACACTCTATGAAATTCGCCATCGTTAATACAAACAACGTCACCTGCTTTTACAGAAAAACTTTCGTCGTCTACTTGCATTTTGCCTTCGCCTGATATGAAGTAATATACTTCTTCTTGGCCTGCGTGACTATGCCCATTAGTTTTTTGTTGTGCTCTAAGAAATGTGCTACTTAGTGTTAAGTTATTTCCGAACTTGTTGTCCTTTAATTCATATACATCAGTATCCTTTACTGTTTCTCCACCGATGTCCTTTATGTTTACTTTGATCATCCAACTGCTCCTTCTAGTGTTACATTTAAAAGTTGTCTTGCCTCAGCGGCAAATTCTAGTGGAAGTTCCTTAAAAACTTCTCTACAGAAACCGTTAACGATCATATTGGTCGCATCTTCTTCATTGATGCCTAATGTGTTTAAGTAGTATAATTGATCTTCAGAAACTTTGTTTGTACTTGCTTCGTGTTCAACTATGCTGTCGTTGTTTTGTTGTTCTACAATTGGTAGTGTGATTGCTAGGCTGTTGTCTAACATTAGACTGTCGCATCTAGTGTAGTTTCTACTACCTGTGGCACCTTTGTTTACTCTTACTTTGCCTCTGTAAGTGTTTACACTATCATCAAAACTAATGCCCTTACTAATGATAGTACTTTTTGTATTTTTGCCTACATGGAACATCTTAGTTCCTGTGTCTGCTTGTTGTTTGCCTTGTGTTACCGCAACACTATAGAACTCACCAACACTATTGTCACCTCGTAATATACAGGAAGGATACTTCCAAGTAATTGCGGAACCTGTTTCAACTTGGGTCCAAGATATTTTACTGTTATCACCTTTACATAGTCCTCTCTTTGTTACAAAATTGTATACACCGCCGACACCGTTCTCATCACCCGGATACCAATTTTGTACTGTTGAATATTTAATCTCTGCGTTTTCATGGGTCACTAGTTCTACACAGGCCGCGTGTAATGTATTATTATCGTATGCTGGTGCTGTACATCCTTCTAAGTAACTGACCTTGCTATCCTTGTCTGCTATAATCAGTGTGCGTTCAAACTGTCCTGTATTACGAGCGTTGATTCTAAAGTATGTGTTTAGTTCCATTGGACATGTTACACCTGGTGGTATGTAACAAAATGTACCGTCTGTGAATACTGCTGAGTTAAGTGTAGCAAAATAATTATCTGTGTAAGGTATAACACTACCAAGGTATTGTCTAACTAAGTCCTCGTGATTTTCTATTGCCTCACTAATGCTACAAAATATAATGCCGTGTTTTTCTAGTTCTGCTTTGAATGTAGTAGCAACACTCACACTATCAAATACTGCGTCAATGGCAACTGTTGGAATAATATTTGGGTCTGGTTCTTCTAGACCAAGCAATGCATTACGCTCGTGTATTGGCACACCTAGTTTTTCAAACGTATCAAATATCTCTTGTGGTATCTCGTCTTTGCTGAACTTCTTTGGTGCTGAATAATATGAAATACTTTGGTAGTCTATTGGCGTATAGTTTAGTGCCGACCATGTGGGTTCTATACTATTCTTCCAGTGCTCAAATGCTTTTAGTCTAAAGGCCAACAACCACTCGGGTTCGTTTTTCATATTGCTAATTGCTTTTACTACGCCTTCATCTAACCCAGGTGGCAACGAAAAGGATTCTATGTCTGTTGAAAACCCTTCTTTATACGTTTTGTTTATGTCTGAATATTCTTTCACGCCTTCACTACTTTGCAAACTAGAGGATGGCCAGCAGTTCTAGAAAGTAGTGTTGCTTCAGATGTTTTTTGTTCAGCAACTTCGGCATTGTAGTACCCTACTACCCCTTGCCCTAGTTCATGAACTTCTGCGGTGACTTTTTTTGCTTCTTCACCATTCTTATTAAACACTTCTACTAATAACGAGATTACAAATTCAAAAGGTGTGTAATCATCATTTAAAATAATAATCTTATACCTGTCTGGGTACTTGATCTCTACTCTTGTTTTGCTTTGTATATTTGTCTTTGCCATATTTATCTGCTATGTTATATGTTTAGTATTTAATAAAATTAAGTGCGGGTGCTACCATAATAAGGCAACACCCTCACCGACTAATTAAGAAATGTCAATTTTCTGTGGCTTTAGTGCCTCAGGTACATTCTTAAATAATCCAACCCTTAGGATACCGTCTTTGAGTTTTGCTGAACTGACTTCAACATACTCGGCAAGTTTGAAAGTTCTTACAAAGTTTCTTTCTGCTATGCCTTTGTGTAGGTACTCTACTCCTTCTTCATCGAGCACATTAGATGTTCCGGTGATTTTTAATACACCATCTTCTAATTCAATTTCAATATCTGGTTTCTTAAATCCAGCAACTGCTAGAGTAATTTCGTAGATATCGTCATCGCTTTTACTAATGTTGTAAGGGGGATACCCTGTTGCGTTAGCAAACTGTGGTTCATTGAAGAACTCGTTTACTAGGTTGTCAAAACCAACACTGGTCTTGAATAGTGGGGAAAGTGATTCTGCTGAGAATCTGATTTGCTTATTCATAATAATCTCCTATATTTAGCAAGTTATTTTTTCCTGTAACAATATTGTACCCGACCTCGGCGAACAATACTTCTAATGTTACAACTTTATTTATCAAAATTTCCAGTCCCATTTAACAATTAATTGGTCTAGACCTTTTGGTCCTACTATGTAGTCTTGGTATGATAATGATACAGTACCGTAATTGGTTTTGTACTGTTTACTAATATTATACCATAAGTGAGTAGATTCTTTTACTGGATCAATTGCTCCAAAGAAAGAACCATCTCTTGTTTCTATACTGACCTTATAAGGATCGTGTGTAAAGTTTTCTGTTACCTTTACGAGTGTGTTAATACCAAATATGTTTTTATCAAATGTTATAAAGGCCTTAAACGCATTTATACTCGCGTCATTGACTTTGTAGGTAAATGTATCATTGCCTGATTCGTCGAAGCCATCGATTGTAGCAAACGTATAATTTAAACCATATGTAAATGCACTTTTAGTAATACCAAATTCAGATACAAATGAACTTGCATCAGTTTTACTTTGTGCCACTCCGGCAAATATAGTATTCCTTGCGTTAGTAATTTCTATATCGCTATATGTAACTAGTCCGTATATGTTTTTGTGTCTACCAAACCCCATTATGCTTGACAACTTAGCACTATGATTGGACATGCCGTTCTTCATTTGTTCTGTAGCAAAATGGAAACCGTAACCAGCCATTGTTTCGCTGTTACCATAATTCTGTATGGCCATTGTTTTATTATTAGTCTGTTTAATAAACATGCCATTGTTTCTGGTTGTTGATCTACCAAACTGTAAAAACTCTTCTGTGCTAGTGAGAATCATGTCGTCAATACTTAACAAATTACTAGGACCTGTTGCTATGCTTTTTGCTAGTTGCATTATATAGTTTGTATATCCTGCTCCAGCAAGTCCGCTGTCTCTATAACTGTTAGTACCATTAGACCCAAAAGCAAACGCCTGTTGTGTACTTGCTTGTCTGCCCATTAGTTGACTAAGTGTTAAGTTACTTACTTCTGTGTTGCCCCATTCGTGTGCTTGTACAAAGTCAATTATGCCGTCACCGTCAATGTCAATTGGTAAATGAAATTGTGTGTTCTGCCCACAGTTGCCGCCGCCACTTGGACATCCTTCTGGTACTGGCACAACATCGCCTATAATACCAGCAAGTCTATAAACACCATTATCGTTTATATAATAAGGAGCATAATAGTCAACGCCCGACCATAAATCTAAGTCACCGTCGCCGTCAAGGTCTACTTGAATTAACCAATCTGGTTTAGTACCGTGTGTGTTATGTTTTGGTAAGTCATTATATATTGATATGTCGACATAAGTACCTGTCTCGTCGGTCCAACCTCTACCGTCACCGCTATTTAGAAACACTTGTAAGTAGTTTTCTGAATAGTAATTGTGACTGCCGTCAACATTTCCTTCACCATGGCCATCTCCTGTGCCCATTAGCATTAAGTCTTTGAAGCCATCGTTGTTTACATCTATAGCAATTAATTGTAAGCCTATCATGTTATCAACCATGTAATCTGGTAGTAGGCTAATATCTCGTGTATAGTCTAAGTCGCTATTGCCATACATAACTACACCTGAGCAAGTATCACATAGCCTTTCATTATAAAATATATGATCCGGCTTTAGCAAAGGCATTGATACTGCTACGTCACCAAAACCGTCCCCGTCAAAGTCCTCAATAACACTTGCTAATACAAGACTCATATTTGGAAACAACACACTACCTAAACTAAAGTTACCAGCACCGTCATTTACCATAGCAAAGGCCGAACACCCATACGGTGTAGAACAATCTTGGTCATGTAAATTACTAGGTATAAACATGTCGATGGTACCGTCATTGTTTAAATCACCTATTGCTGTTGTATGTGTCCAAATGTTATATTCGCCTGTTTGAGTAGTCGCACCCATATCCATAAGTTGACTAATAAGTGTTTCTGTTTGATTAACTAATCCATCTGCTGAACTTAAAACAAAAGCACCACTCTCGCCAATATTAATAAAGTCATCGACACCGTCGCCATTAAAATCAGCAACATGGCTTTGAAACAATGGACCAACAGTAGGGAACTCACCATCAACGAATGCGTTTGGGTCTACTTCTAGTCTACCATTGCCTTGATTAATTAATACAATAAGTCTACTAGTTGGTAACCAGGCGTTATTGTTAGGACCAAAGTTATGCGAAAACATAACGTCCATCAACCCATCGCCATTGAAGTCTCCTGTAATAGGACTATTAGCAGGGTCAATACCGTATGTAAAACCTTCAGGGTGTGATTCAAATTGTGTGTTTACTGCGCCGATATATCCTGTGTTCGATACATGTAGTAACCCCATATTAGTTCTTTCGTAATCACTGTTGCCGTCAAATGACCAAGTAGGATTAGCATTCATAAATTCATCAGCATCAATCCTATTGTATGTAATATCAGCATACTCGCCTGTGCTTTCAATTGGATTAGTATCTGTGTAACTAGTACCATTCCATTCGGGCGGTGTGTAACTTGGTGGCGTTGATGCTGGTGGTTGGGGAGTACTCACAGCAACCAAGCCAGAACTACCGCCTCCACTAGCACAACTTGTTAGACCAACTATTAATAGGCATACAACGCCTATGTCAACTATTGTTTTAAGCGACTTGTTTAACATGCTTACAATTCCCCCTAAAAGTATATCCAGGACAAGTACAGGTTGTTTTGATTGTGTCTACATGGTAAACATTGCCTTTAGAACCTTGTACCTCTATAATGTGTTTTGCTAACTCTTCGGCACGTTCGCCTATCTTAGTAAACTTGCGTCTTGACTTAGAGAATTGTTTACTTGGGGATTTTAGTACCTGTAATTCGGCATCCGGGTTAACTTGATAAGCAACTAAACTGCCGGCGCCGTTGATATGATAAACACCATTGTTTACCTTGTATTTGCCCCAATCTGTTACTTCTTGTAATATTTCTATCATACACTACTCCTACTTAGTATACAACTATTATACTAAAAAGTAGTGGTTATGTCAACCTATTTTGCCAGAAAAAGTGGATCTAATTTAATATCACATACAAGTAAATGTACATTTCTGATTGACTTGTTTTCACATGCTGTATGGAAAGTATTACTGTTTAAGTAGAAAGTTGCTCCTAGTAAATCACAGTCTGTTTCGAATACAATATCAGTAGGAGGCCATTCAGTGTTGCCTACAAACATAGTAGGCGGTGTTAGTAAGTAGTCATCTAATTTAACAATAATCTTACCAAATAACAATCTATTTTCACTAGTGGGCAAAGTTACATGTTCAGGCTTCATGCGAATAATTTTAGTATGGCACACAACCGCGGACTTTAAAAACTCAGGATCCAATATAGTCTCAGTTGGCCAAGTCTTATAAAATGCGTCACCTAAATCGTGTTCTAGTAAATTATCTATTACTGCTTCGGTATCAAAGAAATTTACTATATCCAATAAGGATACAGGTGTGTATGAGAGCATCTGTGAACCGTCGTGTTGTTCCTCCCAATCATCATCGTCTATTAATTGTAAATCCTCAATTATAGAATCTGACTCTATTTTGCCAGTCCATATTGGAAGAGTTCCCTCTTCGTTCTTATTTATTTTTAGTTTTGTCATCTTTGTCTTCCTTGGATTTATTTTTATTACCAAATATTTTTTCCCAATTATCTTGATATGCTCTTGGGTTACTTGGGTCAGTCGGTCTTTGTTTTGACCCTTTACCGCCAAAGTGTTTACTTCCGTTGCTCATTATTTACCTATATGTTTGACTTCGTTTTTTGGTACTACTTGATACGCACCTTTATTGTATGCTGGTGCTACTGTATATGAAGAACTGATCTTTAGTTTTTCTTTTTGCCAATCGGCATTTTGCCCTGTGCCGTCACTATTTTTATTTACTGACATTGACATACTTGGATACTTTTTGTTGAACTCTTCTATCTGCTGTTGAGCATAGGATTTCTGTGGCTTGTACACACTTCTATCTGACCTAACATCACGTTTGGGTGTATTGCCATGACAGTAGTCAATGTACTGCTGGACAGTAGCATACTTTAAGTCGGGCATGTTATTTTGCTTTGCCCACTTGTTATGTTTCCTCCAACGTACTTCAAACTCGGCCATCTTGGCTTTGGTAATCTTTACTTTACGTTTACGAGTGTTTATGGTACTCAAACCTTGTTGTAAGTGCATTGTCATGTGCATAAATATAACACAATGAGCAACAAAGGTCAAGTCTAATATGCCTCTATTTCACAACGGTGACGATCTAGTATTATTTGTACACATACCAAAGTGTGGCGGTACTGCTATAGAAAATTCTTTTAGAAATGCTGGCTGGGAATGGGGGTATCTAAATGAGCCCAAGAAAACAGGCTTTGATGAAAAGCCATGTAACCCACAGCATTATCACGCAGAACTTATAGAAGAATTAATTGTGCCTGGCGGAAATACCACCGACCAAATTATAGTTGTTCGTAATCCGTATACAAGATTAATGTCAGAGTTTATGTGGAGAACTGGAGCAAATGCTCATGTCAAGCAACACGGATATACAGATATCTTTTTTAAAACACTAGACGAGTTTGCTGTAGCACATTTCAAATCATACAAGGCCAACGAAGTACAATATCAATTAAGTAGTAAACAATTTAAAGAAGGCAAACAGAGTTTTGTGTTTGATAATCACTTCAGACCACAGCATCATTTCATTACTGATGATTGGAACATATATTGGTTTGAAGAAATGGATACAAAGTTTTGGCCTGAAATGAAAAACAAATATGGCATAGAAACACCGGGAGAACAAAATAGTTCACTTGATAAAAATGTAGAGAGACCTACTGTACATCTTAATCCTAGTCAAGAGTTTAAGGATTTATTTACTGAAATATACTATAAGGATTGTAAGTTATTTGGTTACAACTTACCTTTTTGATCTGTAAATAACTTTGCTAAATTGTACCATGCTCTTTCATGACCATAGTATAAAACAAACTTAATAATCATATCTGCTATAAACACACCTACTACTGCTTTTTGTGGTAAGCCAAATGATAATGCTATCAAGGCTGTTGTCACTGATGCTATGATACGCCATGTGACTGCTTTTGTTAAATGAAGTTTTTGAGAATTACGCATTAGTAATCAAATCCCCGATCTGGAGTTTGATTGCCCCAACGTGATATTGCTGTTACACGAACTCCTTGCGTTATTGGTGTTAATGCGTGATAAAAGTCTTTATCGTCCATCCATAATGTATCGCCTTGCTCTAGGTGTACTGTT
>UEXM01002469.1_pt1 | contig 13082 bp, 28 predicted proteins | sample 1796661 | NCBI WGS metagenome assembly UEXM01 (sample SAMEA4772469, study PRJEB27181) | metagenome | reverse complement strand
TCATACTAGTAAAGGACAAAATGGTTATAAAAAAAAATCTAGAGGACAAGGCAAATAATGAATATATTTAAGGATAATAACGAGTTTAATGAAAAATCTATAATAGGAGCTATTGCTTTTGCTATTATGTGTTTAATTATGATCGCTGATCTTGTTACAGGATGGATAGGTAAAGATCTAATTATAAATGAATTTGTATATGATTCATTTGTTTTAGTAGTCTTAGGCTGTTTTGGAATAGCTGGATTAGAAAAATTTGCAAAAAAATGAGTATATTAACAACAATAGACGGATTGCCGTTATTTAGTACGCCAGCCGAAGCTTTAGCTTATGGTAATGCAAACGGTTTAGTTGGCTATCACACACACTTGTATCAAGGAGTTACTGGATATATGGCTGGAGCAACTCATGGACAAGCCCCCTCTTCTTCACAGGGAATTGCTACAAGCAATAGTGGAAGCAATCTAACTGATGATAGTAATGTAAATGTTTATTAGGAATGAGTATTCTAACACAAATATTTTCAAGTGGAGCTGGAGAGCTTGTTAAAAGCGTAGGAGGGGTATTAGATAATCTTACGACTTCTAAAGAAGAAAAGTTAGAAGCGGAAAGAAAAGTAAAAGAGCTTATTGCTAACTATGAGATTGAGATGGAAAAGAACATTACATCTCGTTGGGAAGCAGATTTAAAAAGTGACTCATGGCTTAGCAAGAATGTACGTCCAATGACGCTTATATTCTTAATAGTATGTACGATGCTTTTAATATTTATAGACGCTGGAGCTATTTCATTTTCTGTAGATGAGGATTGGAAGGATCTTTTAAAAATGACGCTAATGACTACTGTGGGTGCCTATTTTGGAGGAAGATCGTACGAAAAAGTAAAAAAATAAATATGGCAAAGACACCTTTATGGCAACGAAAAGAAGGCAAAAGCCCAACAGGTGGACTAACTGCAGCTGGATCTAAAAGCGCTGGTGTAGGTAGGCCTGTTACTGCAAAAAAGCCAAAAGGCAAAGCAAAGAAAAGAAAAGCATCTTTTTGTGCAAGAATGAAAGGCATGCGTAAAAGACAAAAACCCAGTAATAATACTGGTAAGGATAGATTGAGCTTAAGTTTAAAAAAATGGAACTGTCACAATATGGGCGGTCGATTACAACACGATTAATTATGGCTAAAAAATTTAAAAAACACATGATGTATAGCAAAGACGGCAAGGCTGTTATGGCTAATACAATGCAAGATCATTTAGATCTCAAAAACAAAGGTTATGGACATTCAAAGCCATCAAAGGCTGAAAAAGGAATGAAGTATAAATACGGAGGTAACTTTCGACAATTAGACTAATATGCCAAAAGATGCTTGTTATAATAAGGTAGTGTCAAGATATGGCCCTAAAACATCTGCATACAGAAGTGGAGCTATGGCTAAATGCCGCAAAGTAGGCGTTGCTAATTGGGGTAATAAATCTAAGAAGAAAGCTCAAGAAGGAATGAAATATTTAGACGGAGGTAGATTCGCACAACATTCATAAAATGGCAGTACGTAAAACAAAAAAAGGCGCTGCTTTAAAAAGATGGTTTAAAGAAGACTGGAGAACACCTAAAGGCAATAAGGATTATAGTAAGGGTGAGAATACATTTAGACCTACTAAAAAAATAAGCAAAGACACTCCTAAAACTTGGAGTCAATTAAGTAAAGCTGATAAGGCTAGAGCTAAGAAAGAAAAAAATACTAAAGGGAGAGTAAGCAGATATGGGCACGGGGGAGGTTATAGAGGTCAGTTGGCTGACAAAAACATGTGTTGTTGTGGTGCTAGAATGTCACGCTTAAACGAACAACATGGATAAACAATTAGACTTGGCTATGAATAATGCATATCAAATAATTGTTGAATGTGCAACTATAGATGATTTAGTTTATTCACAACCTAAAACAACAATATATTTAGCTTTCGATCCTGGTAGAATGGAGGTAAATGACTATTGGGATGAAACAATAGAAAATATGATAGAATATTTTATTCTTACGGAGGAGTATGAAAAGTGTGCAGAGTTAAAAAAGCTCATATAATAGAATTGATAATTAACAATATTTAAGCTATATTTGTAGAAAATATTATATTTGTAATATATAAATAATAAGAAAATGCCAAAGAATTACACATTTAATGCATCCATGAATTGCACGGCAACGTCTGCTACAGGATATTCGCAGTCGCAATCTGGTTCATTTCAACTAAACATAACTGGTGTTGACCAGGTAGAAACAGGGAGAAAAGATATAACGACTAGTGGTGTAAACTTATTTGCTGCTGTTGGAGTTGGTAAAGTGATTTACGTTAGAAATCTAGATGATACAAACTTTGTAGATGTTACTGTTGAAGATAATGGTAATCACGTTATTGGCAGATTAGAGCCAGGAGAGTGGATGTTTACTATAATGAGAGAAACAGATATTATAGATTGTACAGCAGACACTGGTACGGTTACGGTAGAGTATTTCGCGGTAGAAATAGACGCTAACGCATAATTAATAATATAAAAAAGCAAAGACATGGCAAACATGCAATCAACATTTACAGCAAGCGGATCATTTCAACTAACAGATGAAAACGGTGTTGTTATATTTAATTACAGTCCTACATCTACTACTGCTTCAAACACTACAACTCAAGCCATGTATTCTGGCGAACATTTAGTACAGACAGGAGCTTCTCAAATAGCATTAGCTGATGTTAATGATGAAAAAGTCCACCTTTTTGTTAAGCATGTAGATACTGATTATCCAATAACAGTTATAATGAACGAATCTGATCAAGGCGAAAGTGGTGGTGTAGAAATGAGCGCAGAGCTTAAGCCAGGAGAGTTTTTCTATGCTCCATCAATATTGAACAGAGATAGTTCGGGTGCAACAATCCAATTAACTGCTGATACAGCTGATCAAAAGGTGCAATACTTGATCTGTGACGGAATAGACAGTTAAGATGAAACTTCAAGTTTTACGATTTAGCTCAGAAGCAGACTCAACACACGGTCTGCTTTTTGAGATTACAGACATAAGAAAAAGATTCCTTTGCTATACTTTAGAAGATGAAGCTAGAGCTTTAAAAGTTAAAGGCGAGACACGTGTTCCTGCTGGTATATATAAAATAGAATTAAGAGACGAAGGTGGATTTCATAAAAGATATACTAAAAAATATCCTGGTATACATCGTGGCATGCTTCATGTCACTGATGTTCCTAACTTTGAGTATATTCTTATTCATACTGGAAACACTGACGAACATACTGCTGGATGTTTGCTTGTGGGGGACAGCCAAGAAAACAACCAATTATTACCTGATGGATTTATTGGTAAAAGCGTTAATGCGTATAAAAGGATTTATCCTAGTATTGCAAAAGCAATAACAAATGGAGAAGAAGTATATATAGAATATATAGATTACGATGGCAAGGTATAAAGATGCAATATCAGAATCAAAATCAAGAGCGGTTGGAAAAAGAGAAACTACTCCGCCTGCGCCTACACCTACACCCACTCCTTCCTCAAGCAGGGTCATACCTTCTTCTGAACCTATAACAAAAAAAAGATTAGTTACACCAGGAACAGCAAAGGGAGTAGCTATATTTCCAAATATTGCAACAATAAACACAAAACTACACACTAAAATATTTACTGGTAATGAAGGGGCAACTTTACAAGATATAATATTTTGTAACCTAGACACATCTACAGCTCTTACTCTTAGTGTATTTATTTCTACTATAGACATTAATTCTATAAGCACAGCAGGAAAGACTGTTACGCAAATTAATACCATTCTTACAGGCAGTACTAATACAGCAAAACTAATCAACAGACTATCTATTTCAGCTAGCTCTTCAAACACTCTAAGCGCGGCAGTAGGAGGACTACTTAACCCTTTAGTTGGATCAGGATCTTTTAGATTTTATGTATATTGCGTTAAATCAACCACCGATGGTGAGCTTGATGTAACTGTAATAAAGTAATGAATAAAGATAAAATACCAATTTGGCTAACAGATTGGACGTTTCAAAATCCTAAAAATAAAAGCACAATAGAAGTAAAGAGAGTCATCTGTAAGGGATGGAGTTCTGAGGATATTATGAACAATGAGATGTTAACAAGTCGCGCACTAAAGGAGTCGGGCGTTAAAAGAAACAAGTTAATATTGAAACCAATCAAAGTCGTATTGAAATCACAACACGGATTCGGTCCCCCTTACACAAAGAGCGAATCCTTAATAAACTATAAACATGAAAAAAAATAACACAGACAAAATTAGAAAATATTTATTATCTAATCCTGAATTATTAAATTCTAAATATGCGCAAACTGCACAAATATTTGATACTAATTACGAGGTAATAAGAAATATAGCTAGAGGGTTAAGAGATAAAATAAATCCAATACATAGTAAAGAAACTACAAATTTTGAAGAAAATAAAGATGGGGCTACAGTAACGTGTGAAGATAGCAAAAGAGTTAAGTCCTTAGACGATCTTATAAAGGCCTGTAGTGTAGATACTAATGTATGGGAGGTTGATAAGTATGACATAGGAACCTATGAGGTTACGGGTTTTGATAAAGCTAAACGACCCATAACGATACCAATGTTTAGGACTAAGGCTTGGCTAAAAAGAATAGATCCTACAATGAATATTGAAAAGATTAGAGAGGAACTGGTTGAAGACTTGGTTCCTCTTTTTGAATCTATACCTAGGCAAATAATAAGACCGTCAAGCTATAAAGATGATGATTTACACTTATTAGAAATAAACGCCTGCGATTTACACTTGGGAAAAATAGGAATTAAAGGAGATGAATATAGTTTAGATATAGCTAGGGATAGAATGTTAAAAGCCTTGGAGCATCTTATTAAGCGTGCAAGTGGTTTTTATATAGATAAAATACTATTTGTAGTGGGTAATGATTTTCTAAACTCTGATGGTGATTGGCCATTTCCTAGTACAACAAAGGGAACTCCGCAGTTTAATACAAACAAACATATGGAAATGTATAGAGCGGGAAGGAAGTTGTTAATTGAATGTATTAATATGTTGATTGATGTAAGTGGGGTTCATATTATGGTAATACCTGGAAATCACGATAGAGAATCAATGATGCATATAGGAGATGCTTTAGAAGTATTTTATGAAAACAACGGGAACGTAACAGTAGACAATTCAATGGCAATGATGAAGGCATACCATTATGGAAAATGTTTAATAGTTAACGATCATGGAGATGGAGCAAAGCTTAATGATTTACCTGGGATTGTTTCTCAAAGATATAGAGACGTATGGAGCGAAGTAAGACACGTTGAAGTACATAGAGGGCACTTACATACTAATAAAGCCTATAAGATGCAAGCAGTAGAAGAGCTCAATGGATTAACTGTTAGAAATCTATCGTCTATGACAGCTACTGATGAATGGCACGACATGAAGGGGTTTGTTGGTAATACAAAAAGAGCCTCTGCATTTGTATGGAGCAAATATAATGGTGTTCAAGCAAAACTAAATTACAACGTAATAGTTTAAGGCCAAACAACTATAATATTAAGACTCTTCATTACGAATGTGTTATAATATTATAAACAATTGTTGAAACAAAAAACACAAGACCAACGTACATTATAAATGTATCTAGAACTTCTGCTTTTTTAGGCTTATTTAATTTCATTTTTCTGTGTATGGTGGTTTAGTGTGCAAAGATAATAATTTATTATCAACCTTTTTAATCTGTTTAATTAGCCACTTTCTGTATCTTTCTAGCCTTCCTTTATAAGTCATTTTAAAATATATATCTAATTGTGTTCCAGGGAATAGTTTTGTTGTGCAAATTTACAAAATCTTTTATGAACACACGTTTTAAATTATGTTTATACCTAATGTTTTCACCACCATATTGTGATGTTTTGGTTTCTTGATTTTCAGGTGTCCATAAAGTAGACTCTGAATTTATAACCCTTAAAAGATTAGCAATATGTTTGTTTTTATTATGTGTTAAGAATATAACCTCAGCTAAAACTTCTGATTTATATTCTACATAATCATTTAACATATTAAATAGATCAGCATAATCTTCTAACCATCCGTCATATACAATAACAGGGCTAAAATTTACGTGCACATCATAACCTGCATCTATAAACGTATTAATAGCTTTTACCCTATCAATTATTTTAGATGTATTAGGCTCGTGTATATCCGCCATTTTTTGTGGCATTAAACTAAACCTTATTCGCACCTTACCCTTAGGATCAAATGTAATAAGATCAGGGTTTACATACTTAGTAGCAAAAGACGCCATGGCGCTTGGGTGTTCTTTAAAAAAGTTAAAAATTCTTACCCAATCATGATGTTTAGCATGAAGCGAAAAGTCTTCGTTACAGCTTATATCATATGTAGTATATACAGGGTGTGTTTGGTTAGGTTTATCTACAACAGCAAAAACAGCATGATTGTTTATAGCCGTAAGTATATCGTTTGTGTTTGTAGCTACACTTAATCCTTTAGGCTTATGCCGTTTCATGTAGCAATAGCTACAATCGTATAAACAACCATAACCAAAACTAGGACTAATAAAATCAGTTGATCGACCTGACCCCCTAATTTTAAAAGTCTTTCTAGTATCTTTAGTTATCATTTAGGATAGTTTATTTTTAATGAATGTTATTAATTCATTCATTTTTCTTTTATAAAACAAATCAAAATCTATATATTTTATAACACCCTGAGAGTCAGTCTCTTTAGGTTGCTGCTGTTCCCACAACACATATAAAACATTTCTCATTCTTTGAGATGGGGTTTTGTCTTCAAATTCACGATCAATTGTTGCGTTCTCAACAGCATCAATTTTTTTCTGTGATACAGGAGTTGTAGATATAAGAATATAACCAGGCTGTTTAAGCATGCTATACATATTACCTACTATTTCAGCCGTAAGCTCAGGGGTCCCTAAAGAAACTCTTAAGCTATTGTCTGCTAAGGTTCGTATATTGTCTATACCACCCTCAAATACTATTGTGTTTTTACTCATTTTCTAATTCTTGCTGTATAACCTCTTTGACCTCATAGATTATATCCATAAGGTTATCATAAACCTGTTCAAGTTGTTCAGGTTGACCAGAAATTTTAATTATTTCTTTTTCATGCTTCCTAGCTAAACTAACAAGCTTGTTAAAATCTTTCTTTAATTTTTGAGAATACGATCCCTTCAAATTATAAAGCTGTTCATGAAAGCATCTAAAAGTTGCTAAGCATAGAACAAAATCTATTTTGTTTTTCAATGCTACTTATATGATTTGGTCTCTATTTTGGACTCATGTCTTGGATCAGTCTTCAGCTTTATGTAATCTAAATACCTTTCTTCTATCTCGCTTAAGACCTTAGAAAAGTCTTTAACTTCATAATCGTATTTGCTGGTTTCAACCCAATGTGCAAGAGTCTTTAATAGATCAAGAGCTTTATTTTTATGATCTTTTGGTCTCATCTGTTGTTTCTTTTATGTTTGGACTTAAGCATTGTGTACATAATGTTTCTTTGCTTCGGGAAATAAAATCATCCCTACAGTCTTTGCAAAGATACGAAAATTTCCAATCTAGTTTAACTAAGGTGTTCATTTTCATCATCTTATCAAATTGATCTTTAGGATCACGAGGGATATGATCATCCCATAGTGTGCTTAAAAGCTTATCAGCCTCCTCTTTAGTTTCGGGTAGGTTGTTTAGAATCTCTTGTTTATAATGTTCGTCATAAGGACACAATATAAGCATTGATTCTATTTTGTCTATTTGCCAGTATTCTATTGGTTTCATTTTAAAAAAATGGTTAGCGTCAAAATCCCAGAAAAACTGAGACTTTGACAACCAACCAAAACTATGAAAACACGAGGACAAGAATTGCCCTATGAAGAACTACAAAGATAATTATTTATCTTCGTTAATCTCCTTTTCCCACCATGCAATTTTTAACAAAACTAAATAGCCTATTAAATCATCCACAGTGTCTAACGTGTTTTCGTTAATACCTTTGTTCGCTATTCGCATTAATTTATCATCAATACGTGCGCTAATACTTTCAACCGCGCTTCCCTTTGAAAAGATTTTAGCTGGTTGTGTGGCAGAATTTCCGTAAGAATTATTCTTTTGAATCAACAGAGATGTTATTCTCTGCATCTCCGACTTTATCTGTGCTTGCATCAGATCCTTCCTTGGCAATTTCTTCATCTATCGCTTTCATTCTAGTTAATATTCCTGCTGCATCTGGTATTTGCATACAGTAGCTGTGTAGCATTTTTTCCTCTTCATTAGGCCTTTTCTTTTCATTATGTACTTTATGTACCCAAGTCATAAGAGCAATCTCATGTTGCTTCAAAGCTTCTGTAAGATTTTGTAATACCAAATATACATTGTGATCTACCTTTTGTTGTTTACCATCAATGTTTACTTTCTTTTTTGTTTTAGTTAACGATTTCGTTGTCATAGCATTTTTGTTTTAATAATTGAACTTCTTTTTTTAAATTCTTAATCACTTCATCTTTAGACTTTTCTACAAACTTTAAGCTTGCAGCTTTTTTTAAATCATCTTCAATAATGACTTTATCAATATAATTGAAATACTTATCGTATACATCAAAGTAACGCTTATCGTATTCTATCCAATCATAATGTTTTCTAGTGTTGTATATTGCTGTTGATCTATCTATACATAAAAAATCTCCTATTGTTTCAGGATGCAACCCATAACCAACACTAAGGGAGTTACAAATAGTTTTTCTTACAACAACTATTTCTGCCCATCTTTTTTTTGATAAAATATCTTGTTCGTTTATATTAAATAATATATTCGCTGCGCTGTACAAAAATTTACCATACCTACCTAAAAAAGCGTGACTGTATTCTTTTGTCCCATCTAAATTAATATTATAGATTAGACCTCCTCTTCCAAAATCACTCATAATATTTTTATTTCTACTCCTGGGTTTTCTTTATCATATTCGTAAACCTCAAAACAAGGTATGATATAATCACAATTATCATCTTCAATCCAATTGTTTTTTACCATAAGATCTTGAACTGTTTGTGCTGGGTTAATGTAGTCAAACTTATGTTTGCTACCCCTTGTAAACTTAAAAGAGACGGTGACAGGAAATTTCTTCCCCGCCACCATTTCTTTAAAATCAGATCTATAACATTCGTATTGGGATTTTGTATCTTTAATATACTTCATAACGGTTTTAGAATTGATAAGCATTTTACCAGTCCATCGTTTTGAATTTTTACTTGAAGGCACATTCCCTGCTATGAATATTTTCATGTTTTGTGGCTAAAAACCACAAAGTTAATAATTTATTTTAGAACGGTAAATTTTGGTCATCCATTGGCTGTGACACAGAGTGTGGCTGTGCATTACCAAATCCATTTTCTGTTTTCCAGGTTGACTCTTCAACAGGCGATAATGGCTTGTTGTATTTTGGATCATACTTAATTCTCATCCCGTCTTTGCTAGACCATCTATATCTTACAGCTTTTCTTTTTACGGGCTCACCATCTTTTGATGTCATGTATTCTTCAAAAGTAAAGCAAATATTTATCCAAGAATTTATTGCAGATTTTATAGACTGAATATCATCAGAAAAGTCTACCACACCACAGTTTGTAAGAAACTCATGTAAGGTATTCTTTTTCCATTCAGCTGATTTTGGAGAGTCAGATTCTCTAACAGCCCAAAACTTAGCTCTTCCATATTCTCCATTAGCATTAACTACATCAAACTCAATATAAGGAGCTCCACTATAGTTGTCTCTTTGTTTAGAATTAGACACAGATAAAACTTGACATCTATGTGCTCCTTCTTTTAAATATGTTTTATTTTCTACTATTTTGGTAGGTTTTATTTGGCAACTAGCCAAGTCAAATGCAATTACATTATCCATTTTGTTTAGATTTTAAATTATCATTAAGTGTTTTTAACATATACTGTGGTATATCATAGCTAGGCATTTTTGCTTTTACTGCATCACCCTTACCTTGTTCAATAGCTTTTAACATATTGTTAAATTTATCTTCATCAAGTTTTGGTTTAGCAGCTGGCTCAGCTTGTTGTTTAACAGCATTTGCTACTTCTTCATAAGACGCTACAGACGTGTCTAAGCCAATACCAAGATTAGCAAGAGCACGACCCCATGCTGAGGTTTCGCAATTTTCTATAAAGCTAGTCTTATTAATAAAAGAAGAACCTTCTGTTTCATAAGCATGGCCTGTAGCTCTAATGTTTCCATTATCATCCCATACTGTAGCTTTAATAACACATCTTTTTTCGTCTAGCTCTACAATGTCTGATGTAAGACACCAGTCTTTAAGTGTAGATCTAAAGTGTTTCAACCTTTCGTTAACCTCAACGTATTCTTTACCCTTGATGTTAACTGTTTTTAATTTTGTCATAATTTACTTTTTACGTGTTTCATATTTGTCAAACATTTCGTGCATCTTTTTACCCGCACGTACTGCAAAAACTATTTTTAGAAATTTCCTGAACATTACAGGACGACCCCTAAGTATAATAGCAAATCCAATCTCACGAAATACTGAAGTAAGTATTCGTTTGACCAGCTTTCTATCTAAGCCAAGATCGTGTGCAATTTCCTTAATAATTCTGCTTAATTTTGTGTTTTCAGACATCAGCTAAATTACAAAAATTATGACTAAAAATCTAAAGAATTCTCCTTAAACTTAGTCAATTCACTAATGAAATTTAGCGTTACTGTTCCAACACCAATGTTACGCCCTTTTGCAAAAATAATTTGCGCTTGGCCTTTTGTGGAGTTTCCATTTTCATCAGAATTTATACCATAATACTCTGGCCTATAAACAAGAGCAACAACATCGGCTGCTTGTTCTATTTCGCCAGACTCTCTAAGGTCTGATAAAGTGGGCTTGCTTTCAGCTCTAAAACCAACACCTCTATTTAATTGCGATAACGCAACAATAGTTATGCTTAGTTCTTTCGCCAAGTTTTTAAGAGCCCTAGCAACTTTTGAGACTTCTTGCTCTCTAGTTCCTTTTGATCCTGTGCTTGCTGTGACAAGTTGAAGGTAGTCAACAAACACAAGCTTAATACCGCAACTGTGTACATATTGTCTTGTTTTAGATAATAAATAATTCAATGACGTTTGTTTGCACTCGTCAATGTATATAGATGTTTCTTTAATGTTGCTAGCTGTCTGTTGGATTCTGTTTAAATCTTCATCATTCAACTGACCATTTTGTATCCATCTTATAGGTATCTCAGATTCTAACGCTACCATGCGCATTATAAGCTGATTTACCGACATTTCATAACTAAATATTAAAGCAGGTACATTAGCCATATTAACTGCGTTATAGGCTAAATTTAAAGCTAAGCTTGTTTTGCCCATTGAAGACGCAGCTCCAATAATAACTAAATCTGTTTCTTGCCAGCCTCCTGTAAAATCATCTAGACTTTTAAACCCAGTAGAAATACCAACTATACCATCAGTAGCTATTCTCTTATCAATATCTTTAAGAAAATATTTTATTTGACTTGATATATTCGCTATGTCATTGTCTTCGACAACCATTAGTTTAGCGTTCATCTTATTCATATAAGATATAACGTCTTCTATTGGTTCTTCGTTAAGAAATTTATTATGAGCCTCTGTTAAAAGCAAATGTAAATTTCTTTTTTTACTACAATTGTGCAACTCTTCAATACAGCTCTTTACAGAACTTATATAAGCAGACTCTTGCGACATCATGTTTGTTAATCTAACACGTTCATCCGAATTGCAATTCAAAGAAGAAGACATAGAAACTAAGTCTATATCTTTCTTTTCTGCTTGCAAAACCAAAAACTGTTCAAACACTTTTTTGTGAAACTGGTCTGTAAATAAATTTACACTTAGTTTCTGTGCGTTTTCATAATAAAGTTCTGGAAATAGCATTAGTTTTCCTACAAGAGCTGATTCAAGCTCGTATGTCATTAATTCATCGTGCATCACATTTTTTTTGGGGTGTTAAAGATAATTAAACTATTTAATTTCAGCCTTTTCTGGCTGTTTAATTTCGTGTTCTGGTAAGGAAATTGTTTCACATTCTTCTTTACAGGCAGAACACTGGGAATCTGTAGGATAGGGCCCTTCAATATCATTTTCTGTTAAAGTGTATTCTTCATCACCATCCCAATATATTTTTGCTTCACAACATTCAGAAGCACTCTCTACAGTCCAATCACCACAATCGTGTAATCCAGAATCATGATGCAGCTTAAGTCTACCGCCAAAACACATTCCTGGCTCTTCATATTCAATCTCAAACTCAAGGTTAGGATAGTTTTCATAAATATTTTTCATCCATTCAAGCGGAGGCCCCCACGCTGTTTCAAAACCTACAGAAAAGCATTGTGGCTCTAATTCATTTACATGCGGCTCACACGCATCCCATTTAGTGCCCCAGTTTTCTAAAGACCAGCTATACCAGTCTTCACGATCACCGCGAGGTAAAGTTCCTTCGAAAGAGAACTCTTCATCTGTAGCCTTTGTTGATTTTTCTACAAAGTCTTGTAGTTCGGCAACATGCTCTTCTGTGCACATTACCTCTAAATTATTCCAACACCAATTAGGCATATTCTTCTGTTTTAATCATTTCTAGAAATTCAGCAGGAGTGCCTTCAAATGTAGGATTATTGCATTCATAAGTATCGTATACTTTAAGAAGTATTTCTGTTCCTTCTTCTACATATATTTTGTATATATACTCTTCTCCTACATTAGTTACATCAGGAGAATACAAATAGATGCCGCCAGGACCATCTTTAAAATGTGCAAACATTTGTGCAGCTAGACAGGCTGCGCCATTTGCTATTTTCCTTTTTTCATCAAGGCTTATGCCATTAACCATAGTAAATTCATTTAGCCATTCAGCTAAATAATAGCCATGACCTGATAGATAACCATCATATTGGCGATACATAGTAGTTAATACTTCTTCTTTCTTTTCTTTCGTTTGAAAGCTTTCGTATCTTTCGATAACTT
>UEXM01002468.1_pt1 | contig 13084 bp, 8 predicted proteins | sample 1796661 | NCBI WGS metagenome assembly UEXM01 (sample SAMEA4772469, study PRJEB27181) | metagenome | reverse complement strand
ATAAGGAAATTAAAAAATACGGTGACACTGAACCAGAGCTAAAAAAGATGAATGGTGTTCAATTGATCATGACCCCAGAAGGAACAGTTTTGACGGCGTATAGAAACAAGGAATTAAGAAAGGTTCGCCCGTATAAACACAGCCACAAACATTTACATTAATTGAAGTTTGATTGGCATAAAGTCAATCAAAATTAAAAGGATAGAAAATGAGTTTAAAAAAATTCGCAGTAGCAAAAGCAAGAGCACTCCCTGTAATTATTTTAGCAGATTCTAGTGGCAGTATGTCGGTAGGTGGAAAGATCGCCGCGCTTAATGAAGCGGTTCAAAACATGGTTTCTACCTTTAGGCAAGAATCAGCACGACAAGCTGAAATTCAAGTGGGCTTAATTACCTTTGGCGGTGATAAGGCTGAAATGTATCTACCACTTGCGAAAGCATCTGAAATAGAAGCTATGCAGCCACTCGATGCTATTGGCCGCACACCGATGGGACATGCGTTCGAATTAGCGACAGAGGTACTTGAAGATAAAGAACTGATCACATCTCGCGATTATCGCCCTGTATTAATTTTACTTTCTGACGGTATTCCAACCGACGCTTGGCAAGCAGGTTTAGAACGTTTAACCACGAGTGAACGCGGTCAAAAAGCCAGTCGTTTTGCAATGGCGATAGGGGCTGAAGCTAATATCGATGTGCTTGAAGCATTTAACAATGATTTAGAAGCGCCAGTATTTAAAGCTAATGAAGCCAGAGATATCCACCGTTTTTTTAAAGCGGTCACCATGAGCGTAACAGCTCGCTCTCAGAGTAGAACCCCTAACGAACTCGCACCGATTAACTTTGATGAGTTAGGCAACGATGACGACGATTTAGGCTTAGATCTAGATGGCCAATGGTAAATATTCGCCACCTAAGCGTTTCTGTGATTGGGCCTGGTCATTTACTCAATGGTCAGCCCAATCAAGATTCAGTGCTAGTAAAAAGGGTGCCAAGCGGTTGGCTCGCAGTTGTTTGTGATGGTATGGGATCTAAGCCTCATTCGGAAGTGGGATCAAAACAAGCATGTCGAGCTGCATTTGACGTGATTAGGGCAGTTGATTTCGGCATTGAAAGTAAAGCACTTATCAAGCGGGTTTACCAAAATTGGTTGAACTCGCTTGGCGATATTAAAGCCAGGGATGCAGTGACAACGTGTTTGATTGCTTGGGTTTCTGATAGCGGAGAACTAAGAACGTTTCAGTTAGGTGACGGTTTAATTTTAACTTCGCAACAGACAACAGAGCATTCGGATACAAATGATTTTGGCAACATCACTACAGGCTTAGGTAAATCTAAACAGTTTTCAGACTGGCAGGTAACGAAGCAGCAATTGAGTGTAGGTGATGTGATTGCGCTTATGACCGACGGCATTAGTGAAGATCTGCACCAAGGCATGGAGCTGGACTTTGCAAATTCGATTGTTGAAAGCACTAAGGGCAAGAGTATTAGACAAGCTAAGTCTTGGTTAAAAAACGAATTTAGGAACTGGGGTACACCGAATCACACGGATGATAAAACCCTCGCACTATTGGTTTTAAGCTGACTGTGCAAAATAAAGGTTATAAACAAATGACAAGTGAACAAACAAAAAAGCGCATTGTAACCGACACTTTTGGTCAAGAGTTTGAGTTAGTCAAAAAGATAGGTCAAGGTGGTCAGGGAGTTGTTTGTACAACTCAGGTTGATAACGTGCTGGTTAAAATGAGCACGCAGCGAGATAAAGATAAAAAAAGAAATTGGCTTGAGCATGTTCATTGGTTAATGAGACAACCTTTAGAGCAATTAAACATTGCTAAGCCATTCTCGCGCATTGCCATGAAAGGGAATAACTTTGGTTATGCAATGGAGCTGATGTACGGATTAATTCCTCTAGAATCGTTAATGAATGAAACTGAAGAGTTAATTGCAGCGGAGGGTTCACCAGAGCATTACTTATCAACGGGTGGCTTAAAACGTCGAATGACTATTTTGGCAAAGCTTGCCAGAACACTGTCAGATCTTCATGCAAGAGGTTTAGCATACGGAGACCTATCTCCGGCTAATATTTTTGTTTCAGAAAACCCAGATTACTCAGAAGTGTGGTTGATTGACTGTGACAACATTTGTGTCAATCAACGAGAAAGTTTTGACTCTTTGGTTGATGAAGAAGGCAAGCCTGGCCGCATTTTTAGCCCAGGCTTTGGTGCACCAGAAGTTGTTAATGGCGACAGCTTTGTTTCCTCGCTAACGGACGCTTGGAGCTTTGCAATCGTCGCGATGAAGCTATTAACAACTAATCATCCATTTATCGGTGAAGTTGTTGAAAATGGTACACCTGAAGACGAAGAGCGAGCGTTTGCGGGTGAGTTACCTTGGATATACCACCCAACTGATCATGCAAATGCGCTAGATGAAGATTACCCCAAAGGCATTCCATTAGAGCTGGTAGCGCTAAAGCCTCTTTCAATTTTATTTGAGCAATGCTTTAACGCGGGTAAAAACGATCCACTAGCCAGACCGAGTTTAAGTAAATGGGCGGAAGTTTTTGAACAGCTTGCGCACATGCTAGTGAACTGTCAAAACAGCGAATGTAATGCTTCTTTTAACTTCTTGGTGAGTGACGGCCATTTAGAGTGTCCTTTCTGTGGCACTTCAATGAACAACAGCCAGGTCTTGTATATTCGTAATAACCTCCAAGATCTATCAATTCTAGAGCTACCTAACACAACCATTTACGATACATATGTTGATACGGGGTATCACCAAACGCTTAATATTAGCGAAACCATTGTACTCAAGAACTCTTGCCCTGGTTCTATGTACTGGTCTGAATCACAAGAGCTACTGTCGATACGCTTTACCAAAGAGGGTTTAGAGATCACTCCAATTGGTGCTAAGTCTTTTGAGATGGGGATGGGTAAAAACAAACTTCAAACGTTCAACTCGAAAACACCAATATCGGCTTCCACAAGAGCTAATCAATGGCTACTCATTAAGCCAATCGTCGAGACCCCTGAGCCGCAAATAGCTAACCTGTTTAGGTTGAGGTGGTAAGCTGATGAATACACAAGATTTAAAGCATTTAACTCAAGAAAAAATCATTGAAGTTGCTATTGAAGAGGATTCTATTTCAGCCCTCGACTGTGAACAAGATATCTCTTTTCACATTATCCACGACGAGCTGTTTATTAAGCAAAATGAGCTATTAGCACAGGTTACTAACGCGGAAGTATTTGATAGCTATGGCGACATTGAGCACTTTATTTGGATACCGATTTCTAAACAAGAAAATAAGGTGCTTATTCAAGCGATCCCCTGCTTACCAAATAATTTGGATTTTCACGAGCTGCAAGTATCTGTAGATGAAAACATTATTGAGCAAGTTGCTAAACTCGCAAAGCTAAAAAATAAAGACATTGATAGCGTTACAGAGTGGCTAAAAAGCGAGTTTGTACTTGATGTTAATAACCAATCGAAAGTGCTAACAGCGATCAGTAAAGCAAGCGTTGCTGAAAATAGAGGGCTAACGATTGTAGGTAAAACGAGTTTGCTTGAAGTGCAATATACTCCAGAGCAAAGGATGTGGGCGAAATCGGTTAAGAAATTGCGCCGTAAAGTTAAGTTCGATTTGAGTTCAATAGATTGTGAATTATGGTTTGTTGACTATACGGTTGCAGCTCGAATTCAAGATCCTTTGGTAAAGCAAAAGCTTGAGGAGTTAAATCGAGACAATTCAACGTACATAAACTTATGGAACCAATACAACCAAAAAGTTAAAGAAAAAGCGCTAGAACTCGCCAATAACGCTGGCTTTGTTCGTTATATCAAAATCGATAAAGAAGACTCAGTTGATGGTGTGAAATGGAAGTTTTACTTTCAAGAAAAAGATATTGAGAAAGTTAAACAGCTTGCCGCAATTTTAAGAGAAGAGCCTAACCATACGTTAGAGATCAACAAGCGCTTGCCTAGCTGGTTAGAAAATAATATTGGTGATATAGGGCTTGAAAAGGATGAAAAGGCAGAGAGTATTGCTGCTCAATTTTCGGGGCATACTAATCAGTATATAACGCTCAATTTAAACTCTTACGGAAAGCCTGAAGAAAAAGGTGTTATTTATTTGTCGATTAGTGGCTCAATTGTGCAAATGCAACGACGCGAGCAAGCAAGGGATTCAATAACAGGCTTTTTGAATCCAATGAAAGACCTACGTCTGTTAATTGAAGATCAAGATTTTAGTATTTCTAGGCAAAAACAAGCCAAAAATAAATTGAAGCCGTTAACCGCTGCGGCGAGAAGATCATTCAAAGGTGAGCCAACGGCAAAGCAGATAGAAGCATTAGATGTCGCTTTAAATACACCTGATATTGCGTTAATTCTCGGCCCACCAGGTACGGGGAAAACCCAAGTTATTAGTGCGCTGCAAAATAGGTTGGCAGAAGAGCATAAAAGCAATTTAACGGGGCAAATACTACTTACTAGCTATCAAAATGATGCGGTGGATAATGTCATCGCTAGATCCGAGGCATTTGGTATTCCGGCGATTAGAGCGGATGACATTACCCGCGCCCCTTATTTATTGGAGCAGTGGAGCCAGAAACAAACGAGCAACTTAACTGAAGTTGCGAATGAGTTAGCTCAAAATGACGGCAGTTATAAAATTATAAAAAACATTCGAAAGGATATAGCGACTATTCTAGCTTCTCGTGTAGATAAAAAACAAAAACACGAGCGGATAAAAAGTCTACTAGAGGATATTGATAATCTTAGGATAAACCACGGTTTTGAGATACCTCTGTCTCTGAAAACAAAACTTGAACAACAGTTTGACACTCAAGTCGATGAGAACAGCCCAACTTCTAATTCTTTGTTATTGAGCCAAGTTAGAGGTTTACGAACCTCTGAACGAGCGTATGACGATGATGGCTATGAGCAGTCTTTCAAGTGTCTATCCGCTTTACGCAGAACGGGGCGATATGAAGAAGAAGTAGAAGCTCTTGATGAAATTATCGAGAAGCTGATTCTCAGTGCTGAAGACTTTGAAAAACTCAAAAAAATCAAAAATAAGTTACTCGATGATTTAATCCCCGATTACCGACCCAAATCGTTACAAGTTGAGCTTTCAAAAGAAGAAATATCAACGCTCCATCAATTGAATGAAGTTATCGGTAAGCACGCAATGAATTGTGCAGCGGGAATACCGGATGTTATCGAGGAGTATTTAGACTTAATCAAGTATCAACCGGATTACCTTGCCAAAAGTGTTAGAGACTACACCACGTCAATTGGTGCATCGTGTCAACGCTCTGCGGGTCAACAGGTTGTAAAGTATAAAGAGCAAATTAATGCTTCTTTGGATGAAGTCGGCGGAGACTTTACCTTCGATACGGTCATTGTGGATGAAGCTGCCAGAGCAAACCCGCTTGATTTGTTTATTCCAATGGCACTGGCAGCGAAGCGAATCGTATTGGTTGGAGATCACTTCCAGCTGCCGCAAATGTTAGAACCCGATATTGAAAAAGAAATGATTGAAGCAGGTGACTTGCAACAAGAAACGGCTAAAGCAATCAAAATGAGTCTTTTCGAGCGATTATATACGCAATTAAAAGCTCGCCAAGCCAAGGACGGGATTCAACGAACTGTAATGCTAGATACCCAGTTTAGGATGCATCCAGATATCGGCGGATTTGTTAGTCGTTCGTTTTATGAAGCGGAAGGAGAGCCAAAACTTGAAGCAGGCTTAAGCAAAGATCATTTCGATCTCGGTATAGCTAAATATAAAGGTAAAGTAGCGGAGTGGATTGACCTGCCTCTACAGTCTGGCAAAGAGCAGCGTTCAGGTACTAGTTGGCAACGCGATTGCGAAGCACAAAAAGTTGTTAGTGAAGTGAAAGAGTTGTTTGCAGAAAACCCTAATTTAAGTGTGGGTGTGATTACCTTCTTCGCAGCTCAGCGAGAGTTAATTTTAAATAAGCTTGCACAAGTAGGTATTTGCCAAAAATCAAAAGATGGTTGGGAGTATCTGCCTGGCTTTAAAACAACTAAAGAAGGAGAAGAAAAAATTCGAGTTGGCTCTGTTGATGCTTTTCAGGGGAAAGAGTTTGATGTGGTGATTCTATCAACGGTTCGCTCTAATGACTTTTCGGCATCAGATGAGAACGCATACCGAAAAAAATATGGCTTCATTCGCACACCAAACCGTTTAAATGTGGCATTCAGTCGAGCTAAGAGCCTAATTAAAGTTGTTGGTGATAAAGCGATGTTTTCTAGCGAGTCAGCCGAAAAAGCTATTCCACAAGTATGGGCGTTTGTTCACGAACTCTGTGAGGCCAAGTCATGATTACACATAGAGATATTAAGGATGTTTGCTACTTAAAAAGTAGGCAAACTAAAAAAAAGTATTACGAAAGTCAAAAAGATATTTTTTGGCCGTTTTATTTATGGCGTGTTGCTGCACCTAAAAGTAAGCCGAGTTTGAATATTTTTCAGACGTTGGTATTGAAGCTTATATTAGCTGGGTGTCGTGATAACGAAAAACTATGTAGATATAGCAATTTAGATAAAGAGCTTATCAGACACATTTTAGCTGAGTTAACTAATGAAGATTACCTTGATAGTTGGAGTCTTACAGAAAAGGCCAATATGCTATTTTTAGGTGTAGAAGAGTCTACAAACGAGAAAACAAGCTATTACATACTTCAAGATGCGACAACGGGAAAGTTGATGCCGAGAGTACTTCCGACATTATCGCATATAGAAGGTATGGATTTTAATGAGCGCTTTCCTCAATTTGTTCGAAGTAAAGGCTCAGGAAAGCTAGTAAAGCCTTTGTTAATAAATAATACTGTTCAGCCGGAAGCGCCAACGTCAGACCAAATGAGCACTAGCTTAAGAGCCTATCGCAGAGTATTGAACCAGTTAAAGCAAGCTGATTTTTATATATCTGACGATGCGTTAGAAGTTACCTACTCAATTGAGTTTATTGAGCCTGAACCTATTGCAGCGTTTATCCACACTAAGCTATTTTCAACAATTTCTGGTGAGCGCTCGTGGTATTTATCTGATCCCACAGGGTTAACGGAAACTCTTCCTGAGCTAAATGATTGTGCAGAACAGTTGTTAGAATCAAATCGGCACTTTGCTTCTAGAGTAGATGAGGTGATGGGTATCGCTGAAGATAAACATACGCTCAATTACAAGCAACAAGAACAGCTATTTGAGGAACAAGCAAAAGTAGAGTTGTTATCTAACTATCCCTGGGTTCAAGAATATTCACTGATAGAAAAGCATGTCTTAGCAGCACTGCGATTTAAAAACCAGGCTGAACAATTTCAAACACCTAGGCCAGAGATCTTGGAAGGATTGTTGAGCGAGTTGCAAAAAATCATCGAAGCTTGGTTAAAAACCTTAATGAGGCCTAATGAAGCTAATAATAACTGGGAAGTTTTAGTTATGCGGTGGAACGGTAATAGACCTGTTTTTCAGCATGACAAAAGACTGATTGAGCAAATTTACTCAGGCGTTAGTGGAGTTAGTGTCTATACCGCGAAAAGGTTAGCAACCGTCAGAGGGGGCAATGTTCAGTCAGCAATGACAAGGGGTAATCAATCATTAAAGCCTATGCTAGCCGCGATGTTATTAACGTTTCCCAGAGTTGTAGAGCAGTTATCAATGCAACTGCCTAACTGGTTAGACAATGCAATTAGGCTTGCTGATGACAGAAATCAAAAAGCCAGCCATGCCAGTGGCGAAGTTTTAACAAAAGAAGAGGCTATAAATCACCTCAATTCAGTAGATGAATTATTAAAAGTTTTAGAAAGAATTTTAGGAAGTAAATAATGGCAAAACGAAACAAAGCACGGAAGCAGCCTGTAGCTGCAAATGCAACAAATCCATCAAATTCAGCAGCGGATAAAATAGATAGTGCATTAGCTGCTGTAGATAACCTAACAGAAAGTGATAACGGTACAATTATTGGCGCTATGGCTGAAAAGCTCAAGCTAGCAAAAACGTCACATGATGCAGCGAGTGAAGAGCAAAAAAAAGAAGCATCAGAATCTTATGGCAACGACATTCAAACTTTGGTTGGCGAACTAAAAAAGCTAGTAGAGCAAAACAAGAAAACTGAAGCGGATAATAAACAAAGTTTATTAAGGTCAAAGCAATTAGAAGAGTCGGTAGAAGAACTTAAAAAGAAAATCGAGTTAGAAAAAAAAGAATTAGATAAGCAATCTAAAGAGCTTTTAACGAACAAAAAGAAGAATGCAGAAGATAGGGCTGAAATTGCCAACAAGCTCGAAGAGCTAAAAGAGCAAGAACTAGATGCTGAGAGTGGTTTTGCGGCTAAGCACATGGAAATGCTTGAATCGTTTGAAGAGAAGCAAAATAAGCTTCGCGAATCATTGGAAGAGAAAAGGTTAAAACTAGAAAAAGAAGTTGATGAGCTTACTAAAGCCAAACAATCGTTGAATGAAGCAGAAAAAGTCTTGCTCGAAGAAAAGCTACAAGAATTATCTTGTAAAGAAGCAAAATTAGACGAAAAAGAGTTTCAATTAAATCAAGAAAAAACATTAATTGAGAGAAAGCGTAAGCAAGCACAATTAACTAATGACGAAGCGAGTATTTATAAAGCTTCACTAAAAGGTGAAATCGAACAAGAATTTATTTATCAAATATCTTCACTGGAAAATCAGAAAGAAAACCTCGAAAAGCAAATTGCTCAATATGACCTGGGTGAAAAGCAGTTACTCGCAAAGTTGAGCTCATTTAAAGATATAGAGAGACAATTTGGTGACGATACTCCGCAAGAGGTTTTAGAGCAACTTAATCATTACAAACAAACTGTAAATAAGCTTCGCTTAGAGTTAGATGAGAAGCCTAGTGAACAGCTTGAGCAAAATTATAAAGTGCTAAAAAAGACCTACGAAGCATTAGAGCAAGAATGCAATAATGCTCATGCAGAGCTACAGCAAAATAAAGTGCAGCTTACGAAAAGTAGAATGTCTGTTATCGACTTAGAACAGGTTGAGAAACAAAAACAAGCTTTATTGAAGCATAACCAGCTATTGCAAACTTACGTTGATCAGTTAAGTGAAGATGTTGATGATTTAATTAATAAGCAACAAGCTAAAACCGCATTCCCAGCTCTATTAGTACTTGATAGCAAACTAAGAGCAAAAGGGATAACAGAGACTGTTCCTTCATTAACAGACTTTGCTAAAGACCTTCAACATCGTATTGCTTGGGACGCTGATGAACAGAAAGAATTGTACTATCGCCTTGAAGATATTTGGCTATTCATTGCTGGCCTTTCTATGAGCCGTTTACATATCCTACAAGGGATTAGCGGCACAGGTAAAACAAGCTTAGCAAAAGCATTTGCAAGAGCAGTTGGTGGAGGTGTGAAAACCATATCTGTTCAAGCTGGCTGGCGTGATAAAGGAGATTTAATCGGTCATTTTAATGCGTTCGAGAAGAAGTTTTACGAGCAAGAAACTTTGCAAGCTTTATATGAAGCACAATCTCCGGCATACAGTGATCGTCCATACATCGTTTTACTGGATGAAATGAATCTTTCAAGACCTGAACAGTATTTTGCTGAGTTTTTATCAGCTTTAGAGTTAGACCCCAAAGACCGAATTCTTACGTTAATGACAACAGGACAGCCTAATGGGCCAGAAAAGTTAATTGATGGGAGAAAAATTAAAATACCTGAAAACCTCTGGTTTATTGGTACAGCTAACCATGATGAAACAACCTTTGAGTTCGCCGATAAAACTTATGACCGTGCCCATGTAATGGAGCTACCTAGGCATAAGAATACGTTTGAAATCAACAAAGATCTTGAGCCAGTTACTTACAGTTTTGATTCACTAGAGGCAGCCTTTGAAGCGGCAGCTAACAAACATAACTCTAAAGTCACTAAGCTTATAAAAGAACTAGATGGCTCTGAGCTGTCAATGATATTAGAGGAAGAATTCAATGTTAGTTGGGGCAATCGACTAGAGCGGCATTTTGTTAGATTTATACCTGTCATGCTTGAGTGTGGCAGTGATTTGGGGTTCGCCTTAGATCATATGTTAGCAACTAAGGTGTTAAGAGCTGGTAAGGCGACTGGCCGTTATGACACTGAGCATGAAGACATTTCAAACCTTATTGATGCATTAAACAGCTTTTGGCGTACTCAAGGTTTTAATTCCAAACCTGAAGCGTGCTTGAAACTCTTAAATAATGAATTGAAGAAAAAGAGTAGTCTTTGATGATTACTTGGTATGACAGATTTAACGGGAAGTTAGTAAAACAGCTTCCTGAAAATATTACGTCTGGAAGATATGCGGCTCAGGATTCGTGCATTTTTAATGGATATTCAAATATCCAGCCAGATGATTTTCTTATTAGTGATGGAACTGAAAAGTTTCACATTGGCTCTCAGGTAGGCTCATTTATTCATAATGAAAAGACGGAAAAGCTTGAGACTGAATTAGAAATTATCGAAAGTGCAATACTCGCATACCAAGAAGCGGTTGACTTGGGGAGAGATAGCTCTTTTCTCATACCAGATAAATTACTTGCTCGCTTTGAATTAACTAAATTTGAGGAATTACTAGTTGATGTCCTAAAAAAAGGACATCTCCAAGAAATTGCCAGACGGCCTAGAATGGAGTTAATTTATAAAGAGCACCTTGTTCCTGTATCCAGAGCTAAAAAAGTAGCTAGTTCTGCCAATGCTCACCTGGCTTCTCATTCAGAATGTTGGCAAACCAGAACACTAACAGGTGTGATCCCCAAACAAATTCTCGCTTTAGAAAGTGAAGATCAGCTCAATATCTATGAAAATCGAGTGTATGTGAAACTGCTGGGTAAAATTGAGCAATATTTAATTAAGCGCATTTTAGAAGTTAAAAAATTGGAAGAAATATTTAAGCAAGCAGTGAATTTCCAGAGTGCCAAAGATATATATTTTGAGTTGAGAGACAGTATATTTACCTTGTGGGGGGAAGGTTTTTCCGATGATGAACAAGTGGATGATGCCGCAGTATACGGTATAGCAACACTTGAACTCCTAACCATGATGTTAAAAAGAGTGAGAATATTACAACATTCAGGCTTGTATCTTTCTTTGGCCAACAAGGTTCATGTATCACTTAAATTAAATATGACAAACGTTTTGTCACATGACCAGCATTATCGTCATGTAGCAAGGTTATGGAACAGTTGGTTGGATACTCAGCAATCTAATAACCTCGACCCTAAGCAAATTTTTCAACGAAATAAGAAGCTTTCCGCTGCATATTCGCAGTATTGTTGTGACTTAGTGAATCGAACGCTGTATGAACTTGGTTTTAATGAATTGACACCAAATTACTTTAAAAGAAATGAAAATCAGACCATCTACCTTGAGGTAACAGCTGCCTCTGAAATTGTGTTAAAAGCATCTAAACAAAGTTTGTGCTTTGTTCCATGCTTCACTAACAATATTGACCTATCAGACACAGTGGCGATGGAAAGCAACCAAAGGGTATTGCTTTCTTTTGGTGATGTTGCAGAAATGAGTGAACATCATCTTTGTACTTCGCCAATTAATTTTTATTCATTAGAACAGCTAGCTATATTGATTTCGAAGTGGTTAGTCAGCCAAGCATTTCAAGCTCTTGGGAGCACCATATCTAAAGCTCCGTCAGCACTCGTGCAAATGTTAATTAGAACGAATGCAGATGGCTATTGGAAGGTTGAAAATAATAGCGTCACCATAATAAAACCATGTCTAGCTATTAAACCTAAACTATTAGAATTTAAGAAGGAACACAGTAGAGATGTTTCATTAGATCAAGCAGTTGGTGCTATTGTTGAGGCTACCGAAAGATTCGAAGAGCTATTGTATTGCCCTTGTTGCGGTGTAAAAGCTGATGCAAACCAATGGCTCCCTAGAGATGACAACTGCTTTGCTATTAGAAAGTCTGGATGTAACCATAAGTGGGAAGTTAACCGTCAACCAGATGGGACTAGTGTATTAGTGATAAAACCAGCTAAATTATCAGAGCCTGACTTCTCATATAAGTTTGAAGATTATGGTCGATACCTAATGCAGATTAAATTATGATAATTCAATAGATATGATTTTGACTTTGAAAAACTTCCAAACAAAGAAAAAATAATATGTTTAAGTTAGCTGGAAATAATTATGGCCGTTTTTGTGAATAATGCATTTATCTATGCTGCCACCTTTAATTACAGGTTAGATGATAGTAAATCAAAATTCTATTCAGTCATAAATATTATGATGTAGTTGAAGTGCCGTTGAAAATGTTTCGTATGATCCCCACAAGTGGCAACTAAACCCTGTTATATTTTAAATCAAATGTGGGGTGAGGCTTTTGAGATAATGTTAATTCAACGCTATAACTTAATTTTGGATTGTATTCCGCTGGCGCCACAGCTTACTTCAGTTTGCCACTTGAGAGTCAAGCTTGTAGATCGCGGCTTTGAAATTTCAACCCGTATGCTACAACGTGACCTACAATCACTTTACGAGCAAGGTTGCTTTGGGCTTGAAAAAGATACCCGCAGTAAGCCCTATGGCTGGTCTATCAATGCGCAGTGGCGAGGTAGCTCAAAAGTAATGAGCAGTGAAGTGGCTGAGCATTATTTGTTGTTGGAGCAGTTACTACCGCAATCAGTCCCGAGTGACGTTAAGCAGTCAGTGCACATTAAAGCAGAGCAGGCGCTTAAACGCTTTAATGGTCATTTGCCTGACTGGCTTGCAACGCTACCAAAACCTTCCTTAAAAGTGAATATTGATACTCAGTTAGTTGCGCACATTGAGCATGCGATTAAGCATAAGCGTGCAGTGGGCGCTGAGCTTTATAGAGTACTTTACGATGAGGCACATTGGCTAAAATTTGCGGAGTTAAGTTTTTACAACATAGCTGAGCAAGGCGGTGTCACGGCTAGCGCATTTTAATCCCAGACTCTAACAGGGTTGAGCGGTAATCATCGTCTAGCCCTGCCATTTTCTTTTTCCTCGCCATACTTGCTGACTTAGATGCATCTTGTTTAAAAAGCGCCAT
>UEXM01002466.1_pt1 | contig 13085 bp, 18 predicted proteins | sample 1796661 | NCBI WGS metagenome assembly UEXM01 (sample SAMEA4772469, study PRJEB27181) | metagenome | reverse complement strand
GTATTGGCGTTCGGGGTTACGATAAATCCCCACCACTTAGGTAAAGTTAAACCACTTGGCGAAGTAAAACGCCGCCCTCTTTTTTCTTGAGGTGCAACGCCCTCGCGTAGAAGGGACTTGGCGAAGTAACGCATAGGTAAGAAAAATGAAACAATATAGATTAATTCTAATTGGAGCAAAAAGAGATCGTATGACCCAGAGAAAAGAACTCGGTGTTTATCACCGCGTTTCTAAAGCGGAGATTGCAGCAAAAAGAGACCTTTGGTCTCGAACTAATTCCCGATGTCGCGTCACTTGGCGCCGATACTGGAATGGTGATATGCGTGCAAACTTTGTTGAAGCAAGGGGAGGCGTTTTCTTTAGTTATGAAATCGAAGTCGTTGGCAACAACCGACGATGAGGGTTTCGTAATCTACCTGTCGAACAAAACAAAACACAATTAAGGAGGTGATAATTTGAAGGACGACACTAAACTGCCTAGTGCAATCAATCGTAATAGCAAACTCGTGATTTCCCCTGTAAGTGAAGGGGGCGTCAGGCAAGGCGAGATTGAACCCTGTATAACAAAGAAAAAATAACCCGCAAATGCCGACCCTACGCGATCGTCGGCGGCTGTGGGAGAATACGACGCATATTTTGCGGAGCGAGGCGCTGTGCGTCCGCTCAGAAACTTATTGGAAGGTGATTTACCTGAAGATGGATGAACCGTTGCAATTCTTTGGGGGTGCAACTAGGTGGTATCAGAGGAGTAAATCCACCTGTCGAACAAAACAAAACACAATTAAGGAGGTGATAATTTGAAGGACGACACTAAACTATCTAGCACATATCGGGCTATTAAGAAACAAATGAACCCATTCGGGGGAAGGTTCGCCGATGTGACTTCATGAAAACAATCAGGAAAGCGCTTTGACTTAGGTCGCGCGAGTAAATGACGATAATTTGTCGAGGTAAAGCGCTGTGCGCCTACCTAGGATTCGCTAGCGGCCTCGTTGCCGCGAATGATGAAACCATTGAAACCTGATGGAGTGTGCTAGGTGGTATCAGAGGAGTAAATATGGAAACTACCGAAGAAGAAATGGAACTAACAGACGAAGAACTAATTGAGCAATTTGAAATAGCAAAGAAGTTACTCAAGGAAAAGCAGAAGTTTGTAGATGATGTTAAAGAAACAATCATGCAAAGGATCCAAGATTCAGAAGAAAAGAGTATTGAAGGTCAATACTCGACATATACCATTAATGAAATTAATGGTCTCAGAGTTAAAGGACTGAAAGATATCGAAAACGAATTTGGCCGTGAATGGCTAGAAGAAAATCGAAATCGACTCACTAACGATACGGTCTCATACCGAATCAAAGTGACTCGTAAGTAAGTCAAAACTCATTTTAGATGGAAGAAATAATTACATCAGGATATAAAATCACAGTGAGGATGCATAAAAAAGAGAGTCATGATGGCTCTAAAAGATGGATTGGTCGGATTAAGAATTTGCTCTATGGGCAAAGACTAGTTCCGACACCATTAGAATTTACTATGCAAACTTCTGGACTCGGACGCATGTTCGGGAGCCGTGATTATGTATTGCAAGAAACGCTAAGAGCAGAACAACAGTTCATAGAATTTACAAAAGACCCTTCGAAATTAACAGAATGGGTCGAAAAGGAATCTATAGGACAAGTTCAATTTTATCTAAGGCCTGGAGGTTTAATCTCTAGGATTCCTGAAGATGACCGACCAACACGAGAAGAAGTTCTAAGTTGGGTGCCCGTTATTGATAAGTTAGAGGTTGGACAAAGTTCAACTATTCTACCTAATGATAGCGAAGAATAATGCTTAGTTTCGATTTAGATGGAAATCAATTTACATAAATGCCGAAGATGCGGAAGCACTAGACTAGAAGTTATGACTACTAGTGGAGGCACTATATACGACTATTGTAAATTATGCAAGTTCACTTACAAGCGTAAGTGAATGTTTAGATGAGGAAGGAAGACGAGTTCTACTGTGGTAGAACCGAGTTAGCACAAGAACCACGACCAAGAAATATTCTGGTGCCTATTGTGAAGGCAAAAGAACTTAATGTCCCCTGTGGGACAGAAGGTAACCCACACGAATGTATTCGTGAGGTAATATCTAATATTATTCATGGTTCTAGATTTAGATGCAGGAAATGTAACAAACATTTTCAGGTATCAGAACGTCACATCATTACTATTACTTGGATTAACGAGTGATTTTTTAGATAGAAAACAGTTCACACAAGGCCTCGTAGAGGGGCTAGTGTTACAACTATGATAACGGTGTTCCAGAACAATAAAGCACAATCTGGAATGATAACTACAATGAAATACATAATCATCTTACATATCCACTTACCTGTCACTAATTTAGTGATAAGATGGTAATGAGTGTAATATGGTTTAGACAAAACTGTTCTATCCCTAGATGAGTCAAGAAGACGAATTTTATTGTGGCTCCGAGGAATCGGACGAGACCCAAGATCGACCAAGAAATGCTTTACAAGAAGCAATTGATCGAGCACTTAGGAGAACAGACCACGATTGCGGAACAGAACAAAATCCGCATGTTATAGAAGTTCTAGAGGAAGGACTAACAAGTTTCGACCTTACAAGAATAAAACTAACGGGGACACTATGGAGATGCAAAAAATGTAAATCCTACCCTGCTCTACCGTTTATGCGAATATCTCGCTTAACTATAGAACTAGTAGAAGACTAATAACACAATTTAGAGGAGATATTATGGAAATAATTATACTATTAATTATAGGAATTTTGATGGGACTTTGGGCTAATATCCAAATCATGTCCCTAATTAAAACAATGAAAAAAATCGACCAAGATGCTAAAGATACACGAATGGCAATTATTCAACAAAGATTGGATGGCCTTCGTGATTACAACAACATCATGGAAGACTGATATTAAATCAACTTAGGAGAGAATAATATGAGTAACGAAAGTGAAAGAAATAATATGCAAGTATTGATGAGAGTTGCTGCTTTAAGCGCAACTGCACATCAAAACCAAAACAGGAAGAGTGGCGGAAACTATATCCGTCACCCGTTGGCCGTTGCTGCCTTAATTGAGCAGGAATGGATGACCCTGGAAAACACATCTGTGGCTATATGCCATGACATCCTTGAAGATGTCCCTGAGATGCTAGAGGAAGCCGCTAGAGAAATGGCTTTAACTTTTAGAGGGGCTTTTGAAGAAGTTCGCTCTAATTGGTCTGCTGATCCTAATCAGCAATTAAAACTGTTACTTGCCGCATGCAAGTCGCCGTCCAATCTCGAAGAAGGATTGGAATTTGGAGAAACTGTAACTAACGGTGTGTTGGAATTGACGGTGGTTTGGCCTAGGCCCGACCATCCTGAAGACGACCCCAAGGACAAGGTTTCTAAGAAGCAATATGAAGTCGAAAGGATTCAAAACCTTTCAATGGATGCTGCTTCAGTGACTAAAGCGGATAAGACTTTTAATTCAAGACACCCGATTCCTGGGAGAGATCCCGCTAAGGAATCGGCAAAGTATCAACGCTATTTCGATGCAGTTGATAAAAGAATGAACTCTTGATGTAGTTCATGACTGAACCCTAATAGGCGCTGAACCCGCCTCTAGGGTTCTCTTAGGAGAGGAAAATCTATGGACGAAAGTGATAGACAACTAGTAGCACACATGACAGCAACCCTATTGGTGGGGCCAGACAAAATGACGATTAAGCAAGCCGTTCACAACGCTTGCCAAATCTTAGAATGCGTCGATGCCCGCATCCACAATGCGGCTTGCAAGAAGATGTTCACACGAACTGAGGAAGAAGACGGCGAAACCAACCCGTTCGATTCTGAAGAAGAGTGAGCGCGTGCTTCTATGAAACCTTATGATATTATACCGGCAAAGATCGGTGGTTACATTTAGCCGTTGAAGTAAATGCGTTTGGGAACGACGATATGTTCCTCCAGATGAGTGAAACAGACTTACCGATAACAACATTGACTAACGGGGTTAAAGTAATTAGCCTCATGGGAACAATAAAATTTGACGACGGAACTACGGTTCTTGGTCAAGAAATGAAACTAAGAAATAGGACCGTTCCTCAAGATTACGACTTTGATAAAGAGTCCGTATCTGAGCGAATCGGTTCTGACATTGTTGAAGCAGGAAACTTCAAATTAATGAAAAGATTGACAGTTCCTAATGTTGAGGGTTATCGACGAATTTTAAGACTTATTCCAAAAGACTGTATTGTTCTTGTAAGAGAATATATTGCGGACGCATGGGGATTCCCCTTTGTTTGTCCAATCAATAACGGTCGGGGAGGTAGACTTTACCTCTCAAATTGCTTTTATGGCGAATAACCGGTATAGTTACCTATACGGGTATGTATTGCTACGAATAAGTAATGAGGAAGGGAATAGCCCTTTCTACTTTAGATAGAGATCTCACTTGTGAGATTGAAATCCGGATAATGAAAATTTATTGGATTTAAACGCTAAGATTAAGGAAAGCAACTCGGTGACGGGTCGCTATCCGATTCTAAGGAAATTTATTTTCTTGGAGAGAAATCCTGATTTAAAGGGGGCATTACGGAAGAACTTGTTTCAACCGTAATGCCTCTTTTTTTTAGATAGCAAAAACGCGTCGTAATGTGCTGCACAATAGTTATCCATAGTAGGATTCCTAGTTACGACGAGGTTTTAGTGCAGCCTGTGGGGACTCCACGAGACATCGGTTTCGCAACCGGTGTTAAGTGAACTAGACTAACTCTTACTGTTAGGGCAGAATCTAGTAATCCTACACCTAGATAGATATGGAATATATATCGTTTAACGAAAGTATTTTGATGCTAAAGCAACTGTATGACAACGAGGCCGTTGTCTTTATAGGTGGCTTAACATTAAATCAAGAAGCATGAATGCTTCGTTTTAGGAGGAGAAAAATATGAGTAAAAAACATAATAAAACCAACAACCGAAAGAATAATGGAAGAAAGAACGGACCCGTCGCTGTTCGGCCGCTGGTGGCTGAACTTGCACAGGTCGAGAAAGAAGGATTGCCCAAGGGTGACTCTTTTTCTGGCTTTGGCAAGGGACTAAACATCCACGACCAAACACGACAACGCACCATTACCAATCAAGGACGCATGCCGTCCGTGCATGGTAAGAATGGTAAGCGTATGGATTTCGAGTGCTTTGTTAAGCGCCGAAACTCAGCCGGACCAACTGAAATGACTCTTTCCCTGCGAGCAATCGCACCTGTCCTCACTAAGGAGCAAATCATAAACATTCTCAGCAACACGCCATCTATGGTGGCGAACCCTGAAGAATGTCTTGCTACTATGAGACAACTAATGGAAGATGGAATGATCACCATGGACATCATTGATGATGTTCTAGACATTCACCATCCCGCCTGGAGCCAACTCGACTGGAAGATCGACGAAACTCTAGAACAAGATTACATTACAGGATTTTTGGCTAACCCCGAAAATACTAACAAGACTGAGAAGGATGCTCTCGAAGCATTCAACGCTCAGGCAAATGTAGTTTTCCGAAAAGAAGGCACAGTGACGGTTTCAATTGAAACCGACAAGGGAACAAAGAAGTTCAAGATGCATATTGCGGCTGAAAAGGCGCAGTTGGATAAGGGACGCTATTTCCTTGCACTTGCTAAAGACTGCAGTCCGTTTAGAATCGCATGGCTTAAAATCCATGGTTTCAAACACGGTCAGCGTCAAATCGAAGGTCGAGCAAAAGACCATCGAACTGTCGGAAAGATTACTCCTTCATTCGTGAAGGAAGAAAAATCTCGTTCACACAACACTCTAGGAGATGCAATCAAGGTTGCAAATCCCGAGACTGGTGGGGATCTTATGTCTGCTCTCAAGAGTGGACAAACCATTACTTTTTGAGTAAAATCAAAAGTATCGGGACAGGATTGAGTCCTGGTAGGCGCTGAACCCGCCTATCAGGATTCATACTTTAGAGGGAGTAAATATGGCTAAAGAAAATAATGAGATAGGAACACTAGACACGATTGTAACTAATTATAGTATATCAATTGAGGTCTGTCCAAATAAATCTACCCATGTCGATCGAGGAATGAATATTCCATCGGACATGATGTTTGAACATGATAGTATGTTCTTGGTTAAGCGAATTGCGTTTATGGAACTAGGTATGGATTCTAATAAAATCCGAACTTGGAGTCCTGACGACTGCAATAAGTTTTTCCTTGATCACAACATGTCAAAAAATTATGATTTTAAGGAAACATTTATGACAGATTCAAAATCTGTCGGAAGATGGTATTTCCAAGGAAGAAGTGACTATTACATGAGATTTTTAGAATACCGCTGGAATCATGGTATGGTTTTCACAAGTTATAAGGAGCGAGTCGATATGGCTTTGCAATCCTTGATTGATGAAAGAACAGAATCAACCAGCAATATTATCGACAAGATTCGAGACCTTGAAGATCAGAAGGCTTCACTTAACAATGAACTAAAAAGCGTTGTTGCTAGTGAAGGCATGTCTGATCGTTTGAAGGCGATTTTGTCAAATGTGAACATTAAACTGTCAGATCTCTGATAAGTTAATGTCCCTTTTAGAACTATAGAGTTCAAATTAGGCTAACGCGATTGCGAATATGTAATCATGTTAGCCTAATTTTTTTTGCCGATGACTTTTAGTTATCGGCCTTAGAGGTAAAAAATATGTCACATTATGTAACAGCAAAAACCCAATTTTTGTGTGAAAACGAGGATGTGCTTCTGTCTGCGCTTAAGGCCAGATTCCCAGAAGCAACAATCCTTCGAAACGCCCGTGTTCGCGGATGGCGAGGTTTATCCCAGCCAGAAGCAGATATCGTGGTGCGATTTCGTAACCCTGAAAGTGAGGCCCAAGGTAACTATGATCTAGGATTCGTCAAGAACGGCGAAAACTATGACGCAGTTGCCGAATGGGGCTATCGCGCAGGAGGCTACGGAATTTGCGGCTATGAAGAAGTGCTTGAGGGATGCTCTCAAGCCGGAAACAGAGGCGTAGTAGAAGGACTCATGGAGCCGTATGTAAAAGCGGCGGTCACACGAGCCATGCAAACCAACCCTGCTCTTGCTAACTATAGCATGGGCACTGTAACTGATACCGAGCACCAAATGAAGGAAAATGGAAAGAAGAAGAATGTTAAACACATTCGTCTTTCTGGAGGTTCTTCTAACGGTGCTGGCGGTAGCGGTGCTGGCGGGGGGTGGGGCGCATGAGTTCCATTGACATTTATTTCGACCCAGAAACGGGCGAAATGAAAGTTGAAGTTGAAGGTGCCGGAGACCAATGTCTAGATATGACAAAGGTTCTTGAGCGTCTCCTCGGAATGACTGACACTTCATCTAGAAAGGTGAAGGCAGAATATTACGAGGGCGGCGACGGCAAGAAGCGCACAGAGTCAATCCGTAGAGGTTGAGTCTCGCACCTTTTTTAGAACAGTTTTATTATCGTAGTGTAGAAATCTGAGGGGAAACCCTATGACGAACGCACGACAGAAATTCAATCGACAGACGCACAGACGCACTAAGCATGGACTGAGATCAACTACGATCTCATTCTGTCGTGCTCTGTGTAACAATGTTACACGAGTATCTACTCTAAGTGACGAGACCTGTCAAAACAAGATTTTAGACTAAATTGTTATGACTTAGTTGTAGGACCCTTGCATCTTTGCAAGACTATAGTGACTGCCAATACCTGGTAGGAGCGGTAAGTTCGACAACATACATAACAACAAAACAACTTTTAAGACACTTTAGCAGAGGACTATCGATGGATGTAAAATCCCATTGTAAGTTCAAACTTGAGAACAGGCTCGCAGTGTGCCATTCAGTAATACTACCTAACCGGATAAGATGACTGAAGGCCTAAGCAAATTTGCCGCGGCGCCCGCCATGGCATAACTTATGCATGTCTAAGCAAGGAATGTGAGAGACAACAAGTCTACACAAGAAGTAGAAGTACGAAGACAATTCGTGGTTACCTACTTCCCCAGTGTGGAAAGCAACATGTTAATCTAAAGCAAGTGGTCAGAGTTTCCAAGTGTCACTACAATGACACTACGAATGGTATGCGTTTCCCCACACCCCTATTAGGGACAAGGATATCGCAATACCCACAATTATCCTATAAGGCTGTTCGTAGAGGAGAAAATTATGGAAAGAAATTTTATTAATACAATCCATTCTTGTATTGCTGCTGCGGTCCCATCGATCGCAGTAAGCACAACTGAAACGGAGGAAGTAATCAAGCAGATTACAGAGTATGCTGCAAAGCATACTCATAAACTCCGAGGTCAAAATAAGAGACGCCGCGTTTTTGTGTGGCGTGAATCTGTTGGCTTCGAGGAGTATGGCGTATATGCCAAAGTAGACGGCGAAGAGAAACAAATCGATCTTTTGTCCCCGCAAATTAGCGGAGCAAAAGTCAAGAAGGTTCCTGATGCTGTTTATGCTCCACAAAGTCCCCAAATTGGGGCAACAATTCCGTTTGCGGTTGAGTTCATGACGAACTATATTGCAAAGGACGAAGGCCATGGTGCCATTTTCGTCCTAAGAGATTGGCATCGTTATATCGGCACAGCCGAGAGTAACGGTGACCATGTTGATAGGCAACTATCACTTTTCGAAGGTATTGTGGCTGGAAAGCCACACGGAGAAAAGTCAGTTATCATGCTGTCCCCTAATAGGTGGACAGGTGATGAAGTTCCTATAGAACTTCAACAACATGTTTATCAGGCAACATTTGACATGCCCGAAAGAGAAGAAAGACTTTCGAGTATTACAGGCTTCCATCGTGACATTGTTGCGAGTGGAAGTTATACTGATATGAATGAAATGAGCAAAGACGAACTTGAACTATTGTCTGACGCGCTAGGCGGTTTAACCCGTAAGCAAATCAACAATGTCTTGTGTATGTCGCTCGTTTCGGAAAGAGGATTGAGCATGAATTACTGTTTGACCGAGAAGCAAAAACTTGTCGAACAAGCAGGATTTAACATGACTCGCCCGCTTAAAGGATTCGAAGTGATTGGTGGACTTGACCGGCTTAAAACCTGGTCGGGTCGCCTTCGCAAGCGATTCACAAAAAGCGCCGCAGAGTTCGGATTTATTCGCAAGCCTTCCGGCTTGCTCCTAGCCGGTGTTCCCGGTTGTGGAAAATCCGCTATCTCTAAAGCACTTGCTAATGAATGGGGAATGAACCTGCTTACTGTGAAGGCATCTGAACCTAAAGGGTCACTTGTCGGCGAATCAGAAGCCAAGGTTCATCGCCTACTTTCTACTGCCAAAGCAGCCGCCCCTATCATCGTGTTTATCGATGAGGCGGAGAAACTGCTTGGCAAGTCAGAAGGTATTCATGATGGAGGTGCTCACGACGCAGTTCTAGGACAATTCCTGTCATTTATGCAGGAGGACGATTCCGGTGTATTCTTTGTCTTCACGGCAAATAATATGGAAAAGTTCGCGCCAGAACTAGTGGACCGATTTGAAGGAAGATTCTTCGTGGATCTTCCAGTTCCTTCGGAGCGAGAAGCAATCCTTAACATTCATCTTAACTTGCGAAAGCAAGACCCAGAGAACTTTGACATGAAGCGACTTGTCGCTAAGACTGCAAACTTCTCTGGCCGTAATATCGAACAATGTATTCAAGAGGCTATGTCCGTCGCTTTTGACGACGACAGAGTCTTGTCTACAGACGATCTTATCACCGCATTTGAGGACACAGTTCCTACATCTGTCACCAAGGCAGATGAAATTACAACAATGCGGCAGTATGTCGAAGATGGCTTAATGAGGTCTGCAAATGACCCTGAGCCATCCATGATGAACGACGAAGATGATGACGATTATGGCAGTAGCCCAAGAGACTTTTTGTCCTCTTGATTCTGCCATTAGTTAATCAACAGTCTCAATTTAGATGAGTAAATCACGAAAAGATGTTTTCGTTAGACGCAAAGATCCCTTTGGGAGAAAGTCGTCTAAGCGAATTTTTGATATGGCGGACTATTGTTCCGTCTTACTTATGGCAAAGACCATTCGGGAATCTGAGAATGATTTGGCGAAGGTCAATCTAAGCGAAGTGCCACTTATACGGCCTGGAGGTTTGAACTCCATGCCCGAAGATGTTGCTGAAGAATTTGATACAATGTTCCAAACAGTCGTAGGATTGTTGGAAGAGGTCGATAAAGACCACGAAGAATTTTTTAACAAACTAACTATGGGTGAAATAGACTTCGTAGGAGATATAGTCAATAGTTCTGAATTTAGTCAGGCTATTGGTAATGTATTAATGAGGAAATATAGGATATCTAGAGGATATACTATGGATGAAGCGTATGATGATGCTAAAAAAGATTTTAAGCAAGTTAAGGACGAGATGATGAAGTTCATCGGAGGTCTTCTAATGAATTGCTTTGAAAGTCTTGGAGCAGAGGCTACGAAAAGAAAAGTCCCTCTTAAACATGCAAGCAAATTACTTCACCCGAAAGTTATGAGGATCGAAGAGAATGGTGTAATGGTTGAAACCGCGTTGGACATGAATGAATGGAATGCGCTAAAAGATACCGAAGAATCACCATCAGGATTCGATCCTTCATTTGGATGAAGGCTTTTAGAGAAATATGGTTACAATTAATTTTGAAATCGAAGGTTTTGATTTGGCAGATATCATTAAGTCTGTAGCAGGGCAGGAAGGTGTTAATATTAACATCTATACTCTGCAGGAAGTAGGTGATGCTATTCCAGAAGGAATGGTTAATAGAGAAGTTATCGAAAATAACTCTTCTATTGAAGAAGAAATTCAACTAATAGACGACTCTCTAACTTATGAAGAGAAGAACGACTTTGCGATTAAAATGCGTGAAGAAGGTTCTTCCTGGTCACAAGTTGGAAGGGCTTTGGGGATTACCTCCAAGTCCGCGTCTAGGAGAATTGGTCTTCACTTACGCAAGAAACAGAATGCTTTGGCAAAAGCCGAAAGGAAAGCAAAGCAAGAACAGACAGAAATGAACAAGCCAATATTCGGCGGTCTTACAGACAAAGAACTTATCCAAGGAATTCATTCCACGATAAGTGTTAATAAGACGGCTGGAAGCGGAGGAGTATATCTTTCCTCCGACTATGCAACTATTATGAAATCGGTTCACGGAAATAAAAAATACCGTGATACCGAAGAGTTGCGCGAGTTTAAGAAGACTATCCATGAAAAATGCGATGATTTGTTTAGGAAAATCGGAATGTGTTTAGGAGTCGGCGTTGCCGTCTCAGGAAACACTATTAACGAACTAGGACAAACTACTGTGCAAATCATGGTTGTTAAGCCCCAGCGGTTGCCAACTTACACTAAGTTAATGGCAACTATGGAAAAAGCGGGTTTAATTTAAATCTCTTAACTTTTTAGATAGTTATGATGACTACAGACAATTGGTTGGCTAATATGCTAGACTCTCTAGAAGATGGAGAGTATTGGCATATTCCTGCTGACGATACTTTGTTAAAAATAAATAAGAATAAGCGAAAACTATCGCTTATCTCTGGAGAAGTAAATTCTACTACAGTAGAAAGACTCTCTAGACATTTGCCCGCTTTAGGATATACTTTGACTATTGAAAAGTCAGATTACTTTATCCCTTGACGGGTTTTAGATGGAAAGAAAAATATTTTCTATTGCACCTAGTTTCAACTGTTCGTTGAAATGTGACGGGTGCTATTTGACAACCAGCGTTACCAAAGAAATGAGGGACGCGGTTAAGTCCGACTATTATTGGGAACGGGCTATGGAAGAGGCAATTAGACACGGATTTGAAGAGTTTGCGATGACTCTAAATCCGTTTCCTGGCGCAACTGCTAAGGCAGTTGAATACGCTATAATGGCGAAGTCGAAAGGCTTCAAAGTAATTAATGTCACTACCACACTAAATGCTGTGTGGAGTAGTGCAACAGACCAGCCTATACATTACGCTGATCAATTACTTAATCTCGTCGATATACTTAGTATATCTGTGGATGAGCACCGGTTTAAAACACCGGAGGCTTTTGCTTCACAGATTTCTAATTTCGACGACCATTTAAGTGATATTAACTTCTATGACCGAGGCAAATTACTCAACATTAACTTGTTGTGGACGCCTACCGTTTTTGAATGGTCTAAACGACTAGACGATACCGTCGATAATCTCCTTAGTTGGAGAAACGAGGTATCTGAAGAAGAGGACGAAGAAAACACAATTGGTATCACAATACAACACCTAATCTTTAAACCGCTGACACTATACCCTAGTGCAGATTGGTTTTATGAAAACTATGCACGGGTCATGGAAGAATCCGCGTATATTAAAATTCAAGGAGATGGTTTGCAACAAATTGGAGACGCTGCTTTCAATAATTCACTAGGCATGACAGAATGTCCTGGAATGAATATGATTGACATCGACCCAATGGGATTTGCACGAAAGTGTCCTGAGAATCCAGATTCTCATGATGCAACTACCATTCATGACTTGAAAAAACTCTTGATTTCAGGAGTTCCAGGGTGTATGAATACCAAATGTAACTGCATCTTATGATGCAACTTAGATTGATAAGGCTAACGCGATTGCGAATATGTAATCGGGTTAGCCTATTTTTTTTGCCAATTATTTTTGGCATAGAGGAGTAAAAAATGGCTAAAAACAAAGCAGCCCTTATTTTGAAACAGCACCCTTGGGTGCTAAAACTTGCCAAGCGAAGAGCAGAGGAAGTTGGAGCAAGACCACCTTTTGAGATGTCATCTCACAAAGGATTCGAGGTCGAAATTCCAAATGTCTCTGATCTTTATGCATGGATGCTAGACGAGATTGGACGACAAGAGTCCGAACTTGGTATGGAAGCACAATGTTGGCAAGAAAAGACAACAAAAAAGAAAATGACAACTTGGCTCGAAAACTTCGAGCAAATTGTTGAGAACCTTAACGATGTTGTTATGATCGTGAAGATGATGACTCTGGCAGGCATTCGCCTACCAGAAACCCTGCCTTGGAA